>MDSZ01181334.1_pt1 | contig 21837 bp, 23 predicted proteins | sample 811201 | NCBI WGS metagenome assembly MDSZ01 (sample SAMN05326647, study PRJNA326480) | marine metagenome | isolation source: seawater | place: Indian Ocean: North | collected 2010 | reverse complement strand
TTTGCTTCCTCAACTGTAATTACACCTTCATTACCAACTTTTTGCATAGCTTTAGAAATCATATCACCAATAGATTTTTCACCGTTTGCTGAAATTGTTCCGACTTGAGCAACTTCTTCGTTAGCTTTTACTTTTTTTGATGAAGTTTTTAATTTATCAATTACTTGTTCTACTGCTTTGTCTATACCTCTTTTAATATCCATCGGGTTCATCCCAGCCGTAACATATTTAAGCCCCTCATTAACTATCGCTTGAGTTAAAATAGTTGCAGTAGTAGTTCCATCACCAGCATTATCATTTGTTTTGCTAGCAACTTCCTTTACCATTTGAGCACCCATATTTTCAAATTTATCTTCAAGTTCAATTTCTTTTGCAACAGAAACACCGTCTTTAGTAGTTCTTGGAGCACCATAAGATTTATCCATAACAACATTACGTCCTTTGGGACCTAATGTAACCTTAACTGCGTTTGCGAGAGTATTTACCCCAGTTAGCATTTTTGACCTTGCTTCTGTGTCAAATTTAATTATTTTTGCCATTTTTTTTCTCCTCTAAAGTTATTTTTTGCTTTTGGAAACACCCATTATATCTGACTCTTTCATGATACTATATTCTTTTCCGTCAATTTTTACCTCAGTTCCAGACCACTTTCCAAATAAGACGATATCACCGATTTTCACATCCATCGGCGCAACTTTTCCGTTTTCATTTTTAGCGCCTGGTCCAACTGCCACAACTTCACCTTCTTGTGGTTTCTCTTTCGCTGTATCTGGAATTATAATTCCGCCGGCAGTTTTTTCTTCACTGTCTAAGACTTTAATAAGCACTCGGTCGTGCAGGGGTCTAAATTTCATACATATTCTCCTGTAATTTTTATGTAGGGCTGATATGGTAAGTTTTGGTGAAAATTTCAAGGGGAAAAATCATTAAAAAAAAGGCCTAATTACTGTATTTTAGATATAATTTAAAGAAAGAGACTAAAAATTGAGGAAATTAAATCATTTATCTGAAGTTTTTCAACAATACGACACCTATGTAATTGATTTATGGGGCGTGATGCATAACGGGATATCTCTGAATGACAAAGCAGTGGAAGTAGTAGAAAATTTAAAAAAAAATTTCAAAAAAATTGTATTTTTATCTAATGCTCCTAGGCCAAGCTTTAAAGTTGTCAATTTTTTGAGAAAAATGAAATTGGACGAAAAATTTTTGTCTAAAGTGATAACTTCTGGAGAAGCCGCGATGTATGCTATAAATCAAAACAAATATGGAAAAAAATTCTTCCATTTAGGACCTGATAGAGACTCATCAATTTTTGAAAAAGTAAAAGAAAATAAAACTAATCTAAATGATTGTGATTTTATTCTTTGCACAGGTTTATTTGATGAACATGAGAAAAATTTAGATTTTTACGAAGATTTACTTAAAAAACATACTTCAAAAAAACTTTTATGTACAAATCCTGATCTAATAGTACACAGAGGAACTCAAGAAGAGTATTGCGCAGGTGCAATTGCTAAAATCTTTGAAACTTTAGGTGGACAAGTAGTCTATTACGGAAAGCCACATAAAGAAATATATAAGATGTGTTTTGATAAAGGTGAAAAAGTTTTGGCAATAGGAGATAACTTAAGGACTGATATTAAAGGAGCCAATAATTTAAAAATAGACAGTTTATTTATTTCTAATGGTGTACATCGCAACGAAATAAATAATGACAAAGATCTCTCTGACCTTATAAAAAAATACAAAGTATCAACTAATTATGTTCAAAACAATTTGAAATGGTAAAATGAAAATTTATTCCCAATTAAATATTAAAAAAAAACATAAAAACGGTGTAATCGCGATAGGAAATTTTGATGGAGTACACTTAGGACATCAGAAAGTTATTAATGAAGCTAAACAAAAAGCAAAAAAAAATAGGCTCCCTCTAGGAATCATTTCATTTGAACCAATTCCAGTTATGTTCTTTAATAAACAAATTAAAAATCATCGAATAAATTCACCAACACAAAAAAAAAATCAATTGCAAGATTTAAAAATTGATTTTTTAATAAATTTGAAATTCAATAAAGCTTTGTCAAAAATCTCGGCATATAAGTTTATTGAAAAAATAATTAATAAAAAAGCAGAATGTAAATTTTTATTTGTCAGTAAAAATTTTAGATTTGGGTTTAAAAGACAAGGTAATGTTAATACACTAAAAAAATTTGAAAAAATTTTTAAATATCAAACTACAATTACTTCACCTTTAAGAAAAAGGAAAAAAGTAATTTCTTCTACAATTATAAGAAAAAAGGTGTCACAAGGAAAAATTGTGGAAGTAAATAAATTATTAAAAAGAAACTGGAGTATTAAAGGAAAAGTTATAAAAGGGAAAAAAAGAGGACGAAAGATCGGTTTCCCAACATGTAATTTAAAAATTAAAGACTATATTGTTCCAAAGGTAGGCGTTTATGCTGTTATGATTAAATCTTCAAATTTTATGAAGAAAGGCATTGCTAATATTGGTTATAGACCAACATTTAATGGAGAAAGTTTATTATTAGAGACAAATATATTTGGAATTAAACAAAATTTATATAATAAAGAGATAGAGGTTTTTTTTAAAAGATTTATAAGACCAGAAAAAAAATTTAAAAATCTGGATCATTTAAAAAAACAAATTAAGATTGATGTGACCCAAGCCAAAAAATATGTCTAAAGATAGTTTACAATTACCTAAAACTTCCTTTTCTATGAAAGCAAGCCTTCCAACGAAGGAACCCCAAATTTTAGAGAAGTGGGAAAAAAATAAAATTTTCAAAAAATTAAGAAAAAAATCATTAGGAAAAGAAAAATTTATTTTGCATGATGGTCCACCTTACGCAAATGGTCATATACACATGGGCACTGCACTTAATAAGATACTAAAAGATATGATTACCCGTTTCCATCAAATGGATGGCAAAGACTCTGTTTATGTTCCAGGATGGGACTGTCACGGATTACCTATTGAATGGAAAATAGAAGAAGAATACAAAAAAAAAAAGAAAAATAAAGACGATGTCCCAATTAAAGATTTTAGACAAGAATGCAGAGAATTTGCAAAAAAATGGATACAAATTCATATTAAAGAGTTTAAAAGATTGGGAGTAATTGGAGATTTTGAAAATTATTATTCAACAATGAGCAATGAAGCCGAAGCTCAAATTGTTCGTGAATTAGGAAAATTCTTGTTAGATGGAAGTCTATATCAAGGTTATAAACCAGTTTTATGGTCAACTGTTGAAAAAACAGCACTAGCTGATGCTGAAGTAGAATATTTAAATCATACATCAAATACGATTTATGTAGCATTTAAAGTCAAATCATCAAAAACAGATTATTTGAAAGATGCAAATATAGTAATTTGGACAACTACTCCATGGACAATACCAGCCAATAAGGCTCTAGCATATAATAGCAGTATTGATTATTCCTTAATTGAAATTAATGAGCTAGAAAATTTTAAAGATAAAAAAATTGTTGTAGCTAGTAATTTAATAAATGAAATTATCAAAGCTTGTGAAATTAAAAAATATAAAATATTGAAAAAATTTAAAGGATCTGAATTTAAAGGAACTATTTGTTTACATCCATTTAAAAAGATAAATTTTGATTATGATGTTCCAATGCTAGACGCTGGATTTGTAAATCTAGATCAAGGAACTGGTATTGTACACTGCGCACCAAGTCATGGGCCTGATGACTTTAATTTATGTCTAAAAAATAATATACCGTCACTTTATACTGTAGATAATTCTGGACTTTATACAAAAGAAATTCCTTATTTTGCAAATACACATATTTTTAAAGCAGACCCAATAGTGATTGAAAAATTAAAAGAACATAAACAACTATTGAAGAACGATAAATTAAATCATAGCTACCCACATTCATGGAGATCCAAAGCGCCACTAATTTATAGAGCCACACCTCAATGGTTCATTTCTATGCAGCAAAATGATTTAAGAAAAAAAGCAATTAAATCAATTAATGAAACAATTTTTTATCCGAAAAAAGGTAAAGACAGATTATTATCTATGATTGAAGGCAGACCTGACTGGTGTGTATCTAGACAAAGAGTATGGGGAGTTCCTTTACCAATCTTTATTAATAAAAAAACAAAAGAACCATTAAGGGATGAAAAAGTTATTGAGAGAATCGCCTCAATTTATGAAAAAGAGGGATCTGATTGTTGGTTTACTGACGGAAAAGAGAAATTTTTAGGTAAAGACTATGATCCAAATGATTATGAAAAATTAAGCGATATTGTTGAAGTTTGGTTTGATAGCGGATCAACACACAGTTTCGTACTAGAAAAAAGGAAAGATCTGAAATGGCCAGCAGATATGTATTTAGAAGGATCTGATCAGCACAGAGGTTGGTTTCATTCTTCATTATTAGAATCTTGCGGTACGAGGGGTAGAGCTCCATTTCAAAGTATTCTTTCACATGGATTCGTGGTTGATGGAAAAGGATTAAAAATGTCAAAATCTGCAGGTAATGTTATTTCCCCTGAAGATATTTTAAAAAATTATGGAGCAGATATACTTAGGGCTTGGGTTGCATCGTCCGACTATTCAGAAGATATCAGAATAGACAAAATTATTTTAGAACAACACGCAGAGTCATACCGAAAAATAAGAAATACTTTTAGATTTATCCTTGGAAATATTAAAGATAATTTTCAGCAAGAAAATTTAGACAAAGTAGAATTAGATGATTTTGAAGAATTAGAAAAATATATATTACATAAATTATTTGAACTAAATGAAATATTTAGAGAAAATCAAAAAAATTATAATTTTAATAAACTCTATAAAGAACTTTTGAACTTTTGCACTTTAGACTTATCTTCTTTTTACTTCGATATTAGAAAAGACGTTTTGTATTGTGATAGTATTAACTCAAAGAAAAGAAAAAATTGTATAAAAGTTCTAAATATAATTCTAGATTGTTTATTAAAATGGTTTGCTCCAATTTTAGTTTTTACCACAGAGGAAATAAACAATTTGATTTGCAAAGATAGTAAAAGTATTCATGAGACTACTTTTCCCAAAATACCAGGTTCATTTAAAAATTCAAAACTAAATGAAAAGTGGAGTGAACTTTTTAAAATTAAACAGCAAGTAAATATTTCTATTGAAAAAATGAGAGCGTCAAAGGAAATAGGATCAAGCCTGGAAGCTGATCTGAAAATTAGCACAACTCAGAAAAATTTTGATTTATTCAAAGATATAGATGTTGCTGAATATTTTATAACTTCTAAAGCGGAAATTATTAAGAATGAAAACGATCAATTGAAAATTGATGTCAAAAAAAGTAAAGGCTATAAATGTCCAAGATGCTGGAAAATTTTGGAGACAAAATGTAATAGATGTGAAAAAATTAATTCACAAAATATTTAAATGAATATTTTTGGAACATATTCTAGAAATTTTTTATCACTATTTAAAAAAAAAGAAAATTTAATTGGAATTATTTTAATTTTAATTATATTTTTACTAGATAGATTTTCAAAAATAAAAATTATCAATTATTTTTCAAACAATAATGAAGTTTTTATTAATGATTATATTAACCTAAATTTAGTCTGGAATACTGGTATTGGTTTTGGATTATTAAGTTCAGACTCAAATCTTTTTTATACTTCAATTTCATTATTAATTTTCACAATAATTATCTTTCTATTTTATATTTTTTTTAAATCAAATTTAGTAGATAAGTTTTTATTTTCTCTAGTTTTAGGTGGAGCTATAGGTAATTTCTGGGATAGGGTCTTTTTTTTTGCAGTTCCAGACTTTATAGACATTCATTATGAAAATTTTCACTGGTTTACTTTTAACATCGCAGATATATTTATATCTGTTGGAATTATAACAATTATTTTAAAGGATTTAATTTTAAAAAAATGAAAAACATATCTTTAATAATATTTTCTACAGTTTACATATTATTTCTAAATTCTTGTGGAGGTTTTTCAGATGCAAAAAAAGTTTTAACAAATGAAAAGATTAAAACAACGGATGAGTTTTTAGTAAAAAAAAGAGAACCATTAACATTGCCACCTGATTTTACAAAAATTCCAGAACCGGGAACAATAGAAAAAGATAAACGAGATAAATCGCAAATAGAAACAATTTTAAAGATCCCCCAAGAAAAGAAAAAAAATAATAATATAACTTCTAATGTTGAAAAAGCGATAATAAATGAAATCAAAAATTAAATTTAAGAATAGGATAATATATAAGAACGAAATTAATAATAGCTATCTAAACTCAGAAAATAAAAAATCTCTATTAAATAATTATTTAAAAACATATGACGCAGTTTTTAAAAATATAGATCTAAAAAAGAATACATTTCATATACTAAGCAAGAATTTCAAGTTAAACTGTAATTTAAAAGACCTTAAAAAATTTAAAAAATTAAAAACTGTAATTGTAATTGGAATGGGGGGTTCTAGTTTAGGAGTAGAGGCGATTTACGATTTTTTAAAAAAAAAAATAAAAAAAAAATTTATTTTTCTAAATAATATTGACAATCAGAAAATAGAATTAATAAAGAGAAGGGGTGATTTAAATAAAATACTTTTTATTTTAATTTCAAAATCAGGTAACACTATTGAAACGTTAGCAAACATTTCTGCTCTTGGAATTTTAAAAAGGAAAAGTAAAAATATTATTTCAATTTCTGAAAAAAATAATAATCAATTATATAATGCAGCAAAAAAGAATAATATTTTTCATATAGAGCATAAAAAATATATTGGGGGAAGATATTCGATATTATCTGAAGTTGGTATGGTGCCATCTTATTTTATGGGAGTAAATTTTTTGAAAATGAGAGAAAATATTAATAACAATTTTAATAATAACAATAAATTTTTAAAAGAAAGCTCAATAAAATTAGGAAATTTATTAAAGAATAAAAAAATTAATTCTTTAATCTTTTTGAACTATAGCCCTAGTATGAAAAGTTTTTTAAATTGGTTACAACAGCTAGTAGCTGAAAGTTTAGGAAAAAAAGGTTATGGATTTTTACCGGTTGTTTCAGAGGCCCCAAAAGATCATCATAGTCTTTTACAGCTATATTTAGATGGTCCAAAAGATAAATTGATTTATATTTTTAGTGAAAAATCTGAAAAAAATAAAAATTTCTCAAAAAGTAATTTTAAATTTTTGAGAAACAAAAATTTGAGTCAAATTAAATTAGCCCAGAAGAATGCATTAATAGGTGTTTTAAGAAAAAAAGGTATTCCTTTTAGGGAATTTATTATTCCAAGGTTTAGCGAAAGCGTGCTTGGTGAAATTTTTTCTTATTTTATATTAGAGGTAGCTCTAGTTGGAATGATATCGAATATAGATCCTTTTAATCAGCCTGCTGTGGAAGAGGTAAAGATTAGAACGAAAAAAATCTTATCATAAAAATCTTCCAAAAATTATCTTCGATCTACGATATGTTTTTATTAGAATAGGCTCAAGAATATTTGAAAAATTTTCATTTGATTTATTTTCTCGGTGAATGATTACTATGTGGTTTTTAGAATAAATTTTCATTTCTTTAATTTTTTTTAAATCATTTAAGTATTCTTTTTTTGAAAATGGCGGATCTAAAAAAAAAATATCAAATTTTTTTACTTCTATTTTCTCAAAACAATTTTCGATACTCGAAGAAATTATTTTAGCATTTTTTTCGACAGAGAGATGAATAAGATTTTCTTTTAAAGTTGAAACTGCCCTTTTGTCATTTTCAACAAAATAAATTTTTTGTGCTCCTCTTGATATGCACTCGATACCAAAAGATCCAATGCCAGAGTAAAGATCTAAAACATTCGAATTTTTCAAATTTATTTTGATTAATTTAGAATGAGTGATTACATTAAATATATTTTCTTTTACAAAATCTTTAAGAGGCCTTGTGATAAAAGATTTAAAATAAAATATTTTTTTTCCTTTGAGTTTACCACTAATTATTCTCATTATTTTTCAATTACTCTCCAGCCAATATCTTTTCTAAAAAAGCCATTTTTGAAATTTATTTTTCTTGCAAACTTTAAAATTCTTGAACGAATTTTCTTAAATGATTTTCCAGTTGAAACTATATTTAAAACTCTGCCTCCGTTAGAATATAATTTGTTATCTACAAATTTTGTTCCTGCGTGAATAATTGAGATTTGATTATCTTTAAGTTCATGAATATTTTGGATAGCAATATTTTTTTTATATTTCCCTGGATATCCCTTTGAACAGATAACTATATTCATACTTTTGAGCTTTTTCCATTTTATCTTTATTTTATTTAATTTATTTTTAACTGAAAAATTAATTATTTTTATTAGATCTGTTTTCAACCTTGGAAGAATAGCCTGACATTCAGGGTCTCCCATTCTCACATTATATTCTATGAGATAGGGCTGACTTTTTACAATCATCAAGCCCACATATAAGAATCCAGTATAATTTTTGTTTTTCTTTTTTAAAGCTCTCAATGTGGGTTTCACTATTTGATTTAAAATTTTTTTCTCCAAAGCTAAATTGATAATTGGCGCTGGAGAATAAGCACCCATCCCTCCAGTGTTTGGCCCAGTCTCATTTTCTCCAACTTTTTTATGATCTTGCGCTGAGCCAAAAAATTTATAATTATTTTTATCAACTATAAGAAAATAGCTTGCTTCTTGTCCTTTTAAAAATTCTTCCAAAACTAATTTTTTAGAAGATTTAAATTTTCCCTGAAAAATTTCTTCTGAATATTTAATTACTTCTCTTTCAGTTCTACAAATAATAACTCCTTTTCCAGCTGCCAATCCATCTGCTTTTACAACTAGCGGTAAATTATTATTACTTAAAAATGATCTTACATCTTTTTTATTTTTACATATTTTAAAACCTGCTGTTGGAATATTGTTAGCTTTACAAATATTTTTCATGAAAGATTTTGAGCCCTCCAACTGAGCTGCGTACTTATTAGGTCCAAAAACCTTTATTCTATTTTTATTTAGGAAATCTACTATTCCTTTTACCAATGGTTCTTCTGGCCCAACTATAACTAGATCAATATTATGAGATTTAAGGACTTTAATTAACTTTTTAAAATTTAAGAAATCTATATCTACATTTGTAGCAATTTTTGAAGTTCCAGCATTCCCTGGAATACAAATTATATTACTTGAAAACTTAGACTCAAGTAATTTTTTGCACAAAGCATGCTCTCTACCACCACTCCCTAATAATGCAATATTCATATGAAAAGATATATAATATATAGTTTAATGATGAATAAAAAAAAAGCTAAACTTAAATATAATCACAACTCCTTCGATATTATTGAGGATGGTGATTACGTAACTTGTGCAGTATCTGGTAAAGAAATTGAGTTAAAAAATTTAAATTATTGGAATGTTGAACTACAAGAAGCATATTTTTCCCCTAAGGAAGTGAAAGAACGGTATCAAAAATTAAATTTCTAAACTATTTCCATCTATTGTGTGTCCAAATCCATTGATCAGGATTTTCTTTTATCATTATTTCTAAAACTTGATTTAATTTTTTTGTAACTTCTATTTTATTTTTAAAGTCTTGAGTTTTAATAACATCTAACAATTTCATTTTAAAATAATGATCCTTTTCTCTTTTAATAGAAATTGGCACAATATCTAAATTATATTTAAGAGCTAATTGTGCTGGTAAAGTTGTAGTCAAAGCCTCTTCATTAAACAAATTAATTCTTTCACCTTCACTAACTCTTTGATCGATCATTAAAGCTATACTATAATTGTTTTTAATATAATTCATCGAGTCTTTAACTCCTGATCGTCCTTTTTTAATTTGGTTTTTACATACAAATTTTTTTCTCAAATATTCCATAAAAAAATTTAAAAAATAATTATTAAGCGGTCTATAAATAGTTGCTAAATTAACACCTCTTTTAGTTATTTCCATAGACATCAGTTCGAAATTAGCAAAATGACCAGAAACAAAAATGACAGGCTTATTTTTTTTTGAAAGATCATCGAGAAATTCTTTTCCTAAAATTTCAATATGATTTTTACTGGTTCTTAATTGTTTTAAAAAAATATATTCAATAAATGTCATTCCATAATTTGCCCACATATTTGATATTGTTTTTTCTTTATCTAAAAAAAAATTGTTTTGATCTATTTTCTTTAAATTATTATAGATTATTTTTTTTGATCTAAAAATAGGTCCCCAGATTCTGAAAATTTTTGAAAAAAATTTTCTACTTAAAGAAAGCCCTATGAATTTACCAAATAAAAAAAAGATGTAGACAAATATTGCTTCAAAAAAATATTTTAAAAATTTAATCATAGATATTTTAATATTTCTTTAAAAAATTTTTCTTTGTTCAAAATTTTAAGACCAACTTTCAGATAATTAATTTTTTTAATATTAAATTTTTTTATTCTGAAATAATCTTTTTCAGTAGTTAAAATTTGAAGTTTTTTTCTTGAAGCGATTTTAACAATCTTTTCAATATCCGTTCTTGTGTAGTTATAATGATCTGGAAAAGACAAAGTTTTTTTTACATTTAATTTATTTGTTTTTAATATTTGAAAAAAATTTTCAGGTGCTCCTATTCCTGCAAAAGCGAGAATTGATTTTCTTTTAAATTTATTAAAGTTTTTTGGATAATAATTTGTGTAAAATATTTTAATATTTTTTGAAATATTTTTGATTTGTTTTTCAAAAAATTTATTTTTTCCCCCATTAATTACTATTATTTTTGCTCTTTTTAATGCATTTAAATTTTCCCTAAGTGGTCCTGCTGGTAATTGATATCCATTTCCAAATAATTGCTCACTTTTGAAGCACAAAATACTCAAATTTTTCTTTATTGAATGGTCTTGGAAGCCATCATCAAGTATTACAAACTTATACTTTTTTCTTATAGCTTGATTAATTCCATCACCCCTAGATGAATTTATTATTAAAAATTTTGTCTTATTTTTTATTAATTCATATTCATCTTCATGATTGTGGTGAAATTTTCGTATGATTACTGGTTTTTTATTTTTTAGTTCATTAGCAATTTTAATTGAAAGCGGAGTTTTACCTGTTCCACCTACATAAATGTTGCCTACACAAATTATCGGAATGCTGTAATTTTTTTCACTAGACGTTAAACGTCTTATTAACGAAATAATTATCCAAATAATTGAGAATGGAATCAAAATTAATGTAAAAAAACTATATTTTTTTTGCCAAAATTTTGGAGTTCTAAAATTCATCATTATAGAAATTTTTCTATTTGTTTTACACTTTCTGTTAAAACTTTATCACCAATTTTATTAATAATTTTATAATTTTCTAATTTATTTTCTGATGTTTTAAAATCTTCAGATATTTTATTTGCCAGGTCGTTTTCATTTTCAATTTGTTCTGAAATTTTATACTTACCGAATAAGTTATATATGTCTTTAAAATTATTTACGTATGGTCCGTGATAAACCTTACATCCCATTTTAGCAGCTTCAATTGGATTTTGACCACCAACTTTCTTTAAATTTTTAATGATTGATTTTCCAATAAAAACACTTTTTGAAAACTTAAAATATTTTATTAAAACGTTATAGTCATTTACAACAACTATTTCTGTTTCATTTTTTATTAATTCTCCATCCTTAATAATTTGACTTTTTAAACCTTGTTTTTCACACAAATGATTAATTGTTTTAGATCTATTAATATGTCTGGGTATGATTGCAGTAATTATATTATCGTATTTCTTTTTTAAGATGTTATGAACTTTAATACAGAAAGTTTCTTCACCTTTATGAGTGCTTGCAGCACACCATAATTTTTTTTGATTAAATATAGTTTCATTTTTATTATAAATTTCATTCTCTTCAATTGGTCCAGCTAACTTAATATTTCCAAAATGTTTCACATTTTGGGCTTCTAGATTATTGAGGTATCGTTTCGTCTCTTCACTTGATGTTAAACAAAGGTCAAATAATCTAAATATTTTTTTTGCGTAAAAAGGAATTAGCATCCATCTATTAAAAGTTTTTTTTGTTATTCTAGCGTTAAGTAAAATTAATGGTATTTTTCTTTTTTTTAGCTCAAAGAGAAAATTTGGCCAAATTTCTGAGTCTACAAATAATGTTATATCGGGGCGCCATCCATCCAAGAATTTTTTTACTAAACTTAATTTATCAATTGGGAAAAATCTGTGATGTATATTTCTTTCATTTCTGAAAGTTAAATTAATTAATTCTGCAGAACTTAAAGTTAGTGAAGTGATTAAAAATTCAAATTTATCATTATTAAGTCTTTTAATTATTGGCAAGATACTTTTATATTCACCTAGACTTGCAACATGGAACCAAATTAATTTCTTTTGAAAATTTCTAGACATATTGAAAGAGGTGGAGAATAGTTTTTCTTTAAATCTTTTTTGATCTTCTTTATCAAAAAAAATCCTCAAATAAGTGATTAAAATTATAATTGGAAAAAAAATATTTATAAGACTTCTGTAAACTAATAACATCTTTTATTTTAATTGATTTTTGTATAATGATATATATTCCTTGCTATCTTTGATAAGATTTTCATGATTTCCAGATGCCACTATATTTCCATCTTTAATCACAAAAATTTTATTTGCATTATGAATAGTTGATAGCCTGTGCGCAATAACAATAGTTGTTCTACCTTTAATAAGATTATTTACTGCGTTTTGTACAACTCTTTCAGACTCTGCATCAAGTGATGAGGTTGCTTCATCTAATAAAATTATTGGGGCTTTTTTGAGAATAGCTCTAGCTATTGAAATTCTTTGTTTTTGTCCACCTGATAGCTTCACTCCATTTTCACCTACCATTGTTTGAAATTTATTTGGCAATTTTTCTATAAATTCATCAGCTGCAGCAAATTTACAAGCTTCCTCAATTTCTTTTTGAGATGCCGATGGCTCTGCATAGGAAATATTGTTTATTATTGTGTCGTCAAATAAAATAACGTCCTGGCTCACAAGAGAAATTTTCTCCCTTAGAGATTTTAAATTTACCATTTTAATATTTTGATTGTCTATTTTGATAATACCTTTTTGTGGATCATAAAATCTTGGAATTAGATTGATAATTGTACTTTTTCCCGCACCACTTTGACCAACTAATGCAGTTATTTTTCCACCTTCAATCTCTAAATTTATATTTTTTATTGCACGTTCTTTTATCGACTGATACTTAAAATCCACTTCCAAAAATTCAATTGTGCTATTATCAATTTTTAAGTCAGGAAGGTGATTTTCTTCTTTTATCTCTATTGGTTTATCTATAACTAAAAATATTCTTTTAGCTGCAGCCGCACCTTGGTATGCAATCATATTAATTGTAGCAAGAGATCTTATTGGCTGATATGCAAGCATCATTGCTGCAAGAAATGAAAAAAAATTATTTACCTCTAATTCACCAGAATTAATTAACTTACCAGAATAAAAAATAAAGCCAGCTATCATAAAACCAGTCAAAGTCTCCATAATTGGAGTGGCTCTTATTAATATACTTGCAATACGAATATTCTTTTCAACTAGTTCTGAAATTACATTTTGAGCTTTTTGTTCCTCTAACTCCTCTTTTTGATAAATTCTTATCATTTTAGAGCCTCTAAAAATATCAGCAAAGAATGAAACAAATTTTTCTGAAATCTCACCTGCTTGTGTTGTTGCTTTACCCATTTTTTTTCCTAAGTTTTTTGCTAAACCTCCAGCCAAAGGGATCATGAAGATTGCAAAAACTGCTAGTTTCCAGTTTTGATAAAACATTACGCCAACAAGAAATATTGCTGAAAAACTATCTTTCATTAAGTTTAGAACACCCACGCTTACTAAATTCATGACTTGTCCACAATCGAATTGAATATTGGAAATATATTTACCCGAATGTCTAGAATCTAAAGTTTGAATATCAGAAAATAAGATAGATCGAGCTAATTTTTTTTGTAAATCACCGGCTATAATATTTCCAACTTTTAAAATATTAAGTCTTGCAAAATATAAAGACAAACCCTTAGCTGAAAAAGAAATAATAATCGCCAAAGGTATCAACCACGCTAAAGTTTGATCTTTTTCAATAAAAATTTTTTTAACAGCAGGGTCTAAAAGCCATGCTATTGCAGATGTAGATGCGGCTACGATAATAGATAAAATTAAACAAAGTAAAATTACTTTAATATGATATCTAATATGTTCTTTATAAAGTCTTTGAACAATAGATTTTAATTCACTTAAATTCATATTAAATTATTAAAATTGATAAAAATAGTAACAAACCTGAAATATTATTTAGCTTAAAAGCTTTTAAACAACTTTGAGGATTATCTTTTTTAAATATTTTTATTTGATAAATTAGACTTAAAACAAAACAAAGCATTATTAAAGAAAAGATATTTAAACCAAGATGATTCTTAAAGATAAAGAAAATCAAAATACCAGTAATCAAATATGAAGTACTCACAAAAAGTTTTATTTTATTTTTAAATTTAATCGCTGCAGACTTTATTCCTATTATTTCATCATCCACCATATCCTGAACTCCATATATCGTGTCATAACCCAATGTCCAAAATATGGCTGCACAATAAAGTATGATGATCTCAAAGGAAATTTGATCTAAAATAGCCGTCCAACCCATTACAAGACCCCAATTGAAAGTTAAACCAAGAAATAGCTGAGGCCAATAAGTAAATCTTTTCATAAACGGATAAGTAAATGCTAAAATCATCGAGCCTAGACCCAATATGATTGTCAAAAAATTAAATTGTATTAAAATTAAAAATGCCAAACTACAAAGTACAACCACATAAAAAAAAGAACGGGTAATAGATATTTGACCACTAGCAATAGGTCTGAGTTTTGTTCTTTGCACTTTTTTATCAATATCTCTATCAATTATGTCATTAAATATACAACCAGCACTTCGCATTAAAACTGAGCCTAAAAAAAATAATAACAAATAATATAATAGGTAGTATAAATTTTGGTCTATTTTATAAGCGAATACTAAGCCCCAGGAACAAGGCCAAAATAAAAGCATAAATCCAATAGGTTTATTTAATCTAGTTAAGTTTATGAATATTTTTAAATGTTCCATTAAATATGACTTGTAAATATCAAACACTATCTACATAATCAATTTGATTCGATATGGATATAGATTACACTGTAGCAGCCTTAATGTTTCCCGCCATTCCTCTGATGATGACTATGTATAGTAATCGTTTTCATACATTAAGCGCATTGATAAGGCAAATACATGATCAGTACACTTTTGAAAAAAAAGTTCCTCCTGAATGGGAAAATCAATTACATGTTTTAAATAAAAGAACTAATTTTTTGAAATATACTATGGGTTTCGCTGCTTTTGGTTTTCTTTTTAATATGCTTACAGTTTTGTTGCTCTATTTAAACTATATTTTTTATGCAAGATTAAGCTTTGCTTTTTGTTGTATTTGTATGATTATTTCAATATTTTTATTTTTACAAGAAATAAGACTATCGAATCAGGCTCTTAAGTTTCACTTAAGCGATATGGAGTCAATGAGAAAAGATTTTTGATTAATCATTTTCTAATTGTTTTTTTTTAAATATGGAAATTCCTTTTTTAACTTTATGATTATATGATTCTTTAAAAGTTTCTAATTGCCAACCCGTCATTCTAGATTTTATTATTTCGAGATTTTTTATTTTCCATTCTTTTCGTGTATTTTCATTTTTCCATAATTTTTTTTCTTCATTAGTTCTAGCACAACCATAACAATAACCGGTCAATGGGTCTGTTTTACATATACTAATGCAAGGAGAAACGATGTTATTATCCATCAGGGAATAAGAACAGCAGGTCCTGTCAATTTTCTATTTTCTAGATCTTCATGGGCTTGTTTTGCCTCTGAAAGTTTATACTTTTTTGAAATTTTTATTTTAATTTTACCAAATTTTACTTTTTCAAATACAGCATTAGCACCAGCTTGAAGTTCTTTATTGTTAGTGAAATATTGAGCAATTGAAGGCCTAGTTAAGTAAAGACCTTTAGGCTGAATTTCCTTTGGGACATTAACCAGATCTAGTGGACCTGACGCATTTCCAAAACTAACCATCATACCTCTTATTTTAAGACAATTTAAAGATTTTTGAAAAGTTTTTTTTCCTACTCCGTCAAACACAGCTGGAACTCCTTCATTATTTGTAATTTTCATAACTTCCTCTGCAAAATCCTTTTTTGTATAATTTATTACATGGGCATATCCATTATCTTCTGCAATTTTAATTTTTTCATCTGATCCAACTGTTCCAATTACTTTTGCCCCAATACTGTTAGCCCATTGAGCAAATATTTGTCCCACCCCTCCGGCCGCTGCATGAAATAAAACTGTTTCTCCCGCTTTAAGTAAATAAGTTTTTGTTAAAAGATAATTCGTTGTTAAACCCTTGGTCATTAAAGTTGCTGCTAATTCGTGAGAAATACCGTTAGGAACTTTTACCGCTATATTGGCAGGTATAATTCTTTGTTGTGAGTAAGCACCGATAGGTGTTGAGGCATAAGCGATACAATCTCCTTTATTAAAATCTTTCACGTTAGAGCCTACCTCATCAATTTTTCCAGCACCTTCTAAACCAATACCACTAGGAAGGGGTATGGGATATAAACCAGATCTATGATAAGTGTCGATATAATTCAAACCAATTGCATGATTTGTTACTTTAATTTCATTTGGCCCTGGAGACCCAATCTCTGTATCTTGAAGTTCTAAAACTTCAGGTCCTCCGTTTTTTTTAATAATTATTGATTTTGGCATTTTAAAATGGTCCGTACTTCAATTTTTAATATTTAGCAAATGTTCCGTTATTATAATCTTGAATAGCTTCAAGTATTTCAGCTTTTGTATTCATTACAAATGGACCACCTCGAGCTATTGGTTCACCAATTGGTTTTCCTGCTATGAAAAGAAACTCCGATTTTTTATCGGCTTTTACTTTAAGTTTTTCTCCTCGCTCAAGTAAAATTAAATTTGAGTTAGCTGTTTTATCATGATTTTTTTCTCCAATTTTTAATTCTCCATTAAGCAAATATATAAATGAGTTGTGTCCTGCAGGAACATCATAATTAAATTCTTTTCCCTGATTTAATATAATATGAAAATATATCGGTTCAACATTGTGATTTTTTTCAGGCCCTTCTGCTTTTTCGTACTTTCCCGCAATTACTTTTATAATTTTCTCACCATCTTTGTGCTGTCCAAGTTCATTTCCTTTTATGTAAAGATACTCAGGTTTATTTTTTTTCATTTTGGCTGGCATGTTTATCCAAAGTTGAAAACCTAACAATTTACCCTCCTTCATTGCAGGCATTTCAGAATGGATAATTCCTCTACCAGTTTTCATCCACTGTACATCACCTGATGTCATAACACCCTTTGACCCAGTGCTATCTTGGTGCTCAAACTCTCCGTTTAACATATAAGTCACTGTTTCTATTCCTCTATGAGGATGAGGAGGAAATCCCGCAACATAATCCTCTTTATTTTCAGAACCAAATTCATCAAGCATTAAGAACGGATCAATATAATCCGCTTCTGGCGTACCAATACTTCTTTTCAATTTAACACCAGCTCCATCTGATGCATTTAAAGCTTTTACAATTTTTTTAATTTCAATATTTTTCATATTTTTTATTTTAAATTGTGTGAGCCATCACACATTGGTTGATCATTTGTTTGTTTACAAGTACAGAAAAAAACTTTTTTGGATTGATCTGCTTTATATCGAAAAGGTTTAAAAGCAGTGTCTTTATGTGATCCATCGCAAAAAGGTTGTTTAAAACTCTTTCCACACGTACACCAAAAGTAAGATTTACCCTCAACTACACTAACTCCGATTGGTGCGTCTCCTGCTCTTTGTCCTTTAATCATTTTAATTTATCCTTAATGACTGCTTATACAATATCTAACAATTGATTCAAATTTTTAATTTCATTTTTAAGTTTATAATCAAGATTATCAAAAATATTATTATTCCTATTCACCCAAATAGAGTTATACCCATAATTTCCAGCACCAGATACATCCCAGGTGTTAGCGCTTAAAAATGCAACTTCTGCTTTTTGTATATTATATTTTTTTATTGGCATATCATAAACTTTGAAAGCCGGTTTATAAATTTTAACTTCTTCAACTGAAAAAACATCATCAAAAATATTTTTTAAATTATTGCCTTCAATCAATTCATCGAGAAGCGCTGGAGTTCCATTCGAAAGAATACTTATTTTATAATTTTTTTCTTTCAATGATTTTAAAACCTCTGGAACCTCTTTAAAAGGCGATAGTACTTTATATAAATTAAGCAGTTCGTTTTTCATAGAAATGTCTATATCGAATGCTCTCATTGATTTCTCCAAACTATCTTCAGTAATTTGCCAGAAATCTTTATGTTTATTCATTAAACTTCTTAGCCAGGTATATTCAAGTTGTGTAGTCCTCCAATAATTAGCAAATCCTTCCCACTTACTACCAATTTTATCTTTACATTTCTCTGCAGCTGAATTGACATCAAAAAGAGTCCCATATGCATCAAAAATTATTGCTTTAATATTTTTCATAATTTAAATTAATACTAATGAGTAATATTAGATTATTCTACCCAGAAAATATAATTGAAAATACAACAGGCTTATTATCTAAGGAACATACGCATTATGTTGTTAATGTTATGAGACTAAAAAGAGGTTCTAATTTAAATCTTTTTAATGAAAAAGGCGAATGGTCTTGTGAGATAATTTTTTTAGACAAAAATAGAGTTGAGATAAAGTTTTTAAAAAAAATAAAAGTATCCACTACAATATCAAATATAGCATTGGCAATTTGTTTAGTTAAAAAGGGTCCAATGGAAATTATTTTGCAAAAGGCTACAGAGCTTGGAGTTTGCAAAATAATACCAATTTTATCTGAGAGAACAGAAGTAAAAGAATTAAATTTTGAAAGAGCAAAAAAAATTGTTGTTGAAGCAACTGAGCAATCTAATCAATTAAAACCTCCAGAAATTTTAGACTTAACAGAATTAAAAGATTTACTTAATAATTTAAATGAGTCTAAAAAATTGTTATTTGCGGACGTAAATTCTAAAGATAATTTAAAAAAAGAAAATTTGAATGGAGCTAGCTCGGTGATTGTACTTATTGGTCCCGAGGGCGATTTCTCGCCCGCAGAGAGAGAACTTATTCTTAGGAAGTCGAATGTTGTACCTTTTAAGATATCTAGAAACATTCTCAGATCTGATACTGCTGTAATAAGCGCTATTTCATTAGTAAATTTTATCAATAACTTTCATTAATTGTCGCATTAATTGAAATTGTGAAATAATCTAAAAAATGTATAAAAACTCATGATGAAAAAAATCATTTATACATTTTTCTTATTAGGGCCGAATGCTCTTTTAGCAAATGAACCAAAGGACTGGCAGCTAGGTTTTCAAAAATCAGCTTCACAAAGCATGGATGATATCGTTTGGTTCCATGACTACATGTTAGTACCAATAATTACAGCTATCACGGCTTTTGTTCTATTTCTGCTTTTATATGTATGTGTAAGATACAGAGCTTCAAGAAACAAAATACCATCAACTACAAGCCATAATACGTTTATAGAAGTTATTTGGACATTAGTTCCATGTTTAATTTTAATTGTAATGGCAGTTCCATCTTTTAAAGTTTTGTATTCTCAAGACGAAATTCCAAAAGCTGACGTAACAATCAAAGCTATTGGATATCAGTGGTACTGGGGTTATGAGTACCCAGATGAAAATATCATTTTCGATTCTTATATGATTGATGAAAAAGATTTGAAAGAAAATCAACCTAGACTTCTAGCAGTTGATAATGCGGTTTATGTTCCAGTAAATAAAGTTGTAAAAGTTATGATAACAGCCAATGATGTTTTACATGCATGGGCTCTCCCTTCTTTTGGTGTAAAAAGAGATGCAATTCCTGGAAGAATAAATGAAACATGGTTTAAAGCAGATCGAACTGGAACTTTCTATGGTCAGTGTTCTGAGTTATGTGGAATTAAACACGCCTTTATGCCAATCACAGTTCATGTTGTATCAGAAGACGAATATAATGATTGGTTAACAGAGGCCAAGGTGAAATTTGCAAAAGAAGAAATTAGAAATAATTTTAAAATGGCTAAAAATATTAAGGAGATTAAATAAATAATGTCAGTAACAACTGCAGATCATGAACATCATCATAATCCTACAGGCTGGAAAAGATGGGCATACTCAACTAATCATAAAGATATTGGTACCATGTACCTTATCTTTGCGATAATTGCTGGTTTAATCGGATCTGCATTTTCAGTTTTAATGAGAATGGAGTTGATGCATCCAGGAGACGGAATACTTGGAGGAGACTACCACTTATATAATGTATTGGTAACCGGTCATGGTCTAATTATGATTTTCTTTATGGTTATGCCTGCAATGATTGGTGGTTTCGGAAATTGGTTTGTACCAATAATGATTGGTGCACCAGATATGGCATTTCCAAGAATGAATAACATTTCTTTTTGGTTATTGCCTGTTGCATTAATTTTATTACTTGTTTCAATATTTGTTGATGGTCCTCCAGGAGCAAAAGGAGTAGGAGGAGGGTGGACAATTTATCCACCTTTATCATCTAAAACAGGACAACCAGGTCCTGCAATGGATTTGGCTATCTTAAGTTTACACGTTGCTGGAGCTTCATCAATTTTGGGAGCGATTAACTTTATCACAACAATTCTAAATATGAGAGCTCCTGGTATGACTTTGCATAAGATGCCATTATTTTCTTGGTCAATTTTAGTAACTGCATTTTTACTTTTATTATCTTTACCAGTTTTAGCTGGAGCTATTACAATGCTTTTAACTGATAGAAATTTTGGTACCGCTTTCTTTGAAGCACAAACTGGTGGAGATCCAGTTTTATTCCAACACTTGTTCTGGTTTTTTGGCCATCCTGAGGTATACATTTTAATTCTACCGGGTTTTGGAATGATTAGCCACATAGTTTCAACTTTTTCAAAAAAACCTGTTTTTGGTTATCTTGGTATGGCCTATGCTATGGTTGCAATTGGAGTTGTAGGTTTTGTCGTTTGGGCACACCATATGTATACTGTAGGACTAGACACAGATACAAAAGCTTACTTCTTAGCAGCGACTATGATTATAGCTGTACCAACTGGAATTAAAATTTTTTCCTGGATAGCAACTATGTGGGGTGGATCAATAAGTTTTCAAACCCCTATGTTATGGGCTATTGGTTTTATTTTTTTATTTACTTTGGGAGGAGTAACAGGAGTTGTTTTAGCAAACGCGGGAGTTGATACTGCACTTCACGACACTTATTATGTTGTTGCACACTTCCATTACGTATTATCGCTGGGTGCGGTATTTGCAATTTTTGCAGGGTTTTATTATTGGTTTAGCAAAATGACGGGATACGAGTATTCTGAATTTTTGGGCAAACTGCACTTCTGGCTAACATTTGTTGGCGTTAATTTAATTTTCTTTCCACAGCATTTCCTAGGATTAGCTGGTATGCCGAGAAGATATGTAGATTATCCAGACGCATTTGCTGGCTGGAACTATATATCTTCCATTGGTTCTTATATATCTATAGTTGGTTTAGCAGTATTTTTATTAAATCTTTTGTATGCTTTTATGAAAAAGAAAAAAGCAGAGCAAAATCCATGGGGAGAAGGAGCAACGACTCTAGAATGGACAGTGTCATCACCGCCACCATTCCATACTTTTGAAGAG
>MDSZ01247060.1_pt1 | contig 21844 bp, 17 predicted proteins | sample 811201 | NCBI WGS metagenome assembly MDSZ01 (sample SAMN05326647, study PRJNA326480) | marine metagenome | isolation source: seawater | place: Indian Ocean: North | collected 2010 | reverse complement strand
CACGACAGCGCGCCGCGTTCAGGGTCGTCGAAAAAGCAATCGTGGGCGAGGTAATGCGCCTCGCAGCGGGCCATGCGCCAAGCCGCCTCCGAGGCGCCGAAAGACCCACCCCCAGCCAGCGAGGAACAGGCAGACTCGTAACGGGTCCAGGCCTCACCCGCCGACAGCCGCACCCGACGGTCGCGGTCGTCCAGCCGTTCGCGGTAGCCCGCCAGCGGGTCGTCGGGCTGATCCTCGGGCAGGGCCTCCAGCCAGCGGCGGTGGGCGTCGGGGTAGAACCGGCTCAGCCCGTCGAGGAACCACTGCCGGTCTGTCCGACGGCCGAGGAACAGCCCCCGCAGCACCAGCCCGCGCACGCTTTCCGGGTGCTGACCCGCGTAGGCCAGTGCCAGCGTTGCCCCCCAGGACCCGCCAAACACCAGCCATTGATCAATCCCGAGATGGCGGCGCAGGGCATCGGTGTCGGCGACGAGGTGCCAGGTGGTGTTGGCCCGCAGCCCGCCCCCGGGGGTCGAACGCCCCGCGCCGCGCTGGTCGAACTGGATCACCCGGTAGTGGCTGAGGTCGAAGAAGCGCCGGGTCCAGGCGTTGGCCCCCGCGCCGGGACCACCGTGCAGGCAGACCACAGGCATGCCCTCGGGATTGCCCGCCTGCTCGTAGTACAGGCTGTGCCCGTCCGAGACCGGGAGGTAACCGCGGTCGTAGGCCTGTTCGCCCTGTGCGCGCTTTGAGTGTTCGACCTTATCCATGCTGCACCCTATATCTGTTGCGTACAGCAAGTTCTCAAGGTGAAAGCGACCATGACCCAGGCAAATCCCGCAACCGCCCTCGACCTCGAAGACCGCGTTGGGGCCCTGATCGACCGTGCGCGGGCCGCTGGTGCCGATGCCGCCGATGCGTCGGTCTTCGGCAGCGACCAGATTTCAGTGGGCCGCCGGATGGGGCAGATCGAGACGCTGGAACGGGCTGATAGCGCCGGGGTCGACCTGCGGGTCTTCGTCGACGGTCAGATTGCGCAGGTCAGCGGCAGTGATCTGTCAGACCAGGGTCTGGCACGTCTTGCCGAGCGGGCCGTTGGCATGGCCCGTTACAGCCCGGCAGATCCCTTCGCCAAGCTCGCTGAGCCGGGACAGGTGGTGACGGAATGGCCGACGTTGGAAACCGCTGACCCCGTTGAGCCGTCGACCGACTGCTTGCTGGATATGGCGGAGGCCATGGAAGACGCCATGCTGTCGGTCGAGGGCGTGACCAACTCCGGCGGTGTGTCGGCGGGCTGGACCAAATCTTCGCTGGTCATGGCCACGACCAACGGCTTCCTCGGCTCGGTGCAGGCGACCCGGTTCGGGATATCCGGCAGCGCCATTGCCGGCAGCGGTGAGGCGCAGAAGCGCGATTTCGACTACGACCTCGCCGTCTTCGCCGAAGACCTCGGCGACCCGGCCGCGGTGGGGCGGGAGGCTGGACGACGGGCGGTGAGCCAGCTCGGTGCACGCCCGGGTGCAACCGCCAAGGTGCCGGTGATTTTCGAGCCTCGGGTTGCCGTGCGCATGCTCGGGCTGCTGACCGGTGCCATCAATGGCGAGTCGGTGGTGCGCGGCACCAGTCTGCTCGCTGATCACGTCGGCGAGCTGGTGATTTCCCCCGACCTGTCGGTGCACGAAGACCCGTTCAAGCCGCGCGGGCAGGGCAGCCGTCCCTTCGATGGAGAGGGCCTGCCGGTTCAGCCGCGTGCGATCTTCGAAAACGGTGTGCTCCAGACCCACCTGCACAATCTTGCGACCGCAGCCCAGGCCGGGGTCGAGCCCACGGGCCACGCGAGCCGCGCTGGCGCTTCGATCGGGGTCGGCCATGCTAATCTGTGGCTCAGCCCGGGATCGGCTTCGGTCGAGGATATGCTGTCAGCAGCGGGTGAGGCCTTCTACGTCACCTCGCTGATGGGGCAGGGCGCGAACATGATCACCGGAGACTACAGTCAGGGTGCGACTGGCTTCTGGGTCCGCGATGGCCGGCTTGCCGAACCAGTAGAGAGCATGACGCTGGGCGGACGGCTGCAGGATATGTGGCGGTCGATGTCGGTGGCTGATGATCTGACGTTCTTTGGCGGCATGGGAACGCCGACGGTGCAGATGGATGGTCTGACCGTGGCCGGCGCCTGAGGCTGCGCATGCCGGGCGGTGTGGCGGTGGACTGGTCTGTGAGGGGAGCAGTATGGCTCGCCTGCTGACCCTCTTGTCCGTGCTGTCTGTGCTATTGGCGCCGCTGCTGGCGCTGGGGCTGCGCTTGCGTGGGGAACCGGCAGCGCGGATCGCTGAACGGCTCGCCCGGGTCTCGCTCGCAAAGATGGAGCAAGAGGAGAACACCAAAGCGACCGACGCCCCCGAAGTGCTGTGGTTTCACGGGGCTTCAGTCGGCGAAGTGCGGGCGCTGCTGCCGCTCGTGCTCCACTACGCGAACCGGGCTAAGGCTGGCGAAGGCGTGCTGGTGACGGTGCAGAGTGCACAGGGGTACGCGGTTGCCTCGCAGGCGCTCGATGGTCAGCCGCAGGCGGCTGTCGCCATGGCGCCCATGGATCATCCCGGGGTTATGGCGCGGTTCTGCGCGCACCATCGCCCGCGCGGGCTGGTGCTCTACGAGAATGAAATCTGGCCGGGCTGGCTGGCGGCATTGCGGGCGAGGGGCGTGCCGGTGATCCTGCTCGACGCATCGCTGTCGGCGCGCAGTCTGCGGTTCTGGCGGCGGTGGCCGGGGCTGGCGGCCTCGGTTGGGGCAGGGCTGTCACGGGTGACTGCGGCGGCCCCCGGCCAGCGACAGGCTTTGGATGCGCTGGGCTGGGGGCCGGTGCAACAGACGCCTCCGCTGAAGCTGGTTGGCTCGGCGCTGCCGGTTGACCCGGCGGAACTGGCGCGCTGGCGGCAATGGCGCCGCAAGGGGGCGCAGCTGCTGGTCTTTGCCAACGTCCACCCCGTTGAGATCCGGGCCATCGAGGGCATGATCGCGGCCTGGACGGCGCGGGGGGTAGACGCGGCGGGGCCGCCGCGCGCGGATACGGACCGCGCTGACGTGCAGATCATCGTCGCGCCCCGACATCCGGCGAAGCTGGCACGGTTCAGACAGGCCCTGGGTGGCGAAGGGCCGGGGTTGGCCTACTGGACCGGATTCGGGACGCTGGGCACGCTCTACGCGCTGGGCGGCACAGTGGTGATCGGGGGCGGCTTTGACGCGCAGGTCGGCTCGCACAACCCGATGGAAGCGCTTCGGGCGGGCTGTGTCACCGTTTGCGGGCCGCACGCCGGAAAGCAGGCGGTGCTGATTGCGCTGCTCGAGGCCGAAGGACTGGTTGGGCGCTGGCCTGCCGTGGCTTTGGCCAAGGGCGCTGGTGCGGAAAAGGCTGATGCAGGCAGGCTCAAGCTTGCCGCTTTGTCGAGACAGGCGGAGGCAACAGCGCTGACGATCATCGATGAAGCCGCGTTCGGGGCGACGTGACGGCAGCGTAGCGCAAGCGCGCGCGGGTGGGCGCGGTTGGCGGCGAAGAGGTTATCTGTTTCCAGCCCGGGACCCCGGGACAAAGACGCTGAGGTGGCGCGCTCGGGCCTTGGCCGCTTCGCGGCCTTCGGCCCTCCCACGCGCATTTTGATAGAAAATGCGGAAAGATGTCAGGCCGCGCGCAGCGCGGCCTGTCCGTTTGACTGCGCGGGGGAGCTTTGTAAGCCGCGAAGCGGCGTCAAATCGAGCCCGCCACCCATCCACGTCGGCCATCAATATCGATGTGAGCACAGGCCCGCCCAAAGAACGCACTGTCGCGTCAGAGCAGCGAGCCCTGGTCCTCGTCGGTCGGGCGAGGCGGCCGTGGCGGCCGCTTTGACCGCCCTGCAGCTGAAGTGGACGATGTCGCAGCCTCAGGCGGTCTTGCGCCTTTCGACGCCTCTTTTTCGCCGGCAACCACCTCGACCGGGCCATCGATGAAGTGCAGCCGAAGCCGGTCGCCGTCTGCTACCGCCGAGGCCCGCGGCACAACATCGCCATCCTCGGTGCTGACCCAAACGTAACCCTGTTCCAGCAGCCGGTCCCGGCTCGATGCGAAGGAATCCAGCAGCCGCTGGACGTTGCTCAGCACCTGTTGGTGCTGGTCCAGACGCCGTGCGGTGGCCTGTTGCAGGCGGTCGCTAAACCGCTGAGCTGCGAACGTCTGGGCGCGCGTGCGGGCGGTCTGGCCCGCCGCCGCACCAAGCCGGTCAGACAGGCTGCGCGCCTGTTCGGCCATGCGCTGCAGTCTTTCCCGAGGGTGACGCACCTTGGCGGCCACAGTATCAAGCTGGCTTTTCTGCGCCCGGATAGCCGCCTGCAGCCCTCGGTCAAGCCGCTGGTCGAGCACGTCGAGCGCCTGTCGGCGCTCCTGCAGCACCCGGTTGGGGTCGACCAGCCCGCGCCCAAGCCCAGCCAGCTCGGTCCTCGCCTGCTGCACCTTGCGCTGCAGCCCCCGGCCGATGCGCGCGCCGAATTCTTCCACCCCGAGCCTTAGGTCAGCCCGCACCGGGACCGCCATCTCTGCCGCCCCCGTGGGCGTCGGCGCACGCCGGTCGGCAACAAAGTCGATCAGCGTCGTGTCGGTCTCATGCCCAACGGCTGAAATCACCGGGATGCGGCTGGCAGCCACGGCCCGCACCACGGCCTCCTCGTTAAAGCCCCACAGGTCTTCGAGCGACCCGCCGCCCCGGCCAACGATCAGCACGTCCGGTCGCGGCACGTCGCCTCCGGGCTCGATCGCGTTGAAACCGGCGATGGCTGCGGCGACTTCCGGCGCCGCCTTCTCCCCCTGCACCGCGACCGGCCACAGGATCACGTGCCGGGGAAAGCGGTCTGCAACCCGGTGCAGAATATCGCGGATCACCGCCCCGGTGGGCGACGTCACCACGCCGATCACCTGCGGCAGAAACGGCAGAGGCTGCTTGCGTTCAGCCTCGAACAGACCCTCCGCCTTCAGCCGCTTGCGCCGGTCCTCGAGCAGCTTCAGCAGCGCGCCTTCGCCCGCCAGCTCCATCTGCTCGATCACCACCTGGTATTTCGATCCGCCGGGAAAGGTGGTCAGCTTGCCGGTGACAATGACCTCCATGCCCTCTTCCGCGCGCAGGCTCAGCTTGGAGACGGCCCCGCGCCAGCAGACGGCGTCGATGACCGCCTTCTCGTCCTTCAGCGTCAGATAGAGGTGCCCCGAGCGGTGGTAGTTGGGCCGGGAAATCTCGCCGCGGACCCGAACCCGGTCGAAGGTAGTCTCGATGGTGCGCTTTACCGCCTGCGCGACCTCGGAAACGCTCAGCTCGGGCGCGTTGTCGCCGGGCTGGGGCTGGCCGGGCGCTGTTGCGCCAGCTCCCGCCTTACCCTTAGCCGGGCTGTCGAAGTCGAATATATCCATTCCAGCGGCTTACCAGCTCAGCGGCGCTGCGCAAAGAAGGCTGTCAGAAGTTCTCCACAGCGGCGCTCTTCCACCCCTGCGATCACTTCGGGCGCGTGGTGGCAGGTCGGCTGCGCGAACACCCGAGGCCCGTGGTCGACCCCACCGGACTTCGGGTCGGCAGCGCCATAGTAGACCCGGCGTATCCGGGCCAGCGACAGCGCGCCGGCGCACATGGGGCAGGGCTCGAGCGTCACGTACAGGTCGCAGTCCTCCAGCCACTTGCGGCCGAGCACGCGGCAGGCTTCGGCGATGGCGAGCATCTCGGCGTGTGCCTGCGGGTTATGATCGGCCTCGACCCGGTTCCTTGCTGCCGCAATCACAGTGCCATCGCGAACCACGACGGCCCCCACCGGCACTTCGCCCGCCGCGAACGCCGCCTCAGCCTGCTGCAGCGCGTCTTCGATGAAGGCCAGCGACACGCCCGCCGTCCTCAGACCTGGGTGCCGCCGACGGTTATCGCGTCGATCTTGCAGGTCGGCTGCCCCACGGTCACGGGCAGGCTCTGGCCCGCTTTGCCGCACATGCCCACGCCCTTCTTGATGGCAAGGTCGTTGCCGACCATCGACACCCGGCGCATGACCTCAGGGCCGTTCCCGATCAGCGTGACGCCCTTGATCGGCTCGGCGATCCGGCCGTCGCGGATGCGGTAGGCTTCGGTGATCTTGAAGGTGAACTGACCATTGGTGATGTCGACCTGTCCGCCGCCGAAGTCGACGGCGTAGATGCCGTCCTTGACCGAGGCGATGATCTCGCCGGGGTCGTCCTGACCGGCCGCCATGAAGGTGTTGGTCATCCGCGGCATGGGCGCATGCGCATAGGACTCGCGCCGGCCGTTGCCGGTCGCCGCCACCCCCATCAGCCGGGCGTTCATCCGGTCCTGCATGTACCCGACAAGCCGACCGTTCTCGATCAGCACGTTGCTCTGGGTCGGCGTGCCTTCGTCGTCGATGGCCAGCGAGCCCCGGTGGTCGGTGAGCGTGCCGTCGTCGATGATGGTCACGCCCGGGGCGGCCACCATCTCCCCCATCATGCCGGCGTAGAGCGAGGTCTGCTTGCGGTTGAAGTCCCCCTCCAGCCCGTGGCCGACGGCCTCGTGCAGCAGCACCCCGGGCCAGCCGGGGCCGCAGACGACGGTCATCTCACCCGCCGGGGCTTCGACAGCCTGCAGGTTGACCTCGGCCTGACGGATGGCCTGCGCCACGGCCTCTTCCCAGGCCAGCTCGCCTATGTGCGGATCCAGCGCCGTGCGCCCGCCGAGCGCAAAGCCGCCCGCCTCACGCTTGTCGCCGTCCTGCAGCATCACCGAAACCCGCATCGACGACATGGGGCGTGAGTCGCTTACCCGGAAGCCGCCGGGGCGGAGCACGGTGACATCCTTGTGCGCAGTCGACAGCGATACCGTCACCTGCCGCACTCTGGGATCCTTGGCCCGGGCGTGGGCGTCGATGGTCTGGGCCAGCGCCACCTGCTTTTCAAAGCTCGGGCCGGCGTCGATCACGTCCTCGTCGGTGTAGGGGCGCTGGTTGGTGCGCTTGGGATCGAGCGCCAGCGTACCGCCGCCCGAACGCGCCGCCGCGGCCGCCGTCTCGCCCGCGCGGGCCAGCGAGGCCTCGGTCACCTGATCGGAGTGCGCGTAGCCGGTCAGTTCCCCCGCCACCGAGCGCAGCCCGAAGCCGCGGTCCTCGTCGTAGGACGCCCGCTTCAGCCGCCCGTCGTCGTAGACCAGCGTCTGCGCCTTGGTGTGTTCGAGGTAGAGCTCGCCGTCGTCCGCGCCGCTCAGCGCCGATTCCAGCTGTGAGAGGGCAAAATCGGGGTCGAGGTCGAGATCCGGCAGCAGTGGCAGGCCCATGATGTCGTCGTCCTAAGCAAAGGTGAGTTGCGAAAAGGCTAAAGCTCAACAGGATATGGTGCCTAGTCAAAGGGTTTCGAGGCCTGAAAGGCAAGATTAATCCGCGTCATTCCGCCCTGCGGCCCACCTATGACTTTGCTTGTGAATTCATGTCGTCTAAGAGAAGGGCACGCCGAGAGCAATGGGGCACAACCCTCCCGCGGTCAGCCCCGCTTTCGCCCTAGAATATCACTGATAAGCAAGCAGGTCCCATGGTGCGGATTTTCAAATCAATCGTGCTTGCGCTGTCTCTCCTGACAGTCGCAGCTACAGCAGCCCAAGCCCAGGTTACCGTCCAGGGTGTTCCGGTCGAATACGGTCTGAGCTTCCAGGAGCCCGCGACCCCGATCATGGAGCGCGCCGTGGGTCAGTTTAACGTGTTTATCCTGCCGCTGATGGCAGCCGTTACGGTCTTCGTCCTCGTACTGCTGCTCTGGACGTGCTGGGCGTTCCGCGAGCGCGACGGGCACCAGCCCGGCAACTTCACCCACAACACCCGGATCGAGATCATCTGGACCGTTGTGCCGATCCTGATCCTTGTGGTCATGTTCGTCCCGGCGATGCGGTTCCTGTACTACAACGAAAACGGCCCGGACATGCTCATCAACGGTGAGCGCGGCAACGATAAGCACGCCGAGCTGGTGATGCAGGTGACCGGCAACCAGTGGAACTGGACCTACGAATACCTGCTGTACCGCGATGAAAACGGCGTTGAGACCGACGTCTCCGGTATCGAATTCACGTCGAACATGCTCCCACAGGACGCCCTGCTCGCCGACACCCGCCGTGACGGCAGCCTGTACAAGGGCGAGACCGACTATCACGTCGTAATCCCGAGCAACACCGTAGTGCGTTTCAACGTGACCGCTTCGGACGTGCTGCACGCCTTCGCCATGCCGGCCTTCGGCATGAAGGTAGACGCGATCCCGGGTCACATGAACAACACCTGGGCGCTCGTGAACCCGGGCAAGGAAGGCCTCTACATCGGTCAGTGTTCCGAGATCTGCGGTGACCGGCATTCGTTCATGCCGATCGCGATCGACGCGCTGCCCAAGGAAGAGTTCCTCGCTTGGGTCGGTACCGCCAAGGGCGAGCTGGAGAGCGGGGCCATCGGCCCGTCGCTGCCCGCGCGCTACGACAACCAGGTTGCTGCGGCGAATTAACGCCCGGCGCATTAAGCACCAGCCCTCCGAGCAGGGCTGGTCTAGAACCAACAACGACGACGTCCAAGACCAAGATTTAAGGCCAAGGATTCAAGGAAGAGACTATGGCTTACGCAGCAGATCACGCCGCTGACCCCCACGACCACAAGCCAAACCCGTTCTGGCGCTGGTTCGGTTCGACCAACCACAAAGACATCGGTACTCTGTACCTCGTGTTCTCGGTTATCACCGGGATCATCGGCGCTGCGCTGTCCGTTGTCATGCGGATGGAGCTGTCCGACCCGGGCGTGGAATTCCTCGTGAAGGAAAACGGCGATCCCAACGGTCACTTCTGGAACACCATCATCACCGCCCACGGGGTGATCATGATCTTCTTCGTGGTCATGCCCGCGCTGATCGGTGGCTTTGGTAACTGGTTCGTGCCGCTGATGATCGGTGCGCCGGACATGGCCTTCCCGCGCATGAACAACATCTCGTTCTGGCTGCTGGTTCCGGCGCTGGCGTTCGGCATTCTGTCTGCTGTCGTCGGCGGGGGTGCCGGTACGGGTTGGACCTTCTATCCGCCGCTGTCGGTGATGCAACCCGATAAGATGTCGGTGTCGTTTGCGATCTTTGCCCTGCACATGGCGGGGGCGTCATCGATCATGGGCGCGATCAACTTCATCACCACCATTCTGAACATGCGTGCACCGGGCATGACCTTGCACCGCATGCCGCTGTTTGCCTGGGCCATGCTGGTCACGGCCTTCCTGCTGCTGCTGGCGGTGCCGGTTCTCGGCGGTGCCATCACGATGCTGCTGGCCGACAACGCGCTGGGCACCTGTTTCTTCTGTGCAGAAGGCGGCGACCCGGTCCTGTTCCAGCACCTGTTCTGGTTCTTCGGTCACCCTGAAGTTTACATCATGATCCTGCCGGCTTTCGGTATCGTCAGCCACGTCGTCAGCACCTTCTCCCGCAAGCCGATCTTCGGCTACCTGGGCATGGCCTACGCCATGGTGTCGATCGGCTTCATCGGCTTCGTCGTCTGGGCTCACCACATGTACACCGTCGGCATGCCGACCAACGTGCAGGCCTACTTCACCCTGGCGACCATGGTCATTGCAGTTCCGACCGGGATCAAGATCTTCTCGTGGATCGCGACCATGTGGGGCGGCTCGATCCGCTTCACCACCCCGATGCTCTGGGCTGTCGGCTTCATCTTCCTGTTCACCCTGGGCGGCGTGACCGGCGTCATGCTGTCCATGGCCCAGTTCGACAAGACGCTGCACGACACCTACTTCGTGGTCGCGCACTTCCACTACGTGCTGTCGATGGGGGCGGTCTTCGCAATCTTCTGTGGCTGGTACTACTGGATCGGCAAAATGTCCGGCCGTCAGTACCCTGAATGGGCGGGTCAGCTGCACTTCTGGACCTTCTTCGCAGGCGTGAACCTGATCTTCTTCCCGCAGCACTTCCTGGGTCTGCAGGGCATGCCGCGCCGCTACATCGACTACCTCGATACGCAGGCATTCTACAACGCGATCTCGTCGTGGGGGGCTTACCTCTCCTTCGCCTCGACGTTGTTCTTCCTGTGCATCGCGATTTACACGCTGGTTGCCGGCCGCCGTGTCGGTGACAACTACTGGGGTGACGGCGCGACCACGCTGGAATGGACCGTGTCTTCGCCACCGCCATTCCACACCTTCGACGACCTGCCACAGATCGAACCTGAGGCAGCGCACTAAGAAGGAGTACGATGTCCAGCATCGTCGACCAAAGCACCTTGGCGGCCGATGGGGCTGAAGACTCAGCCATCACCGCCGCCGAGCTGAGCGAAAAAGGCGCGCCACAGACCGGGTCCGTGGCGCGCGCTTATTTCCAGCTGCTCAAACCGCGGGTCATGACCCTCGTGGTCTTCACCGCGGCGGTTGGCCTGTGGCTGGCACCGGGTGAGATCGAGGCTTGGCGCGCGGCGCTGGGGCTGCTGATTCTCGCGGTTGGAGCCGGGGCCTCGGGCGCCCTGAACATGTGGTACGACCGCGACATCGATGCGCTCATGTCGCGCACGGCCAAGCGGCCGATCCCCAACGGCGATGTCAGCCCCAATGCGGCGCTGGTCTACGGCCTTGTGCTGTCCATCGGATCGGTGATCGCCCTGGGTCTGGTGACCAACTGGGTCGCCGCCGGCATCCTGGCCTTCACCAACGCCTTCTACGTCGTCATCTACACCATGTGGCTCAAGCGACGGACCGCGCAGAACATCGTCATTGGCGGTGCAGCCGGCTCCTTCCCGCCCATGATCGGCTGGGCCATGGTCTCGGGCGATATTTCGTGGGTTGGCTTCGTGCTCTTCGGCCTGATCTTCCTGTGGACCCCGCCGCACTTCTGGGCGCTGGCGCTGGTCAAGGAAAGCGAATACGGCGCGGTCAAAGTGCCCATGCTGCCGAACGTGGTCGGCGCGCAGGAAACCAAGCGCCAGATCTTCATCTACACCGCTGCCATGTCGCTGATTGGGCTGGTGCCCTTCGTGCTGGGCGCGGCGGGTTACATCTACTTCGTGGTGGCGCTGGCCTTTGGCGGCCTGTTCATGGTCAACGCGTGGCAGCTGCTGCGTGGGGACTCGCTCGCGCCAGCCAAGCGGATGTTCGGCTTTTCCATCTTCTACCTGTTTCTGCTGTTCGGGCTGTTGCTCGTTGACGCCCGCAGCCACGTCAGTCTGACCTGGCTCTGATCAAGCGCCACTGGTCAGCCCGTTTTCTGCAAGGAGTGCGACACCATGTCGGACAAGAAAAACTCTGAAAATCAGGATCGTCGCCCGAGCTGGGTCAAGGGCCGGGCCCGCGGCAATCTGATCATCTTCGCGGTACTGGCCGTCTTCGTGCTGGGTTGGTACGGCTACTTCCTGATCAACACCGCGATGCGGGCGCAGCAGTAGCGCCCCGCCGCAGCAAGTTCAGGGCAGGACCGCCATTCCATGAGCACCCAGACCCCACCCATCCGCCGTCCGGGCGCAGGCAACACACGCGTGCTGCTGCTCACCCTCGGGGTGATCGCCGGCATGCTGGCGCTGGTCGCAAGTGCACCCGCTGCCTACCGCAAGTTCTGCGAAATCACGGGGATTTCCGGCACCACGCAGGTCGCCGAAGCCGGTGACGCCGCCGCCGCCGCCGAGCGCGCCAGCGTGGCGGGTGGTCTGGGCGAGATCGAGGTGCTGTTCACCGCCAGCGTCGACCCCAGCCTGCCGTGGAAATTCCGCCCCAAGCAGCGCACCGTACGCCTGCCGATCGGGGAGCAGGGCGAAGTCGCCTACGAGGCTGAAAACCGCTCCCGCACCCAGACCACGCTGGGCACGGCAACCTTCAACGTAACCCCGCTGCAGGCCGGTCGCTACTTCTCCAAAATCCAGTGTTTCTGCTTCGAGGAACAGCAACTCGACCCCGGCCAGTCGGTCGATATGCCGGTGCTGTTTTACGTCGATCCGTCGATCCGCGATGACCCGGATCTGAAAGATCTGCGGCAGATCACCCTCGCCTACACCTTCTTCAACGCCAACGACTGATCACCGGTCGGAAGCTTCCGCAAAATTGCAGGGGTCGAAAGCGCCCGAAGCCCGTTGCGCCTCAGCGCTCAGACGCTTACAAGACGTTTCGAATACCAACTTCAGCACAAGGACATCCAGCGATGGCAGACGCACATCACGGTCCGAACCACGACTACCACCTCGTTGACCCCTCCATCTGGCCGCTGACGACGTCGATTTGTGTCGGCGCGCTGCTCTTTGGTCTGGTGCTGCTGTTCCACTTTGATCCGAACGCCAGCTACGAAGGTCTGATGGCGAACCTGATCGACGTGCGCTGGTTCATCATCGGCCTCGCCGGGGCTGGCGTGATCGCATCGGTCTTCGGCTGGTGGGGTGACGTCATCAAGGAAAGCCGTCAGGGCGACCACAAGCCGATTGTGCAGCTGGGCCTGCGCTACGGCATGCTGTTCTTCATCGCCTCGGAAGTGATGTTCTTCTTTGCCTTCTTCTGGGCCTACTTCAACTTCGGCGTGACCGAAGAATCCTGGCCGCCAAAGGGCACTGAAGCCTTCAACCCGATCGACATGCCGCTCTACAACACCGTGATCCTGCTGCTATCCGGCGTTACGGTGACCTGGGCGCACGAAGCCATCCGCCATGGCAACCGCTCGGACTACATGATTTCGCTGGGCCTGACGATTGTTCTGGGTGTGCTGTTCACCGGCATGCAGGCCGTGGAATACATCGAAGCCTTCTCCGTCTTCGGCTACGGCCCGGATGCCGAGGGCGTGGTGCGCACCTACCCATCGGTGTTCCTGATCGCGACCGGCTTCCACGGCGCGCACGTGATCATCGGGACGACCTTCCTGGCCGTGTGCTGGTTCCGGGGTCTGGCCAACAACATCACCAAAGAAAAGCACTTCGGCTTCGAAGCGGCGGCCTGGTACTGGCATTTCGTCGACGTGGTGTGGCTGTTCCTCTACGTCTCGATCTACTGGGGCATTTTCGACCGCGGCTAAGGCCGGCGGTCGTCCTGCCCCGGGCCGACGGGCACCTTTGCAGGGCGCGGTGGAGTTTCTGAAATGAACCGCGCCTTTCAACCCCGACCCTTTCTCTACATGCTGGCTGTGCCCTGCTTCGCGCTGCTGTGCGGCCTTGGCGTGTGGCAGCTGCAGCGATTGGCGTGGAAGAACGACCTGCTGGCAGCACAGGCCGCGCGGGAGGCGACCCCGGCGCTGGATATCGACAGCAGCCACGCGCTGGTCGGTCTGGCTGATTTCACCGGTGTACGGCTGAGCGGCGACCTCGACCTCTCCCGGTTTGTTGGCTTCTTCGGCCGCACCGCCAACGGGCGGCAGGGGCAGGATTACTATGCCCCGCTGACCCTCGCCGATCAGCAGATCGTCTGGATCAAATTGGGCTGGCGCGAGACCGATCCCCAAATCAGCGCCGACGCCAATACCAGCGCGAGCACAGAGGCGGGTTTGCTCAGCGGCATTCTGCCAGACGGGCAGGTATACCGGGGCGGCTGGCGTGGCAACCCGCGCTTTGACCCGGGCAACCAGCCCGAGCGCGAACTCTGGGCTGTGGCCGATCCCGTTGCCCTCTCCGCCCACGTCGGCCTCGATCCGGAACAGACGCTGGCGCAGCTGGTCGAGCTGACTGAGGCGCTGACCGCCACCGGCGGCTTTGTGCCCACGCCCACGGGCAACGAGCTTCGTAACCCTCATCTAAGCTATGCGGTACAATGGTTCAGCTTCGCGGCGCTGCTGGTGCTGTTCGTCGCCCTCCTCAGCTTTCCTCGCCGCCCGGAAAAGGACCCCGCACCATGACCGACTACGCCACGCTGGAAGCCCTCAACGCCCGCGCCGGAACCCTCGGCGAAGCGCTGTCGATACTGCATTGGGATCAGCAGGCAATGATGCCTGCCGGCGGCAATGAAAGCCGGGGGGAGCAGACCGCCCTGCTGGAGACCCTGATCCACGAAATCGCGGCCGGACCCGCCATGGGAGAGGCGATCGAAGCGGCATCGGCCCAGAACGATCTCGACCCGTGGCAGCGGGCCAACGTCGCCGAATCCCGGCGCCGCTACCTGCGGGCTACGGCCTTGCCCGCCGATCTGGTGGCGGCCAAGGCCCGCGCCGAGAGTCAGGCCTTCGCCGTGTGGCAGCAGGCGCGGCCCGCCGATGACTTCGCCGCTGTGCTGCCGTCGCTGCGCACCTGCTTCGACCTCGCGCGGCAGGCAGGACAGGCCATCGCCGACGCCACCGGGCAGCCGCTGTACGAGGCGATGATCGAGGGTTTCGAGCCGGACCTGAGCGTGGCTGAAATCGACGCTGTGTTCGACGACTACGCCGCCTTCCTGCCCGACTTCCTCGATGATGTTCTGGCTGCGCAGGGGCGCCGTGACGCGCCGCTGCCGCTGGAAGGGCCCTTTGACGTCGAGCAGCAGAAGGCGGTGTTTCAGGACATCATGGGCGCGCTGGGCTTCGATTTTGCCCACGGGCGGCTGGATACCTCGGCGCATCCCTTCTGCGGTGGCACCCCAACCGACGTGCGCATGACCACGCGCTACCGCGACGACGCCTTCCTCGACGCGATGATGGGGGTGGTGCACGAAACCGGTCACGCGCTGTACGAACAAGGGCTGCCCGCCCAATGGGCGCGCCAGCCGGTGGGTCAGTCGCGCGGTATGGTGCTGCACGAGAGCCAGTCGCTGACCATCGAAATGCAGGTGGTGCGCTCGCTGGCCTTTATGAAATTTGCCGCGCCCCGGCTGGCGCAGGCCTTCGGCCGGTCCGGTCCGGCGTGGACGGCAGAAAACCTCTCCCGCCACGCCGCGCGGGTCGAGCGCAGCTTCATCCGGGTGGAGGCCGACGAAGTGACCTACCCCGCGCACGTCATCCTGCGTTACCGGCTTGAAAAGGCGATGCTGAAGGGCGACCTCGACCTCGCCGACCTGCCGCAGGCGTGGGGCGACGGGCTGGAAGCGCTGCTGGGGATACGGCCGCCGTCGGACCGGGAAGGCTGCCTGCAGGACATCCACTGGTATAGCGGTGCCTTCGGCTACTTCCCGACCTACAGCCTCGGCGCCATGTGCGCGGCGCAGGTTTTCGCGGCCGCCCGCGACCAGCTGGGCGATGTCGACGCGCGGATCGAGGCCGGGGATTTTGCCCCGCTGCTTGGCTGGCTGCGGACCAACATCCACGGCAAGGCGTCGTCAGGCTCGACCAACGAGATCCTGAGTGACGCGACGGGCTCTCCCCTGCGCACAGATGCGTTCAAAGCGCATTTGCGGCGGCGTTACCTCGACGGCTAAGCTGGGCACGGAACCAAGGCAGCACGCGCGAGCGCGCGCAAGCACGCGGGAAAGAAAGCACGATGCAGTACATATCAACACGCGGATCGGCGCCCGAACTCGGGTTTGACGAAGTCCTGCTCGCCGGGCTGGCGAAGGACGGCGGGCTGTACGTGCCCAAGTCGTGGTCGCAGGTCAGCGCCGAACAGCTGCGCCAGTGGGCGACGCTGAGCTATCAGGAGCTGGCGGTCGAGGTCATGCTGCCCTTCGTCGAAGACAGCATCCCGCGCGCAGATTTTGCCGAGCTGGTGAACCGGGCCTACGCGACCTTCCAGCACCCGTCGGTGACCCCGCTGAAGCAGCTGGATTCCAACCTGTACCTGCTGGAGCTGTTCCATGGTCCCACGCTGGCGTTCAAGGACTGCGCGCTGCAACTGCTGGGGCATTTGTTCGACTACGTGCTGGAGCGGCAGGACCGGCGCATTACCATCGTCGGCGCAACCTCCGGCGATACGGGTTCGGCGGCGATCGAGGCGATCAAGGGTCGCGCGCGCGCCGATATCTTCATCCTGTTCCCCGAGGGCCGGGTCAGCCCGGTGCAGCAGCGGCAGATGACCACGGTCACGGCGGAGAACGTCCACGCGCTGGCCATCGACGGCACCTTCGACGACTGTCAGGATCTGGTGAAAGCCATGTTCGCCGACAAGCAATTCCGCGAGACCGTGAACCTGTCAGCGGTGAATTCGATCAACTGGGCGCGGATCATGGCCCAGATCGTCTACTACTTCTGGGCGGCGCTGCGGCTGGGCGCGCCTGAGCGGGAGGTCGACTTCTACGTGCCGACCGGCAACTTCGGCAACGTATTTGCCGGCTATGCCGCCAAGCAGATGGGGCTGCCCATGGGGCGGCTGATGGTCGGCTCCAACCGCAACGACATTCTCACCCGCTTCTTCGAGAGCGATGATATGAGCGTGCGCGGGGTCGAGCCGAGCCTGAGCCCGTCGATGGATATTCAGATTTCGTCCAACTTCGAGCGCTACCTGTTCGACCTGCTCGACCGGGACGGCAACGCGACCGCCAAGACCATGACTGACTTCCGCCAGACCGGGCGGATGCAGGTGGGGCAAGGCGGCTGGGAGCGTGCCAAGTCTGAATTCCACGGCTTCTCGCTGAGCGATCCCGACTGTCTGGCGGCGATGAAGCACTGGCACGCGGCGACGGGTGAAGTGCTCGATCCGCATACGGTAATCGGGGTCCAGCACGCCGCCGAATTCGGCAGCAGCGAGCGCCCGGCGGTGGCGCTGGCCACGGCCCACCCGGCCAAGTTCCCCGCCGCGGTTGAGCAGGCGCTGGGCGCTGAACCGGCATTGCCGGCACACCTCGCCGACCTCTACGACCGGCCCGAGCGCTTCTCGGTGCTGGCCAACGCGCTCGAAGACGTGCAAAAGCACGTCCTGAGCAACCGGCAGGGCTGAAACCCATACGCCGGTCTGCGCGGGAGGGGGAGAAGTCTTGAGCGTTACCATCAGCCAACTGAACAACGGTCTGCAGATCGTGACCGACACCATGCCCGGTGTGGAGACGGTGGCGCTGGGTCTGTGGTTCAAGGTTGGCGCCCGCTACGAGAAGCCCGAACACAGCGGCATGGCGCACTTTCTCGAACACCTGCTGTTCAAGGGCACCGCCCGCCGGTCGGCCTTCGCCATCAGTGAGGAAATCGAGGCCAAGGGCGGCTATCTGAACGCCTACACCAGCCGTGAGAGCACGGCCTTCTACGCGCGCATGCTGAGCAAGGATACGGCACTGGGCATGGACGTGCTGGCCGATATTCTGCAGTTCTCGGCGCTCAACGACGAGGATATCGAGCGCGAGCGCGCGGTGATCCTGCAGGAAATCGCCCAGGCCGAAGACGCGCCCGACGACGTGGTGTTCACCGATTTTCAGGCGCAGGCCTTCGCCGGGCAGGGGCTGGGACAGTCGGTGCTGGGCAGCCAGCAGACCGTGGGCCGGATCGACCGAGCGGCTGCGCTGGACTTCTGGCGCTACCACTACCGGCCCGACAAGGCGATTCTGGTCGCCAGCGGCGGGGTCGACCACGACGATATCACCCGGCAGGCCGAGGCCCTGTTCTGGCCCGACCGGGCGCAACGCGGCCCGCGTGAAATGCCCCCGGCCGCGCTCTACACCGGCGGCGTGCGCCTGCGCGAACGCGCGCTGGAGCAGGTCCATACCGTGCTGGGTTTTGAGGGCGCGCCGGTGACCGAAGCCCGCTACTTCGCCAGCGCGGTGCTGGCGACGCTGCTCGGCGGTGGGGCGTCTTCGCGCCTGTTCCAGGAAGTGCGCGAGCGCCGGGGGCTGGCCTACCACGTCGGCGCCCATACTTCGGGCTACGCCGATACCGGGCTGTTTTCCGTATACGCAGGCACTGGGCAAGAGGCCGAGGCCGAGCTGCTGAGTGTGGTCATCGACGAATTCCGTCGGTTGGTGGAAGAGCCGATCCCGGAAGAAGAGGTCGAGCGCGCGCGGGCGCAGATTCGGACGTCTTTCCTGATGGCGCGGGAGAGCACGTCCAGCCGGGCCGAAGATGCGGCTCAGCAGATGCTGGTCTACGGCATCCCGCGTTCGGTCGGGGACCTGATCGGGCAGATCGATGCAGTAGATGCTGCCGCGCTGCGTCAGGAGGCGGAGTTGATCCTGTCCACCCCGGTCACGCTGGCCGCCGTGGGGCCGCTGGACGACCCGGCTGCCCTGCACCAGCTGGGCGAACGCGTGCGCGTGGCGGCCTAGTCTGCGCGTTGCGGACGGGTCTGCGCGGGTTTTTTCCTAGTCGGCTGAATCGGCTTTTGTGGCTGTAGCGGCTTGGTCCGGCAGGATCACGGCCTGACCACAGACGGCCTTGCCGTCCTGCACGATCATGGTCGGATCGCCGTAGAGGACATAGCCATCCGCCAGCGCAGCGGAGATTTTTTCACAGAATTCGCGGGTGTCGGGACCGGTCAGGAAGCGGTAGGCAAGGCGCTCGGGCGCCGCGCTGCCGTCGCCACCGTCGGTCGGCTGGATGGACTCGATGCGGTACTGCGCGGTGGCATCATCGACGGTGGCCCAGGCGCGTTCCTGCCACGTGGCTTCGGCTTCGGCGTAGGTCTCGAAGGGTCCATGGCGTTCCGGCACGCCCGCCCATTCCCGGAATGAGGTATCCTTGAAGCTGCCGCCGATGACCCAGAACGCGCCCTTGCCGCCTGCGGTCATGTCGTCTTCTTCGATATGGAAATGGGCATTGGCGTCGTCGACGGTTTCCCACGCGAGGCGCTGCCAGACCTTGAGTGCCTTGTCGTAGTCGTCGAAGGGGCCTTCGCGGACTTCAGCGGTCCCATCGGCCAGATTTTTGAAGGCGGTCGACTCATAGACGCCGCCCACGACCCAGAACTGCCGCATGTCTGTCGCTTTCTCTTGCTCTTGCTCTTGCGTGTGCTCGTGCTGATGCTGGTGGCGGATTGCCGCCGGGTGCAGCGATCTCCTACCGCTCCCAGCCGCCGCTGTCATCGCTCAAAGCGCGGGGGTCAGGCGTGCCCGCCGACGGAAGCAAGCTGGCCCGGGTCGATGCCCAGCTTGGCGATGGCCTGCTTCCAAGCCGGTTCATTCTCGGAGAGGAAAATGAGCTCGTGGTCTGGCTCGATGCTGATCCACGCGTTGGCTTCGAGCTCCTGCTCCAGCTGCCCGGCAGACCACTGCGAGCAGCCAAGCGCGATCAGGTAGTCGGCGGGGCCGTCACCGTCGGCGATGTTACGCAGGATTTCCACGGCGGTGGTCAGGCAGACCTCGTCGGTGACCTTGATCGTGGTCTCGTGCTGGTAGTCGGGCGAGTGCAGGACGAAGCCGCGCTGCTCCTGCACCGGGCCGCCGCGGGTGACGCGGCCGCTGGGCGGCACGTTGGCGTCGATCGATAGGTTTTCCAGCACTTCGGTGAAGGTCAGACCGTGGTGGCTGTGATTGACGACCACGCCCATGGCACCGTCTTCGCCGTGCAGGCACATGTAGATCACCGACTTTTCGAACAGCGGGTCGCCGATGTGCGGTGTTGCCACCAGCAGCTTGCCCTGCAGCCCATAGGGGGTGCTGGACACGGAAAACTCGGTGTTGGGCGCGATGTTATCGGACATAGGATACAGACTAGGCGGCTGACGGCGTCTGTAAAGGCTCAAAACTGTGACATTCCGCTTCACGGTCGATCAACAATGCGGTGATGGTTGGGCCGTGGCTGCTCAGCGGCTCGTGAAGGGACAGTGCGGCCAAAGTTATCTATAGCATTGACCGAGACAGAATTTTGGCCGCCGCCGTCGCTGCACAAAGGAGCAGGGTCGGCGCCGGACAGAGAGCAGGGATACAGGCAAAGAATGTCATTCATTTCCAGTGGATTAAGCCGCTATCTGGCCGCCGTTCCGGCTGCTGTGACGGCCATGCTTTCTGCGGCCCTGCTCCCGACAGCTCCTGCGCAGGCCGACGCCTCGTTCTGGATGCAGGGCGTGCAGGCCGAGGTGCGGGTGATTTCCGCCTTTACCGCCACCGGTGAGACCGAAACGACCGTGCCGCTGGGGCTGGAATTCCAGATGAACGAGGGCTGGCATATCTACTGGCGCACCCCGGGTGAGGCGGGGTTGCCGCCCGAACTCGACCACGGTCCGTCCCTGAATGTCGCTGAAACCGCCTTTTCCTGGCCCGTGCCCACCCGCGACGTCACCTACGGCATCGAGACCTTCGTCTACAAGGACCGCGTTGTCCTGCCGCTCGAAGTCAGCCTTCAGAACCCCGGTGAGCCGCTGGACCTGCGCGGCAAGGTCGATTTCCTGATTTGCGCGGATGTCTGCATTCCCGACAGCGTCGAGGTTGACTTCAGCCTGCCCGGCGGAGCGGCGGAGATTGCCGAGGGCGAAGCGGCGCTGCTGAACACCTTTGAAACCCGTATTCCCGCCGATAACAGCGGCGGGGTCGGGCTGCAGGTTGAAAGCATTGCTTTTGAGGCGGCTTCGGACCCCGATAACCCGCTGCTTGTCGGCTATCTGGACACCCGCTTGGCTTCGGTCTTCGAAATGACGGCGCCCGATGTCTTTGCCGAAGTCCCGGAGGGCTTCAGCGTGCGCCAACCGGAGGTGGCGCTGTCCGACGACGCGATGATGGCGCAGCTGCGCTCGCCTGTGTTCCGGGAGAGCTGGGCCCCGGCGACGCTGGACACCGCGGCGGCGGTGATCACGGTCGCCGACGGCATCCGGGGGGTGGAGCTGCCATCCTTCCGTCTGCTCGATGGTTTCAGCCTTGCCAGTGGCAGTGTCGGTGCGACCGGGGAAGGCTTGTCGGTCGCCGGTCCGCTGGCGCCGCTGGACCTGTCGCTGACCTCGGTGCTCGGCATTTTGGTGCTGGCGGTGATTGGCGGTTTCATCCTGAATTTCATGCCCTGCGTGCTGCCGGTGCTGTCGCTGAAGATGTTCTCTGTGGTTTCCCACGGCGGGCAGGCCGACGCCCGGATCCGGCTGTCCTTTGCCGTGACCGCGCTGGGAATTCTCGTGAGCTTTCTGGCGCTGGCGCTGGCCTTTGCCGGGCTGAAGCTGGCGGGTGCATCCTTTGGCTGGGGTGTGCAGTTCACACAGCCGGCCTTCATTCTGGTGTTGCTGGCGGTGCTGGTGGGCTTTGCGCTCAACCTGTTCGGTCTGTTCGAAATTCCGAATATTCTCGGCCTTGGTGGGCTGGGCGCCAACCAGCGTGGCTTTCTGGGTGACTTTACCTCCGGGGTGCTGGCGACCCTGCTGGCGACCCCGTGTTCGGCGCCGTTCCTGGGTACGGCCATCGGGTTTGCGCTGGCAGCCCCGGTGCCGGTGCTGGTGCTGATCTTTCTGTTCGTCGGGGTCGGGCTGGCGCTGCCGTACTTCGCTGTGATTGCCTTCCCGCGGCTGGCGGCGGTCATGCCCAAGCCCGGCCGGTGGATGCTGCGTCTGCGGCAGGTGCTGGGGCTGGCGCTGGTGGCGACAGCGGTGTGGCTGACCGGTGTGCTTCTCAAGCAGTGGGGGGTGACCTCCGACCTGCGCTGGTTGGCGGCGCTGGCGGCGGGTCTTACGTTTGCGGCCGGGGCGCTGTTCGCGCGCTGGCGCACCGCGGGGTTGGGCGCGGTCGGCGCTGCGATCCCGCTGGCGCTGGTGCTGAGCTTCAGCCCGCAGGCGACGGCCTCTGAGGAGGCGACCTTCCAGCCTTTCTCCGAGGCTGTGTTGGAAGAGGCTTTGGCTGAGGGAAAGACCGTGTTTGTCGATGTCACGGCCGACTGGTGCCTGACCTGTAAGACCAACAAGATCCGGGCCATCAACCACGAGGACGTGCAGGCGGCGCTGGGGTCTGAGAGCGTGATTTCTCTGCAGGCGGACTGGACGGCTTACGACGCGTCGATCACGCGGTATCTGGCTTCTCAAGGGCGCCGCGCAATCCCGTTCAACGCTGTCTACAACCCAAAATCCGGCACGGCCGAGGTTCTGCCAGAGCTGCTATCGCCGAATGACGTGCT
>MDSZ01186276.1_pt1 | contig 21845 bp, 23 predicted proteins | sample 811201 | NCBI WGS metagenome assembly MDSZ01 (sample SAMN05326647, study PRJNA326480) | marine metagenome | isolation source: seawater | place: Indian Ocean: North | collected 2010 | reverse complement strand
TTCGTCAACAAGCTTCAGGACGCTCTTGAAGCCGGCGTGGGCAATCTGGTGGACGCCGACCTGGCCAAGGAAAGCGCCAAGTTGACCGCCCTGCAGACCAAGCAACAGCTGGGCGTGCAGGCGCTGTCGATCGCCAACTCGTCGAGCCAAACCCTGCTCGGCCTGTTCCGCTAAGGCGAGCGGCCGGGGCGGTTTCGCGACCGCCCCGGCCATCGTCCTCGTTTCATCAAGGAGACGCGGAGTGATCCGCGCAAGGAGCCATGACGGAGAATGTCGCCAGAATAAGCAGCGCTCTTGCACCCGTCGCACCCGCCAAGGCGGCCGAAGCCTCCTTGGAGGTGAAGCCCGTGAACGCCTCGGCCGCCGCGCCGACCGCGGATGAAGCGCCCCAGACGCCCAACAGTCTTGCAGACGCCGGACGCTATCGTCTGACGATCGAGGCGGTCGGTCGTCACCGCTTTGTCTACAAGGTTCTGGATCGGGTGACGGGCGAGGTGATCCGCCAACTGCCTCGCGAAGACGTCGAGAAGCTGATCAGCGATCCGACCTATCGCGGAGGCCGGGTGGTCGACACCGCCGTCTGAGCCGGCGGGAGAGCCTGAATTTTTTAACGCCGCCGGCCCGCCGGACGGCGCAATCATGGTTTCCGGGGCGTTAACCATCCGCTCACGACTCATGATTAATACTGGCAGGAACAGAAAGTCCGGGGCTTGAAGCCATGACCAGCAGTATCCACACCAACACCTCGGCGATGATCGCCCTGCAGAACCTGAATCGCACCAGCGAGAACCTGGCGTCGACGCAGAGCCGGGTGAATACGGGACTGAAGGTGCAGGGCGCCAAGGACAATGCTGCGGTGTGGGCTGTGGCCCAGGGCCAGCGGGCGGACCGAGGGTCGCTGGAGGCGGTCACCACCAGCCTGAACCGCGCCACCTCGATCGCCGACGTCTCCCTGGCCGCCGGGGAGCAGATTTCGGACATCCTCCTGGAGCTGAAGCAGAAGGCCACTGCGGCTGCCGACCCCAGCGCCACGGCGGCGACGCGCGCCTCCTACGATCAGGAATTCCAGTCGCTGCTGAAGTCGATCCAGTCGTTCGCCGACAACGCCATCTTCGACGGCGCCAATATTCTGGACGGCTCGGCGACGGCGGATCTGAACTTTCTCGCCAGCGCCGACGGCAATGAGACGATCGCCTTGAAGCGTCAGAACCTCGGCCTGGTGGGCTTGGGTCTGGCGGCCAACTCCTTCGATTCCGATCCCGCCACCGCCGGCGTTCAGGCCTGGACCAACAACGCCGCCACGCCGGAAGACGAAACCCTGCTGAATGCCGCGCCCGACCTGCTGACCCAGGAAAAGGCCAAGTTCGCCCTTCAGCGGATCGATGCGGCCATCACCGTCGCCGGCTCGCGCCTGTCGGAACTGGGCGCCCAGGCCAAACAGATCGAACGCCACACCACCTATGTCGGCAAGCTGTCGGATTCGCTGGAGGCGGGCATCGGCAATCTGGTGGACGCCGACCTGGCCAAGGAAAGCGCGCGACTGCAGGCCCTGCAGGTCCAGCAGCAGCTGGGGGTTCAGGCCCTGGCGATCGCCAACCAGGCGCCGCAGATGATCCTGTCGCTGTTCAAGGGCTGATAGGGCGACTTAACAGCTCGTTATCGCTTGCGTCGTAGGCTGCCCCTGAGCGGAGCCGCGCTATGATAAGCAACAGCTATTTGCTAGGTCTGTATGGGATTTCGGCGGACTCGTCCTCGCTGATCGGCGCCTCTGCGACTCCGGCCAAGGCCAAGAAGACCCAGCCCACCGCGCCCTGGGCCAATTCCTCTGCTGCGACGGCGCCCAAGGCCAGCGACCTGGTGCGGGCGGCCCTGGCCGGGCGCAAGGTGATCGACGAGAGCGCCGTCGATCTGGATATGGCGGGCGCGTCCCCCGACTATCGCAAGCTTTTCGCCATCTACCAGGGACTGAACACGCTGAGCGCCCTGGCGGATCGCGCCGACGACAAGGGGTTGACCAAGCTCGAGGCGGATCAGCTGAACCGGCGCTTCTCCGCCGGTCTCGAAGAGGTGTCCAAATATCTCCAGACTGCCAAGTTCGAGGATTTGAAGGTCGTTCAGGGCGTCTCTAAAACCAGTGTGAAGACCGGCTACGCCCAGGAAAAGGCGCCCGCCAGCTTCGTCGCCAAGCCGATCCATGAGGGCACCCTGGATGCGCCGGTCGCCGCCTTCGCCGGCGACGTCAAGTTCGCCATGTCGGTCAAGAGCGCCACGGGAACCGTCTCGGTGTCCATGGACCTGTCGGAGATGGGCGATACGACGCGCACCCTGGACAATGTCGTGGCCTATATGAACGGCAAGCTGGAAGCGGCCGGGGTAGCCAGCCGCATGGGCCGCGAAATGATCAAGGTCGAGCCCAAGACGATCAAGAGCGGCGACAAGACCATCACCCTGCCGGCGGGGCCGGACCAGTGGGCGTTGAAGGTCTGGGGTTCTTCCGGGGAGACCGTCTCCTATCAGGCCGTCGATACGTCTGACGCCGTCTATGTGACGCAGAATGTCGGCGGGACGACGGGTTCGAGCCAGCTTTTGAAGTTTCAGACGGACGGGGGCGCCGCCCCGACGCCGCAGCAGGGCGTGGCTGACCCCTTCTGGGTCGAAGGCCGGGTGGGCCGATCCGAACTTCCGCCGGGCGTCGAATCCGTCCGCGACAGCGTGACGACCGCCGACGGCTCGGTTTGGGTGTTGGCTGACCTGAAGGCGGGGGAGGCCAATCAGCCCATCAAGGGGACGCGCGACGTCGCCCTGATGAAGTACGACAGCGCCGGAAATCTGGTGCAGACCAAGCTCCTGGGCGCCGCCAGCAAGGCCAACGGCTTTTCTCTGGCGGCGGCGGCGGACGGCCGCATCGCTGTCGCGGGCTCTGTCACCGGGGCCCTTGAGCCGGGCAAGAGCGGGGCCGATGCGGCTGTGGCCGACAGTTTCGTCACCGTCTTCGACAGTTCGGGCCAGGAGCTTTGGACCCAACGCCGCGGCGCGAAGGCGGCGGACGAAGCGACCCAGGTGGGCTTCGGCGCCGACGGCCTGGTCTATGTCGCGGGTCGGTCGAAGTCGGCCATGCCGGGCACGATGGCTCTCGGCGGCTGGGACAGCTATGTGCAGACCTTTTCCCAGACCGCGCCGGATCGAAAAGGCGTCGTGACTGCGATCAACATGTCCACCCAGCAGTTCGGCACGGCGGGAGACGATTCGATCCAGGCCATGACGGTGTCCGGCGCGGATTTGTTCACCGCCGGCGTGGAGAACGGCCGCGCGGTGGTTCGCCGGTTCACGCTGGACGCCTCGGGCGTTCCCACCCTGGCCGCGACGCGCGACCTGGGATCGGCCAGCGGCAAGATCGCGGGGATTTCCGTCGAGAACGGCAGGGTGGTCCTGACGGGGGAAACCAGCAATCCGGCCCTGGACCTGGGAAGCCCGACCCAGGCGCATGCGGGGGGCACGGACGTCTTCGTCGCCGCCTTCTCGACCGATCTTCAGGACACCGGCGCCGATCGCCTGACCTATTTCGGCGGGGCGGGGGACGACACCGCCGCCGATGTCGAGGTGCGCAACGGCAAGGTCTGGATCACCGGCTCCAACCGGGACGAGGGGGCGACAAAGACCGATCCGACGCGCGCCTATCTGGCGCGGCTGGATCTGGCGACGGGCGCGGTGGAGTCCAACCAGACCTGGCGCGCCGACGGCGACCAGGCCAAACCCGCCAGCCTCAGCATCGTCTCCGGCGGCGCCAGCGTTCTGGATCGGCTGGGCTTGCCGCAGGGCGAAGTCATGCAGGCGGACTCCAAACTTCTGACCGTGGCGACCTCCGCCCGTGTCGGGGATCAGTTCTCGATTACCCCGGCCAGCGGGGGGCGAGCCCTGACCGTCACCATCGAAGCCAAGGATACGCTGGACACCCTGGCCAAGAAGATTTCCGTCGCCTCGGGGCGTCAGCTGGAGGCCAAGATCGTCTCCGACCTGAAATCGAATCCGCCGACCCAGAGGCTGCAGATCACCCCCGCGGCCAATCGCGAGGGCGCGGTCATCACGGCCGGACCCGCCGGCAAGGATGCTCTGGCCGCCCTGGGTCTGACGCCCGGCCTCATCAGCAAAACGGCGACGAGCGACAAGAAGACGATCGGGCTGAATCTGCCCAACACTCTGAATCTGAACGACGCCGCCTCGATCAAGGCCGCGAACGACGCCCTGGCCGCCGCCCTGACGGCGGTCCGCTCCGGCTATCGCGCCCTGGCTCCCTCCACTGGGACGATCACCAACACCCAGACGAACAAGGGCTCGTCCACCGTCTATCAGCAGACCCAACTGGCCAACTATCAGGCGGCGCTCAGCCGTCTTGTCGGCTGATTGCGAAGGCGCGTGGTTCCCGGTTGACGGCCGGCGCCGGTTCCGGGTTATTGGACGCCTCAGTCGCGAAAGTTCGCCATGGCCCTTCCTCAAGACAATCGCGTCATCATCGCCGTCGGCGCCGGACTGGTGATCATCGCCGCCGTCGTCCTGGCTCTGATCTTCACCAGCGGCGGCGACAAGACCCCCCAGACGCCGCCTGCGGCCAAGGGCGGCCTGACGGTCGATCTGGCCGACGCCCCCTCGCTGGAGCCGACGCGCGAACTGCGCTGCTTCGTCAATGGTCAGTTCGTCGGGATGGCGACCCTGGCGGACTGCGCCCAGCGCAACGGTCTGGCGACCGACGCCCTGGACGTCGGCATTGACGAAACGGGCGCCCTGGCCGCCGCGCCGACCGCCGCCTTCGCCCCGCCGCCGGAGCTGCCGTCCGTCGAACTGGCCCAGGCGGAACCCGCGCCGCACATGGAACCCAAGCCCACGACGCCCAGCGCGCCTGCGTCTTCAGCGCCGGCGACGGCGGGCGCGCAGTGTCTGCGCCACACCGGCTCAGACTGGCGCGTCCTGTCCAGCGGCATGAGCCTGAACGCCTGCGTCCAGGCCCTTTACGCCGGAACCTGCGTCCGTCCCGGCGACGCCCAGTACGGCCGCTGGGGCGAGACCACCCTGCGTCTGGTGCCGCGTCGCGTGGAACAGTCCAGCGACAACACCCGTTTCCGCACCTTGGCGGAGCAGGACCGCAACTGCCAATTCCCGGGTCTGAACTGATGCGCGTGCTCGCCCTTTCGATGATCGCCGCGGCCGCTCTGGGCGCCTGCTCCAACGCGCCGAAGTTCGAGTTCCAGCCCGGCGTCTGCTATTTCGTCGCCACGCCGGACGGACAGCCGCCGCGGCTTCAGAAGATGAGCGAAAACGTCGCCCAGATCGAACTGTGCGCCGCCCAGCTGGAGGAGATGCGCCTGCGCTTCCTGCGCATGGGCGGATCGAACCAGGAGGTGGCCGGCGCCTATCAGGGCCGCTTCATCTTCATCGACCGGGAAGGGGTGAAGTTCGGCAAGAGCCTGACGGGAAGCCGCTTCTTCGCCATGGCCCGCACCGGCGACGGGCGTTTGGCGATACCGGGTGCGATCCAGCGGGACGAGACGGGCAGGCCCGTCGCCGTCGCCGCCCCGCCGCCTGAGACGCCCTAACAGCGCCGCAAGTCCCCGCCGAGGGACTTGCGGCGCTCGAACAAAAGTGGAACAAAGCGTTAATCCACCGTTTTGGCGGGTTGGGCGTCGAATGCGGCTGACGGTGATCCGCAGCGGCTCTAAGACATCCGACTGAATTTGAAGGGCGGGCGAGGTGATCGCCGGTCTGGTGAGAAGGAAGTTTCCATGGCGGGCAGCGTCAACAAGGTCATTCTGGTCGGCAATCTGGGCCGCGATCCTGAAATCCGGTCGATGCCGAACGGCGACCGCATCGCCAACCTGTCCATCGCCACCTCGGAAACCTGGCGCGACAAGTCGACCGGCGAGCGCAAGGAAAAGACCGAGTGGCACCGGGTCGTCATCTTCAACGACAACATCGTCAAGGTGGTCGAGAACTATGTGAAGAAGGGCTCGACCGTCTATGTCGAGGGCGCGCTCCAGACCCGGAAGTGGACCGATCAGCAGGGCGTCGAAAAGTATTCGACCGAGATCGTGGTCAGCCGCTTCAAGGGTGAACTGACCATGCTGGGCGGCCGGTCCGAGGGCGGCGCCTCCCAGGGCGGCGGTTACGGCGGCGGTCGCGGCGACGACGACTATTCCTCGGGCTTCTCCACCGGCGGCGCCAACCGCCCCAGCGGCCCCAAGGAAAGCTACGACCTGAACGACGACATTCCGTTCTAAGTCTGCGACGTGGGGCGGGGGCCTTACAGCTATCGCCACGATCCCGCCGTGCCGGCCTTTCCGGACGACCGGCCCCTGGTCCTGTTCGACGGGGATTGCGCCCTCTGCTCCGGCTCGGCGCGCAAGATACTAAAGGCCGATCGGGCCCGCCTGTTCCGGCTGGCGCCGACCCAGTCGGCTCTGGGGCAGGCTTTGTTGACGCATTACGGCGTCAGCCCCGACGACCCCGCCACCATGCTGCTGATCCAGGACGGGGTGGCGCGCGAACGCTCCGACGCTGTTCTGGCCATCATCGCCCAGCTGCCTGCACCCTATCGGTGGGCGATCATCGGTCGGATCGCGCCCCGGTTCATTCGCGACCGCCTGTACGATTTCGTGGCGCGTCGCCGTCGGCGGTTTCCGGGCGCGACCTGGTGCGCCCTCCCTCCGGCGGGTGTCGATCTGAAGGACAGAGTGCTGGGATGAGCGGACGCGTGCTGGTGCTGGGCGCCAACGGCTTCATCGGCTCGCATGTGGCGGCGGCCCTGTCCGCAGAAGGCTGGAGCTTAAGAGCGGGCGCGCGGCGTATCGCCGAACCGTCCCGACGCGCGCCGGGGTTCGACTGGGTCGCGGCCGACTTTTCGAAGCTGACGACGGCCCAGGCCTGGGCGCCGCTGCTGGAGGGGGTGTCGGCCGTGGTGAACTGCGTCGGCGTGCTTCAGGACGGCGGGGGCGACAGCACCCGCGCCGCTCATGTGGACGGCCCGCGCGCCCTGATCGCCGCGTGCGAGGCGGCAGGCGTGGCCCGACTGATCCACCTCTCCGCCGTCGGCGCCGACGAAGCGGCGGGCACCGACTACGCCCGCACCAAGGCCGAGACCGAACGACGGGTCGCAGACAGCGCGCTGGACTGGCTGATCCTGCGGCCGTCGCTGGTGGTGGACCGGGCGGCCTTCGGCGGCACGGGTCTGATCCGCGCGCTGGCGGCCTTTCCGCTGTTTTCGCCCGTCGTCGGCGGCGACCAGATCTTCCGTCCGATCCCCTTGGGCGATCTCACCGTCGCCGTCGTCGCAGCCCTGCGGCCCGGCGCGCCGTCGCGCCTGATCCTGGACATGCCGGGGCCGGAGGCGGTCACCATGGCCGAGACGGTGCGCCTCTATCGCGGCTGGCTGGGTCTGAAGCCGGCGCCGGTCGTTCGCATTCCCCGCGCCCTGGCCGCGCCCGCCCTGGCGATCGGCGATCTGCTGGGACGGCTGGGCTGGTCCTCGCCGATCCGCACCACGGCCATGCGCCAGATGGATCACGACGTCGCCGGCCATGACAGCGGCTGGGCCGAGCGGCTGGGCGTATCGTCGCGCGGCTTCTCCCGTTTCCTGGCCGAGACCCCGGCCTCGGTCCAGGACGTCTGGCACGCCCGGCTGTGGTTCGTCCGCCCGATTTCGATCCTGACCCTGGGCCTGTTCTGGCTGATCACCGGCCTGATCAGTTTCGGCCCCGGCTGGAGCGGCGCCGTCGCCATATTGCACGAGGGCGGCTACGGTCGCTGGGCCGGGCCGGTGGCGGGGTGGGGCGCCCTGCTGGACGTGGTGCTGGGCCTGGCCCTGTTCGTGCGGTCCTGGACGGCGCGGGTGGCGATCCTCATGTGTCTGGCCACCGTGGGCTATCTGATCGCCGGCAGCCTCAGCCTGCCGCACTACTGGATCGACCCCTTGGGGCCGTGGCTGAAAGTCCTGCCGATGATGGCCCTCTGCCTGTTCGTCGCCGCCACGGACTCCCGTCGATGAGCCTCTATTTCGCGCTGAAGATCATCCACATCCTGTCCGGCGCCGTCCTGTTCGGCACAGGCGCAGGCATCGCCTTCTTCATGCTGCGCGCCCACGCCACGCGCGACGCCAGGACGGTGGCCGAGGTCGGCCGTATCGTGGTCCTGGCCGATTTCGTCTTCACCGCCACCGCCGTCGTGGTCCAGCCGATCAGCGGCCTGGGCCTGATCCATCTGCAGGGCTGGTCCCTGACCAGTCCCTGGCTGCTGGCGGCTTACGGGCTCTATGTTTTTGTCGGCCTCTGCTGGCTGCCGGTCGTCTGGATCCAGTACCGGATGATGGAATTGGCCCAGCAGGCGGCGGGGCAGGGGGCGGCCCTGCCGCCGGCCTATCATCGCCTGTTCCGCTGGTGGTTCGCCCTGGGCTGGCCCGCCTTCGCCGGCGTCCTGGCCATCTATTGGCTGATGGTCGCCAAGCCGACGTTCTAAGTTCTACCAGACCGCTTGATCGAAATGGCGCAGGATCACCCGGTCGGCGGTGATCAGCGTCGCCCCGTCGGCCATGGCGTTGGCGACGATCAGCCGGTCGAACGGATCGCGCGTCCAGGCGAAGCGGCAGGCGGCCTCGGCGACGGCGGCGGCCGAGGCGTCCGACAACTCCAGATCCAGACGCTCCTGAAGGTCATGCAGCAGAAGGTCGGCCGTCTTCAGCTTGACCCGACCGATCTCGATCAGGATTTCGATCTCCACCACGACCAAGGGGGACAGACGCAGGTCGCGAGCCCGCGCCAACTGCGCCTTCGCCCCACGGCTGATCTGCCGATCCAGTCGGTAATAGAGCCAGAGGGCGACCTGGGTGTCGAGATGGATCACTTGTCGCCGAAGTCGAACTTGGCGTCAGGGTCCCAGGTCCAATGGCTCTTGTTGGTGTCGATATCGTCGGGGCAGTCGTCGGCGCCCTCCCGCACACCCTGGGCCATATAGGCGTCCCAGCGTTCCTCGGGCGTCAACTTGCGTTCGACCGCCTCGGCGACCAGGGTCAGCCGCCGTCCGCCGCGCCGGATCACCAGCGGCTCGCCGGTTTCCAGCACGCTGTCGACCAGCCGGAACAGGTCTTTGCGCAGGGCGGTCAGGGTGACTTCGGTCATATGTACATGTTGGGCGTCAGGCCTGTACATGTCAATGCAACGCCCGGACACGGCATGTGAAGGGCGTTCAGGCGCGGGCCGTGCCATAGGCGGGGCATGTCCGACGCCGCCGCCGCCCCGCCGCCTGCAAAGCCCCATGCCCTGACCGGGCTGGAGATCGCCGCCATCGTGGCGATCATCATCGTCTGGGGCGTGAACAATGCGGGCGCCAAGCTGGCGACCGAGACCCTGCCGCCGCTTCTGGTCGGGGCGATCCGGTTCGGCATCGCCACCGCCTGCCTGATCGTCTTCGTTCGCCCGCCCTTTCCGGACTGGCGCAGCCTGACCCTGATCGTCCTGCTGGGCGGGCCGATCCAATATGGTCTGGCCTATACCGCCTACTGGTTGGCCACCGACGTCAGTCCGGTCACCGTGGCCAACCAGTTGTGGATTCCCTTTACGGCCCTGTTCGCCTTCCTGATCCTGGGCGAGCGGCTGAACAAGGCGGCCCTGGTCGGCATGGGGGTGGCCTTTGTCGGCGTGGCCTGGATGACCCTGGACGCCCATGCGCTTCAGGACTGGAAGGCCATTCTGGTCGCCATTGCGGCGGGCGCCGCCTGGGGCGTGACGACGGTGGTCGCGCGGCGCACCACCTCGATCCCGCCGCTGAAGATGCAGGGTCTTCTGGCGCTGGGCGCCTTTCCGGTCATGGCCTTCGGCTCGGCGGTGTTCGAACACGGCCAGTGGGAGGCGGTGAAGACCGCCACCCCCCTGGTCTGGGCCTCGCTGCTGTGGGCCGGGATCACCTCGTCCGTGCTGGCGACCACCCTGCTGTTCTGGCTGGTGCAGAGGCGCGAGGCCGGCCGGGTCACGCCCTATCTGCTGGTGACGCCGGTCGTGTCGATGCTGATCGGCTGGGGCTTCATGGGGGACGTGCTGACGCCCCAGATCCTGACCGGTTCGGCCATCGCCATGGGCGGGGTGGCCCTGGTGGCCCTGGCCGAACGGGGCTTGCGCGCGGGGGCCGCCAAGGCTTGATCTGGGGCGCAAGCCTCAGGAGCCCGCCCTTGTCCCACGCCCCGATCGACGCCGACCATCTGTCCCGCCGCTGGCTGGGCAAGGCCAAACACGATCTGCCCGCAAACGCCGCCAGCGTGATGCAGAGCACCGCCGACCGACGTCCCATTTCCGAGGACGTCAACACCGCCTTTCAGGGGCGTCAGACCTTCGGCGACCGACTGGCGGATCGGGTCGCCGCCTTCGGCGGATCCTGGCCCTTCATCATCGCCTTCGGCGTGTTTCTGGCGGTCTGGCCCGCCGGGAACCTGCTGTTGCGCAAGGCCGCCTTTGATCCCTATCCCTTCATCTTCCTGAACCTGGTCCTGTCCATGCTGGCGGCGGTGCAGGCGCCCGTGATCATGATGAGCCAGAACCGCCAGGCGGCGAAGGACCGGCTGGACGCCAGCAACGACTATCAGGTCAATCTGAAGGCCGAGATCGAGATCATGGCCCTGCTGGACAAGGTTGAGCAGCTGGCGACGCGCCAGGAGGAACAGACCCGCATGATCGAGCGGCTGCTGATCCAGAAGGGGCGATGACGCCACACCCCCGTCATCCTCGGGGTCAGGCCCGAGGATGACGCAGGAGGGCGAGAGAACTCAGCTCGCGCTCAGGGCCGCACAGGCCACCCGATCGCCGGCGCCGCCGATCGGCTGGGTCGAATGGTCGTCGGGATTGGCGTGGATGATGATGGCCGAGCCGTCTTCGTCCCACAGCCACTGGCCGGGGCCTTCCGAGGAAATGCGTGCGCGGGTGGTGAACAGTTCGGCGTTCACCTTGCCGTCCGCCCCCGCATAGACGTTCGGCAGATCGCCGTCGTCCGGCCCCTGGGCGTTCAGCAGGCCGTGCGGAGCCTTGGGCTCGCTGTGGTTGATATGGCCGCCGGACGAGGTGAAGGGGGCGGCGCAGGCGCCGGTCGCATGGATGTGGATGCCGTGCCAGCCCGGCGTCAGGCCGGAAGCCTCGACCCTGATCACCAGGCCGGTCGGCCCCTGACGCAAATCGACGCGACCGATGTTGGCGCCCGAGGCGTTGACCAAGACTGCCTGTCCCGCCGCACCGACCGGGGAGCGCTCGGCCTGGGTCTGGGGGGCGTTGCCGGTCGCGGCGCAGGCTGCGGTGAAGGCCAGGGGAGACGCCAGGGCGACGGCGAAGGCGAGGGTCTTGGCGTGCATGTGGAAAGTCCTTTCAGAGACGGGCTTTCACGGCGGCGTCGCTTTGCCACCGCAGTCCTAGAATGCTAGAAAACGCGACAGCGGATCACGTTCCGATTCCGGCCGCATAAAGCCACGCTTCCTTGACCGACGACAGCTACGAAAACGCCGCAACTCCGATTGTTCCGGGAGGCGGCGGCTCAGACATTTCCACGATCACCATCGAGGACGAACTGAAGCGTTCGTACCTCGACTACGCCATGAGCGTGATCGTCAGCCGCGCCCTGCCTGACGCCCGTGACGGGCTGAAGCCGGTTCACCGTCGCATCCTCTATTCGATGCACGACCTGAACATGACGCCCGAGCGCAGCTATTCGAAATGCGCGCGCGTGGTCGGCGACGTGCTGGGGCGGTTCCACCCCCACGGCGACGCCTCGGTCTATATGGCCCTGGTGCGGATGGCCCAGCCCTTCTCCATGGGGCTGATGCTGGTCGACGGGCAGGGGAACTTCGGCTCGGTTGACGGCGATATGCCGGCCTCGATGCGTTACACCGAGTGCCGGATGGCGCCGGCCGCCACGGCCCTGATGGCCGACATCGACAAGGACACGGTCGATTTCCAGCCGAACTATGACGAGAAGGAGCTGGAGCCGGTCGTCCTGCCCAGCCGAATCCCGAATCTGCTGGTCAACGGCGCGGGCGGCATCGCCGTCGGCATGGCGACCAACATCCCGCCCCATAATCTGGGCGAGGTCGTCGATGCGGCCCTGGCCCTGCTGGATGATCCCAACGTTTCGGACGACGCCCTTTTGGACATCGTGCCCGGCCCGGACTTCCCCACCGGCGGCGAGATCATGGGCCGCACCGCGCCGCGCAATGCGCTGCGCGACGGTCGCGGCTCGGTCGTCGTGCGCGGCCGCGCCTCGATCGAGGAGAAACGCAAGGATCGCGAGGCCATCGTCGTCACCGAACTGCCCTACCAGGTCAACAAACAGACGCTGATCGAGCGCATCGCCGAAATGGTTCGCGAGAAGCGTCTGGAGGGCGTCTCCGACGTTCGCGACGAATCCGACCGTCAGGGCATGCGGATCGTCATCGAGCTGAAACGGGACGCCTCGGGCGACGTCATCCTGAACCAGCTGTGGCGCTACACCGCCATGCAGAGCTCGTTCGGCGTCAACATGCTGGCGCTGAACCACGGCCGACCGGAGCAGATGGGCCTGCGCGCTCTTCTGGAAGCCTTCCTCGACTTCCGCGAGGAGGTGGTGGTCCGCCGCGTCAAGTTCGAGCTGAACAAGGCCCGCGACCGCGGCCACGTCCTGGTCGGTCTCGCCGTCGCCGTCGCCAATATCGACGAGGTCATCCACATCATCCGCTCCTCGGCCGATCCGACCGAGGCGCGCGAGCGGCTGCAAGCCAAGGCCTGGCCCGTCGGCGACATGATGGCCCTGGTCGAGCTGATCGCCGACCCGCGCAGCGTGATCGTCGAGGGCGACAAGATCCGCCTGACCGACGAACAGGCTCGCGCCATCCTGGCCCTGACCCTGTCGCGTCTGACCGGCCTGGGCCGCGACGACATCTTCGGCGAGGCGCACGGCCTGGCCGACACCATCCAGGGCCACCTGACCATCCTGTCGGACCGCAAGAACGTCCTGGCCATCATTCGCGACGACCTGATCGACGTGAAGGACAAGTTCGCCGTGCCGCGCCGCACCCTGATCGGGGAAGGCGACGGCGAGATGGAGGACGAGGACCTGATCCCGCGCGAGGATATGGTCGTCACCGTCACCCACGGCGGTTATGTCAAGCGCGTGGCCCTGAACGCCTATCGGACCCAGCATCGCGGCGGCAAGGGCCGTTCGGGCATGGCCATGAAGGACGAGGACGCCATCACCGGCGTGTTCAGCGCCTCGACCCACACCCCGGTCCTGTTCTTCGCCACCAACGGCAAGGCCTATAAGCTGAAGACCTGGCGTCTGCCGCTGGGCAATCCGCAGTCGCGCGGCAAGGCCTTCGTCAACCTGCTGCCCATCGAGCCGGGCGACAGCATCATGAACGTCCTGCCCCTGCCCGAGGACGAGGCGACCTGGGGCGACTACGACATCATGTTCGCCACCCGCTCGGGCGACGTGCGCCGCAACAAGCTGTCGGACTTCGCCACGGTCAACCGCGCCGGCAAGATCGCCATGAAGCTGGAAGGCGACGACCGCATGGTCGGCGTCGGCCTGTGCACGGCGGACGACGACGTGCTGCTGACCACGGCCCTGGGCCGCGCCATCCGCTTCAAGGCCGACGACGTGCGCGTCTTCAAGGGCCGGGATTCGACCGGCGTCCGGGGCGTGCGCCTGCAGGACGGGGACGAGGTCATCTCCATGGCCATCCTGGGCCGCGTGGACGCCACGCCGGAGGAACGCGCCGCCTACGTCAAACACGCCAACGCCATGCGCAAGGCCCTGGCCGGCGCCGAGGGTGAAGACGAGCCGGCGACCGCAGAGGCCGAGGACGACGTCGCCGAGGCCCCGATCTCGCCCGAGCGGATCGCCGAACTGGGCGCGGCCGAACAGTTCATCCTGACGGTCACCGAAACCGGCTTCGGCAAGCGGTCATCGGCCTATGAGTATCGCCGCACCGGTCGCGGCGGCCAGGGGCTTACGGCCCACGGCCTGGGCGGTCGCGCAGGCGCGCGCCTGGCGGCGGCCTTCCCGGTCGAGGAGACCGACGACCTGCTGCTGGTCACATCGGGCGGTCAGATGATCCGCACCCGCGTGGATCAGGTCCGCATCGTCGGCCGCTCCAGCCAGGGCGTCACCATCTTCCGCACCGGCAAGGACGAAAGGGTCGTCTCGGTCGAACGCCTGCCGGAAAGCGGCGGGGCGGATGAGGCGGACGCCGCCGGTGAAGAGGGCGGCGAGGCCTGATCAGGCGACGAGCACGAGGCGGTCGGCGAAGCCTTCCGCCTCGGCGCGCCTGACCAGTCGGGCGTCCAGCGTCGCGACCTGGCTGTCTCGCACTTCCGCCAAAGCGATATAGGTCGCGTCATAGACGGAAAACCGGTGACGCGCGGCCAGGTCGTAGGCGCGCCCCAACAGATCCGGCAGTGATACCGGCATGGCCATCATGCCCCGCGCCGTATCTACGGCTTCAGCCCCGAGATGCTCGGAGCATTCGCCTCGCCAGACCTTCTTCGCCGCTATGCTGGCGATTTCGAGCGGCATCAGGTCGGACGCGATCATGATCCGCTCCGAGCTTACGCAGTCGCCCAGAAACCGTCTGGCGGCGGCGGAATGTTCCTCGTCGAACAGGGCTGCCGCAAAGACCGAGGCGTCGATCACCACCTCATCGGCCATCGCGATCTTCCCGGATCAGATCGACGCTGGAAACGCTGGAATAGATCGAGCGACTGCGTGAGCGGTCCATCCGGTCCAGAAAGGCCTCGTTCCGGCTTCGTGCGGTTTCGTTCAACAGGAGGGCGACGGCCGTTCCAAGGTCGACGCCGCGCTCCTGACAGGTGCGCTCCACTAAATTGCGCGCAGCGGGCGTCAGGGCGGCCAAGGATAGAAGGGCGCCCTCTACCCCCGTTTCGGTCTGTTCCTTTACGAAGGTGACCTCGTTCCGAGCGGGATTGAGCTTGGCCTTGCGGCCCGCTTTCAGCCAGGCCTTGGCCTGAACATGGGTGTCGGTATTGGCCCACCATTGACGCCTTATCCGCTCGTCATAGGCGGATTGGGGAAGCTTTCGGCCCAGCAGGGCTTCGATCTCTTCGAACGACAGAGTGAGGGCGTTTTGCTTCGTTTGGGCGAGGCGGTATTCCAGCGGGGCGTAGACCGACATTTCGGCAACTCCAAAGTTATATAACTTTATATATAGGTACATACCGATAATGTCGATCCTGATCGACGGCCTTCCCGCCGCCCCTGACGACCTGGCGCACCAGGCCCTGGTCAACTACGGCGCCTACACCTCCTTCCGCGTCGAGCACGGCGCGGTCCGGGGGCTGGATCTGCATCTCGCCCGTCTGGATCAGGCCGCTGTCGAACTGTTCGGCGAAAGCCCCGGCGAGGCCGAGGTCCGGCGTCTGGCGGCGCTCGCCGTCGAAGGCAGCGACGCCTGCTGGCTGCGCGTCAGCCTGTTCTCGCCGGAGATCGGCCACCGAAATCCGTCCTTCGTCGGACGGCCCAAGGTGATGACCGTCGTCTCGCCGCCGCCGCCGCTGGCGACCTCGATGCGGGTCACCGCCGTCCCCTATGTGCGCGAGACGCCGCATTTGAAGCATGTCGCCACCTTTGGTCAGACGCGCGTGCGCCGGGCCGCCCGGGCGGCGGGCTTTGACGACGCCCTGTTCGTCGATGATCAGGGTCATGTGTCGGAAGGGGTGACCTGGAACATCGGCTTCATTCAGGGGGATCGCATTGTCTGGCCCCAGGCGCCGATGCTGGCGGGCGTGACCCAGGTCCTGATCGACCGGGGGCTGGCTGGGCAGGGGCTGTCGTCTCAGACCCGCCCGGTGCATGTGTCCGAATTCGCGGATTTCGACGGCGCCTTCCTGTGCAACAGCGCCACACCCGTGTGTCCAATCACTCATGTTGACGACGCGACGTTCGGCAATGATCCCGCCGTCCTTGAGCGGCTCAACCGGGCCTGGACCTCGCAGCCGCCTCAATCCGTCGCCGATGACGCATGACGATCGCGTCAGCCGTCTAGGCCGTTGATTTCGCACCTGCTAAGTCACCCCCGACAGCAGGCGACAGGCCGGGGAGAAACGCCATGCGCATCGGACTTTATCCGGGCACCTTCGATCCGGTCACGAACGGCCACACCGACATCATCAAACGGGCCCTGAAGCTGGTCGATCGGGTCGTCATCGGCGTGGCCCAGAATGACGAGAAGGGACCGTTGTTCACCACGGCCGAGCGGGTCGAGATGCTTCGCACCGAGGTCGCGAGCCTGGGCGGGGACATCGTGGTCCAGCCCTTTTCGACCCTGCTGATGCATTTTGCGGAAGAGCTGAACGCCAATGTCATCATCCGAGGTTTGCGCGCGGTCGCCGACTTCGAATACGAGTTCCAGATGACGGCCATGAACCAGCGCCTCAATCAGGACATCGAGACGGTCTTTCTGATGGCCGATCCTCGGCATCAGGCCATCGCCTCGCGCCTGGTCAAGGAGATCGCCCGTCTGGACGGCGCGATCGACAGTTTCGTCAGCCCCGCCATCGCCGCGCGCGTGCGGGACAAGGTCAAGAACAAGGGATGAGTTCGGCAATGCGTCTTGGTGCGATCGCGGCGGCGGCCGCCGCTCTTCTGGCGACGGCTTCGGCCCAGGCTCCGGCCTTGGCCCAAGCCCAGGCTCAGGTTCAGGCGCCCGCCTCTGACTGGCGCACCGTCGCGCCCGAGAATCTGCTGGTCATCGACACGTCGAAGGGGCGGATCCTGGTCGAACTGACGCCGGTGGCGGCGCCCAGTCACGCTGAACGCATCCGCACCCTGGCTGACCAGGGCTTCTATGACGGGCTGAAATTCCACCGCGTCATCCCCGACTTCATGGCCCAGACCGGCGACCCCCAGGGCACGGGCGAGGGCGGCAGCGATCTGCCCGATCTGAAGGCCGAGTTCAGCTTCCGACGCGGCCGCGACGCCGGCTTCGTCGCCGTGCCGAACGCCGGTCAGGGCGTGCGGGGCCTGGTCGGCGTCCTGCCGGTCGAGACCCAGCCGGACGCTCAGATGATGGTCACCGCCGACTTCAAGGTCGACGCCCACGGCCTGTTCTGCCCCGGCGTTCTGGGCATGGCGCGGGCGGGTTCGCCCGACAGCGCCAACAGCCAGTTCTTCCTGATGATGGGCGAAAGGGACCAGCTGAACGGCGCCTACACCGCCTTCGGCCGCGTGGTCTCGGGCCTGGACGTCGTCAACAAGCTGAACAAGGGCTCCGACGCGGAAGACGGCAAGGTGGCCAATCCTGATGTGATGACCAAGGTCCGCATGGCCTCGGCCCTGCCCGAGGGCGAACGCCCGACCGTGCGGGTGCTGAACCCCGCCGGCGCCGCCTTCGCCGAACGGATCGCCGCGGCCCGCACCGCGCGCGGCGGCGGCTTCACCATCTGCGACGTCCAGCCGGTGGCCGAGGTCGTCGGGGGCTGAGACGCGACAGGGGAGGGGTGATGATCTTTCGCAAGACGTTGATCGCCGCAGGGCTGGCCGCCCTGCTGACCGGGGCCGCCCAGGCGCAGGAGGCGGCCGCGCCGCCGCCGCCGCCCGGCCCGACCGAATGGCGCGCCGTCGCCCCCGACAATCTGCTGGTCATCGACACGACCAAGGGGCGGATTCTGGTCGAGCTGGCGCCCGAGATCGCCCCGGCCCATGTCGAGCGGATCAAGCTGCTGGCCTCGCGCGGCTTCTACGACAATCTGGCCTGGCATCGGGTCATCGACTGGTTCATGGCCCAGACCGGCGATCCCCTGGGCACCGGCGACGGCCAGAGCTGGTATCCCGACCTGAAGGCCGAGTTCACCTTCCGGCGTGGGCCGGACATGGCCTTCACCCCCGTGGCGGCGCCGGCCGGGGCCTTGGTCGGCTTCTATCATTCCATTCCGGTCCAGACCCAGCCCGACGCCTTGATGGCCGGCACCTCGGATCGCAAGGTCCACGGCTGGGGTCTCTATTGCCCCGGCGTGGCCGGCATGGCGCGCGACGAGGGCAATGACACCGCCAACAGCCAGTTCTTCCTGATGCGCCAGCCCTATCCCGCCCTGGACAAGCGTTACACCGTCTGGGGGCGGGTGGTCGTGGGGCTTGAGGTGGTCCGCGCCCTGAAGGCCAGTCCGGAGCCCAGCGGCATCGTGACCGATCCCGACCGGATGACCCGCGTCCGCCTGGCCTCCGACCTGCCCGCCGCCGAACGCCCGGCGGTTCAGATGCTGAACCCCGCCTCGCCCGCCTTCCGCGCCCTGGTCGATGAGGCGCGCCAGGCCAAGGGCGCGGACTTCTCAGTCTGCGACATCGACCTGCCGGTGCGGGTGGCCACGGCGGGCTGAGCCCGCACTGTCTCCTCCCCATGCAATGGGGAGGGGGGCGCGCGAAGCGTGGTGGAGGGGTTCTGGACGCCGCACAGGCGTCTGCGATGCGGGAAGAACCCCTCCGTCACGACGCGAAGAGGCGTCGCGCCCCCTCCCCACGTCGTGGGGAGGAGACGGTGCGTCAGGCGCCGCCAGGTCCTCGCCCCCGGCCCCGACGCCGCCTGCGGCGTTTGGGCGGGGCCTTGTCCGCCCGCATCTGTTGCAGCAGCAGGCCTTCGCGCAGGCCGCGATCCGCCACCCTGACACGCTCTGACGGCCAGGCGCGCTGGATCGCCTCCAGGATCGCCGCCCCCGCCAGGACGAGATCGGCCCGATCCGGCCCGATACAGGCCTCCTTGGCGCGCCCGTCCGGCCCCAGCCGCTTCAGCCGCTCCGCCGCCGCCTCGCATTCGGCCCGGGTCATCCACAGGCCGTCGACCCGATCGCGGTTGTAGCGGGGCAGCTTCAGATGGATGCCCGCCAGACTGGTGATGGCGCCCGATGTCCCTATCAGATGGGCGCGGTTTCGCCGCAGCAGGTCCAGCATCTCGGGATCCTCGACGCCGCCTCCGGCCAGGGCCGCGCCCATGTCGGCGACCATGGTCTCATACCATTGGGCGTGGTCCGCAGGACTGGCCCCTTCGGGTTCGGGATGCCGCTCCGCCAGGGTGACGACCCCCAGGGCCGCCGACATCCAGTCGGTGGTCTTCCAGTTCGGCCCGTCGCGCCTCAGCCAGGACAGTTCGGTCGACCCCCCGCCCACGTCGATGATCACCACCCCCTCGGCTTTCGGGTCGATCAGGTTCAGACAGCCCTCGACCGCCAGCCGCGCCTCTTCGGCCGGATCGATGATCCGCAGCCGCAGCCCGGTGCCCTTGCGGACCCTGTCGATGAACTCGGCCCCGTTCTCGGCCGCCCGGCAGGCCTGGGTGGCCACCGCGCTCAGCCTGACCGGATCCACGCCCTTCCTGACGATCCGCTCGGCGCAAAGGGCCAAGGCGTCATAGGCTCGGTCCATGGCGCGCGTGTCCAGCCGCCCTGTCCGCGACAGGCCCTCGCCCAGCCGCACGATACGGCTGAAGCTGTCGACCACCCGAAAACCGTCGCGGGACGGTCTGGCGATCAGCAGCCGGCAATTGTTGGTCCCCAGATCGAGCGCGCCATACAGGGGCGCGTCCCGACCCGACGCATCCCGCTCGCGGGAAGGCTGGGACCGCTCGTCGCGCCGTCGGGGCGCGCCGCGGGTCTCCGGCATGGGCCGTCATTCCGATGTGGGCGGTCCAAAGCGGCGCCCGTCCCGATCAACCTAGCCCGGCAAGATCGTCCGCGCCAAGCCATTCTGTCAGGAAGATGAACAGGTCTGTGGCGTCAGGGTCATCCGGCCAAGCGTAACAGGCGGCATGAACCAGATTCACACAGCCCGGTTCGCCATCGGCCATATCGTGCGCCACCGCGACGACGCCTTTCGCGGCGTGGTGATGGATGTCGATCCGGCCTATCAGGGGCCGGCCTCTGACACCGGCGCGGTCTCGCCGGATCAGCCCTTCTATCGCATCTTCGCCTTGGGCGAGGACGGCGGTTTCGTCGCCTATGCGGCGGAATCGGTTCTGGAAGACGGTCGGTCGGCGCTGCTGACGGACGAAGTTCGACGCTGGTTCACCGTCGATGGACAGGGCCATCATGCGCCGCTCCATGCGGGCATCCACTGAGGAAGCGATGGAACGGGCGCGGGCGGAGGGTTAGGATGGGGCAAAGAGGAGCGCTCCATGTCCGACTTCGAACATGTCTTTGAAAAGCCCCCGGAAGGGGCGGCCGCCGACTGGACCATCCCGCAGAACTGGGACGCCTATACCGAGGTCGAACACCGCACCTGGGACACCCTGTACGCCCGTCAGATGAAGATCCTGCCGGGACGCGCCTGCGACGCCTTCCTGCGAGGACTGGACGCGCTGGACCTGAACGCAGGCGGCATTCCCGACTTCGACGTCATCAATCCCAAGCTTCAGGCCCTGACCGGCTGGACCGTGGTCTGCGTGCCGGGGCTGGTGCCGGACGAGGTCTTCTTCGACCATCTGGCCAACCGTCGATTCGTCTCGGGTCAGTTCATCAGGAAGCCGGACCAGCTGGATTACCTGCAGGAGCCCGACATCTTCCACGACGTCTTCGGCCATGTGCCCATGCTGACCGACCCGGACTTCGCCGCCTATATGGAGGCCTATGGCAAGGGCGGACAGAGGGCGGCGGGCCTGGGCATGCTGCCGAACCTGGCGCGGCTGTATTGGTACACGGTCGAGTTCGGCCTGATGAAGGAGGCGGGGGCCTTGCGCATCTACGGCGCCGGCATCGTCTCCTCGGCCACGGAGAGTGTTTTCGCGCTTGAAGATCCGTCGCCGAACCGTCTGGGCTTCGACCTGGAGCGGGTCATGCGGACCCTCTATCGAATCGACGACTTCCAGCAGGTCTATTTCGTCATCGACAGTCTGGAAGCCCTGAAGGACGAGACGCTGAAGGACTTCGGCCCGGTCTATGACGCCTTGAAGGGGCAGGCCGACCTGCCGATCGATTCCGTCCTGCCCAACGATCAGGTGTTCACGCGCGGCACCCAGGCCTATGCGGCCAAGGGCGGCCGGTTCGCGGCCTAGGGCCGCTGGAACGGATAGAAGTCTCCGCCCAACTGCAAGATCCGCGTCAGTTCATCTAGCGCCCCCCAGCTCTCGTCCAGCAGGGCGGGATCGGCCAGATCGGCGGGACGCAGCTCGTCGCGGTACCAGCGGCGCGCCCAGTCTGACAGTCGGGCGTACAGGGCGTCGGTCAGGCGCATGGCCGGGTTGGTCGCGGCCAGCTCCGGTTCGTTCAGGACGACCCGCAGGCGCAGACAGGCGGGGCCGCCGCCGTTCCGCATCGACTGGCGCACATCGACATAGCGGACCTGCCCGATGGGGCCGTTGGAGGCGGCCAGGGATTGCGCCACCGCATGGCTGCGGGGGTTGTCGCGCGTCTCGGTCGGGCAGATCAGGGTCAGGCGGTCATCGCCCGGAACCTGGATCAGCATGGAGTTGAACAGATAGGAGCTGATGGCGTCGGCCAGGGGAAGGTCGGCGGAGGAGACCTCGACGAAGATCGGGTCGAACAGGCCGTCGGCGGCGCGGCGGATGGCGTCCTGGGTCGCGGCCGTATCCTCGAAGGCGAGGTCGTGGAAGAAGAGGGTCTCCAGCGCGCCGACGCAGACTACGTCATTGTGGAAGGTTCCGCCGGCGATGGCGGCCTTCGACTGCTGAGTCAAAACCGGGCGCCCGGCCGCATGCCGACGGGCGATCGCCTGAGAGGCCTCGCGCGTTTGGCGCGCGGGGTAGGGGCCGTCCCAGGGCTCGAAGGCTTCTCGGCCCCAGACCAGCAGATTGACGCCCGGCGCGCCATGCTCGGCGCACAGGCGCACATGGTTGG
>MDSZ01267924.1_pt1 | contig 21850 bp, 28 predicted proteins | sample 811201 | NCBI WGS metagenome assembly MDSZ01 (sample SAMN05326647, study PRJNA326480) | marine metagenome | isolation source: seawater | place: Indian Ocean: North | collected 2010 | reverse complement strand
TGATCAATTTTTAAAAGAGCATGGGAATCTTATTGCTGATGTACACTTCACTAATGGCGAGTGGAAAGCCCCTCTTTTAACTCAATTGAACTTCAAGGTGCATCATGACGATGATGTACAAGAGCTGCTGCAACTCGATCCGCGTTTCACGCGGGGTGTTTTATGGAAAACAGGGTGGCTTGATGAAAACGATAATATTTGCGATCCAGAAGATCCTAGATTTCATTTTGACAATTGGTAAGGAGAAAAGACATGAAAGACATTGTTACAAAGATTTCAGAATACGAATACGGCAATCTAAATTTTCAAGAAACGTGTGAACTATTTCAATTACTATTAGATACAGGGATGATTCATGCACTACAGGGGTCTTATCAGCGAGTCGCGGAAGATCTTCTTGAAGGTGAATTTATTACCTTGCCCGCGGGAGAAAAATGAAAAAGCTTATTAGAGATGCAATACCCGCGCTTATCATAGGAGATCGTCTTAAGGGTTCACCTGCATTGGATGATAATGAAAATGGGATTAGACGTCTCACGAGAGGAGAATACACTTATGCCCTCAAGCTTAAGCTTTATGAAGAGTGGGAAGAAGCATGGGAATCTCCCTCGGCCGAGGAATTAGCTGATTGTCTAGAAGTGCTAATGGCAACAGCAAAATTGTGGAATATTAAGTGGGAAAATGTTGAGTCTGAGCGGTCTTTGAAAAAAGAAGTCCGCGGAGGTTTTGAGGGAGGATGGGAACTATCTAAGCCATGATGGGCCCAATTGCACACACCAAAGAATATTCTCCCGGTGTTATAGTAAAAAACCACTTAGGTGACATAGGCACGATTATTGAAAACTATGCTACGTTCGACATAGACTCTGGTAGTAGGACAGAAAAAGCTTTAGTTCTGTGGTCGCACGGAACAACTACATGGATATCAATAAAATTACTTGAAATTATCAATTCGATCTAGAGCTTGATTTCCATTTCTTAAAATCATCTGGGTTGATGCCTAAAGATTTTTGAATCTGACTACGAAGAGATTCAGACTTATCAGATAATGCCCAAGCCCAGCGCACTGTTGATTTGATTTCTTTTATTTCTTGTTGTTGCTTTTCAATAAGTCTTTCTATTTCCTCTAGCGACTTAGCACTCATTTCCGGAATATCATCATATTTGTGTGCCCTTACTAGTAGCGAAGATATATTTTGATTTTCAAATTCCATTTGTATCTTTTTAAATTCTTCTTCGCAGCCGCCCTTATCTGGGTGTGTCTTTCTTGCTAAAAATCGGTGAAGTATTTTAAGAGGCCCTTCTGTAATCTTTTCTTTTTTCTTGGGTTTTTTAAGACCCTCGGGTGTATCTGTATTTTCTTTTTGTGAAACTTCAGATGCGTATGTACTTTCTTCAGAGAAATCTTTTGAAAAAATATGACAGTACTCATCATCTAGAGATTTTACTTCTTCTAGCTCAAGTTCATAAGCGCTGGCTAAAAAACTAAGACGCTTTAATTTCTTTTTAAGAAATGACATATCTTACCATAATTAACTTAAGAGGTGAGAACATGAGTTACTTTAAAAAACAAAGAATTAAAAGAATTATTGCGAAGGTTATGTCTGAAGAAAGGCAAAATCTCAAAGACACCCTAGACCACGAAGATGTTGAGGATGTAGTGCATGCAGTTCATTCAGCTTGGGCTGGAGGAAATCAATGTGAAACTCCGGATGAAAATCTAGTAGTTCATATTGACCATGTAAAAGCTCTTAAAAACGGCGAAACAACAAGAGGATTGGAAGTTATTGATCATCCCACTGGAAAAGTTGTTAGCCTTGAAGATCGTGGAAAACTCAAAGAAAGACTAAGACGATCCATAAGAAGGTCAATTAGACGTCGCTAGTACACATGGAAGTTATTTCCATTATAATCCTAGTATGAGTACAACAACCACATTCGCATCAGGTAGCAGCAAAGTCATGAGTTCACTACACTTCTTGGAAAGTGGTGAGCTAGTATATGAAAGAACCGGTACATTTGAAAACCAAGAAGACGAAGCTGCCTTAATGATTACACAAGACTATCTTGTTTACGCATTAGAAAGAGATGATTGGATGATCGAGTTTTTGACTCAATTAAACACATCTCTAGAAAAAGAATATCATAATTCTCAAAAGCCAAATTTACGTCTTATCAAAGGTGGTCTTGCTGAGGTCACTTCATCTCAAGAAAATAATAAGTGATAAAAAAACATTATGTGGTATAAATAAATGCTATGCGCACGATCGCTATATTTATGATCAGAGGTAAATAATAATGTTGAAAATCTCGTGCTTACTTCTATTTGTATCCCTCGTAGTGAGTAATCCTGCTGAGGCTGATCCAGTAAATAAAAGTAATAGCAATTTAGAAAAAGTCGAAGAAGCACCAAGGACTAGAGTTCTTTCTCAAAATGAAATGTTGCTTCCAAATCGAACACAAGAAAAACTAGAAAGTCGTACCAAGGTAGACATAACAATTCCCATTTGGGACACTAAGATTACGCATGATCTTAGTCTTCTATCTGTCAAGTAATCAAATATGATGTTTAATGTACTTAGAAAATTTATAAGAGAAGAAATAGGTCGGAATTTTCATACAAAAGATAATACTCCTTATACATTCTCTGATCTTGATGACTATAATGTTGAAATAAATACAGATGGTCGCAGCGGAAATTTTTTTCTAGATATATTTTACAATGACGAAAAAATCGTCGCGACTTCATCTCATGGATCTCATGAAGAAGCTGTTCACGCAAGTAGAATGGTTATCGATAATGATAGAGTCAAAAGAATGAATCATGCGGAGAAAAAATAAAATACCCAACTTTATTGACGGTAAAAAATACTTTTTAAGATGGGGAAGATATCGGGACGGTTCGGAAATAGTTTATAAGCGAATTTCAGATGAATCTATGTCTCTTGGTACTATAAAATGGTTTGAAAAAACTAATGATGATAGAATTGTTATTACTGTAATTGACAATATACTAAACAACTATCAAGCATGTTACTTTGAAGACATTTTCGAAAAAGTTGATTCCAAGACAAGAAAAAAGCTTATTGAAAAAATGACTAAATCTTAGTCAATATCTTCTAGAAAATCTATGATATCTTGGTGTCCAGCGCCCATGCCGACGTGCTCAATATCTAAAAATGCCGCATTAAGCATTCCCACGGCCCTAAAATATTTGTTAAGTACGACTGAGCCGGACGATCCGGGCCGGGTGGGAATTGTATAGAAATTCCATGGACCATCCTGTCCGGAATATTTCCCGGTAAAAATTAGATTCATTGTTGGGGAATTAATACCATACGGTGCAGAGATTGCGTAAACAGTATCACCAGGTTTTGGTGCTCGATGGGAAACTCTTACAGGTGCTGCAGTAAGCTCAGGCACATCTAAAGCACAAAGATCTTTTTTCTGGTCTAACTTAAGAATTTTTGTTGAATAAAACTTATTTGTAACATTTCTGACCAGTATCTCTCTTTCAGTCTTTATTGTAAAAGCAATACCATCTCTTTCATATAGATCAGGAAAGTCTCGATAACATACATGTGCAGCAGTCAAAAAGATTGGCTTGTTAGATGGAGACCATACAAGAAGTCCAGAACCAGAACCAGAACTTACAAACGGGGGTAGATCTTTAATGACCTTTTTACAAACTTCAAACTTTTCATTTTCTATACATTCACCTGGATATGATATAGTTTTAACAGCTACAAAACCAAATGCATCAATAGGGACAGACGATGTATCTCTATGAGAAAATTTTAAATGAGAATTTAGCGAAACACAGCTAATAAAAACGCTTGACAAAAGAATTGTTGAACAAATAATAGATAAAAATTGAAATAAGGTTTTCACTAGTTTGTAATCTCTAAGCTACACATCCATAATATAAGTATAGAAATAGTAGAGTTAAAAATGAAACCTCATAAACATAAACAAATAAAAAATAATTTAGAAACAGGATTTTGGGGACCTGCGACGGCTGCTGACTGTTCAATTTCTTATCTTACTTTTTGTAAGAAAGGAGATAGAGTGTGCACTGAGCCTATTGGTCGCATGGCCGCAGAATTAAAAAAAGTAATTCTTGCGGGTGATCATCCAACAATGAATCCATTCATGGATGAGCTACTCAAAGAAGAGACAAATGATATTGAAGAAGCAATTAAAAACTTTATTACTAAAAGTTGTAAGTTAGATTTTTATGATTTTGACGTTAAGCAAGACATGATTGAAATAAACATAGAAATGCGTTTTATGATGGTAAACATTTTACCCATCCTTGAACAAGAAGAAATCAAATTAACTAAGGCAATAGCATTAAGTGCTGCCTTTAAAAAAGACTTAGGAGAACCGTTAGCATGATCAAAAGAAGGCGATCATCTAGGATGACAGCAGATGTCAATACGATAGACTCAGAATTAGATTTATCTCAAAGTGAGCTAGATGTCTTAAAGACACAATTAATGGAAATGCCAAGTGTTGACAGAATCCCTAGGGGGATTGAAGTTGAAGAAAATAGAATTTACTTTTATTGCCCTATTGGTGACAAAGAAGCTCTAGAATTAAATAGAATGATTCGGCGTCTAGACGTTGAAATGCAATATTTGTCAGGAAGGCTAGGGTGTGATGTTGTTCCTATACACTTGCACATCCATAGCCCAGGAGGCGCAGTATTTGCAGGTCTTTCAATTGCTGATACTATGAAGAGATGTAAAACACCTATTATTACACACGTTGATGGATCAGCAGCAAGTGCAGCAACTTTAGTGGCATGCTGCGGCCAAAAAGGAAATCGAACGATTGGGCCGAGCGGCTATATGCTTGTCCATCAACCTCATATTGAATGGTTCGGAAAGTTAGATGATTTTAGAGATGAAGTAAGCAATCAGGAAGAGTTGTATGAAAAAATTGTTCAAATTTATTTGGAAAATACTTCATTTAAAAAGAAAGAACTCAAAAACCTTCTTGAACATGAGCTTTGGTTAAATGCAGAAAAGTGCATAGAGTATGGCCTAGTTGATAGAATAGAATGATAAAAGGATTCACATGCGGTGCCTTTGACCTGCTTCATACAGGGCATGCCCTTATGTTAAAAGAGTGTAAACAGCATTGTGATTATCTAATAGTAGGCTTACAAAGAGATCCTAGTATTGATCGACCAGAAAAAAATAAACCAGTCCAAACTTATGAAGAACGAGATATTATGCTGAGGTCTATTCGGTGGGTGGATGAGGTTATTTATTATGATACTGAAGAAGATCTCCTGTGCTACCTTCAAAAAGCAGATATAAGTGTTCGGATTCTAGGAGAAGACTGGCAAGGCAAGGAATATACGGGAAATGAACTAGGTATTCCCACTGTTTTTAACTCACGAAAACACAGCTATTCTTCTTCCAGTCTTCGAAAAAGAATTTATGAAGCAGAGTCATCAATGAGAGACCAAACTACTCATAAAGCTTGACTAAATTTGTGTAAAAACGCTGCTTTTATATTATAATTCCTTACACAGCATTGTGAGGTTTTATGAATATATTTGTCTTGGATAGAGACCCTAGAGTAGCTGCATCTTTTCACTGTAATAAGCATGTTGTTAAAATGATTCTAGAGTCTGGTCAAATGCTATGTACAGCACATTGGGTTCACCTTCTAAAACAAAAAAATAAATCTCGGGAAGACTTTAAAAGAATTAAAGATGTACAATCCTGGTTGTTTGAAAACACTAGTTCAGATTTGCATCCACCTTGGAAAATTTCTCACATAAATCATCCTTGTACCGTTTGGGTGCGTGAAAATATTTCAAATTATACTTGGTTAGTTAATCTTTCGAAAGGGCTATTAAGGGAATATACCAGACGTTACAATAGACATCACAAGTCTGAGGTTGTCATAGAGTGGCTAGATGAGAATATTCCAGTAGATATCAAAGACGATTATCTAACAGAGTTTCCACAATGTATGCCAGATGAGTGCAAAGTTTTAGGGAATGCACCTCTGGCTTACAAAAATTATTACATCACACATAAAAGTTATATGGCAAAATGGGAGCCTAGAAGTAAAACACCTAGCTGGTATATCTTAGGAGACAAAGATGAGTAACTGGATTAAACACTTTCCTTACAAGGCACCGCGGCCGCAACAAACTAGTGCAATTGAAAAAATACTAGATGACTTTAAAACTAGGCGATTTTTTGCTTTAGAGGCGGGCACAGGTGTTGGTAAAAGTGCAATCGGCCTAACTGTTGCTAAGTCACTATTAGAAAACGAACCAGAAGATGGATATGAAAAAGGGGCTATTTTTGTTACTACACAAAAAATTCTTCAAGATCAATATGAAAAAGACTTTAATGCCTCAGGAATGAAGTCTATAAAAAGCTCGACTAATTACCAGTGTAGCTATAAAAAATTTAAAAGTTGTGCAGAAGGTCAAACAGAATTACAAACTATAGAAAAAGGAACAGCTCAGTGGAATGCATGTACCTTTAATTGCATCTATAAAAAGGCAAAACAGGACTTTTTAGACTCGAATTTGTCGGTTACAAACTTTCCGTACCTTATGACAGAGTCTAATTACAATGGAAAAATAAAGCCTCGACAGCTTTTAATCATCGACGAGGCGCACAATGTTGAGACAGAATTATCTAAATTTATTGAAGTCTCAGTTTCAGAAAGATTCTGTAAATCTGCACTTAAAATTTCTTTTCCTAATGTGACCACACATCATCAAGCATATACTTGGATAGAAAGTATCTACTACCCTAAGTTAAAATCTCATTGTGCTCATATAAAAAAGATTCTAGAAAAATACAAGGGGTTGAAGGACAAATTAGATAAATTTACATCTTTACAGCGTCAAATAAAACTCTCCGAAAGTCATCTGAAAAAAATCGAACAATTTTTAGAATTTCATAGTAAAGAAAACTGGGTATTTGAAATTCAAAACAGTGATGTAAAAAGTCTTCGAAAAATTTCCTTCAAGCCAATCGATGTTTCAAAGTTTGCGGAGCAATATCTTTTTCGTCTTGGTCATAAAGTTTTGTTTATGTCTGCAACGCTTTTATCTAGCGACAAGTTTTTGGAATCACTGGGTATTGAAACGATACAATCGGGAAGGCTCTCTTTGCCTTCTCCTTTTCCTACAAAAAATCGACCAATACTTCACGTACCCATGGGAAAAATGACTGCCAAGGAGATTGACAAATCTTTGCCGGTGCTTTGCGAAGCAATAGAGAAAATATTAGAGCAACATAAAAATGAAAAGGGAATTATACATACACACTCTTATAAGATATCGAATTATCTAAAAAGAAATCTTAAGTCTAAGCGTCTTTTATTTCCTGACGCGTCTACAAGAGACTCTATGCTGAAAAAGCATATTGCCTCCAAGCAGCCCACGGTTCTGATATCCCCTTCGATGACTGAAGGTGTTGACCTAGAGGGGGATGCTAGTAGATTTCAAGTACTGTGTAAAGTTCCTTATCCGTATCTTGGAGATAAACTAGTAAAAAAGAGAATGAATAAGTGGAAATGGTGGTATTCATTCCAAACAGCCAAGTGTGTAATACAATCAATTGGAAGATCAATACGATCCAAAGAAGACAAGGCTGTAACGTATATACTAGATAGTGATTGGTCAAGATTCTATAGGTACAATAAGAATCTATTTCCAGAAGACTTTTCAGATTGCATAATGTAGTCCTATTTATAGCAGAGGGATAGAACAAATAGAGATTTTTTGTTACACTTCAATTAAACGCTAAGGGTAGTAATGTCAGTCTTTAGAGAACATAAAACAGTCGCGGATCGATCTGCCTCAGATAGAAGACGACACAAGAACAAGATTGAAAAGTCAATTAAGGAAGGCATTCATAATATAGTAGCTGAAGAGTCTATTATCGGGAAAGACGGTAAAAAGAAAATACGAATTCCCGTTAGAGGCCTTAAAGAATACAGATTTGTTTATGGAAGCAATGAATCCAACGGAAGAGTAGGATCTGCTCCTGGAAAATCAGTTCGAAGAGGTCAAAAAATAGGTGAAGGTACACCTCAACAAACTCAAGGAAACGGTAGTAATCCTGGAGAAGATAAGGGTGAAGAATACTATGATGTAGAGATTACTCTAGAAGAGTTGGCTGATTACTTGTTTTCTGATTTAGAGCTTCCAGATCTAGAAAGAAAAGCACTAAAAAAGACAGAGTCGGAAAAATTAAAAAGAAAAGGCTACCGGCAGGAAGGAATACTTCCTCGTCTAGACAAGAAAAAATCTGCTATAGAAAGAATCAAAAGAAAAAAAGCTGCTTCAAGAAGAGATGACTTTGACGAAGAGAAAAAATTCTCATTTCATGAAGAGGATTTAGTTTATAGAAAATTCAAAAAGACTAAAAAGCCTAATTCCAATGCTGTAATATTTTTTGTTATGGACATATCCGGATCTATGACAACACAGAAGAAGTTTATGGCAAGAAGCTTTTATTTTCTTTTGTATCATTTTATAAGATCCAGGTATAATCATACAGAAATAGTTTTTGTTTCACATGATACTGTTGCCTATGAAGTAAGTGAAGAGCAATTTTTTACCAGAGGAAATTCAGGAGGAACTAAAGTTTCGAGTGGCCTCCTAATGGTAGATGAAATTATTCACCAAAGATATCACCCATCTGCTTGGAATATCTACTGTTTTCAATGCTCAGATGGTGACAACTGGCCAGACGATACTCCAAAAACTATTAGTATTCTAGAAAAGCTAAAAACAATTTCACAACTAGTCGGATACTGTGAAATCAATACTTCAGCATCGGATGAGGGCGGATGGTTTCCCGAAAGTCGTCTTTCAAACGTTTACAAGCCACATGCGGATAAAAAACTTAAAATAGCAGAAATTAGATCTAAAAAAGATGTCTGGCCGGCCTTCAATAAATTCTTTAGTAAGAGAGTGATAGTGAGTAATTAAGATGGATTGGGATTTTGACTTACTAGAAGAGTGGGATGAAAAAATATCTAATCTTGCGACATCGCATGGTTTAGATTGGTATCCTATTACATATGAAGTTTGCGACTACTATTCTATGATAGGTCATATGTCTTATCATGGAATGCCTACCCACTATGGACACTGGTCTTATGGCAAGGCATTTGAGAGAACACACACCATGTATAATATGGGCGCAGAAGGTCTTCCGTATGAATTGATTATAAATTCTAATCCATCTATTGCGTATTTAATGAGAGAGAATCCTGCATACCTACAGATTCTTATAATGGCACATTGTGTAGGTCATTCTGATTTCTTTAAAAATAATAGAATGTTCAAGGATACAAATGCTGATTCTATCGTCGGAAAGCTAAGAAGTGCTAAAAAAAGAATACAGAAATATGTAGAAGATCCTTCTATTGGGATCGAAGAAGTAGAGAGCGTTTTAGATGCTGCCCATGCTTTACAATTTCAAACACATCGTTATGGTCAAAAAAGATCATCAGAAAAAGAATTAAAAGAAAAATATACTGATTTAATTAAGTCTGATGAGGAATATGAATTTTTCGATATCGATAAAATTCCTCTCGAGCCTGACTACGATCTTCTAGGTTTTATTATGGAACATGGAAGAAATATGCCTGCATGGAAAAAAGATGTCATACAAATCGTCAGAGAAGAATCAAAGTATTTTATTCCTCAAATGCAAACAAAGATCATGAATGAAGGTTGGGCTAGTTATTGGCACTATACATTGTGCCATGAACTTAACTTGCCACAAGAATGGCATATTCCGTTTTTAAAAATGCACAATCAAGTAATACGACCGCACATAGGGGGATTAAACCCCTATCATTTAGGATTTGTAATCTTTCAAGATATCAAAGAAAAGCATGGAATGGAAGAATGCTTTATAGCAAGAGAATCATCACATGATGTGGCTTTCTTGCGTCAATATCTTACAGAAGAATTAGCTAAAGATTTAGGATTGTTTTCCTACTCAGAAAAAAGAAAATCAGGAATTACAATCGATGAAATTTATGATGAAGACGGATGGGAAAAAGTTAAAAAGACTCTTCTTACACAGGTAGGAACTAATGGAATACCTGTAATATATGTAGACGAAGTTGAAAATGACGGAACATTAATACTTCGACACGAACATGATGGAAGGGATTTGGAGTTGGATAACGCGGACGAAGTGCTCCGCCACGTAAGAGTTTTATGGGGCGATGAAGCAAAACTTTTTACAATAATAGAAGAGGAAGTGTGGGAAATTTAATACATCTCAATAAAGATGAATACGTTTACGAACACAAGGGTATTATAATAACATGTCTATCAAAAAAGAGCTTTTAGCAGAAATAAAAACACAACGAAAAGAAAGTAACAGCAAAGTTAAATTTGAAGGAAGCTTTCTTGACTATCTAGAATTAGTTCAAAACAATCCTGATATTGTCAAAACTAGTCACAATAGATTATATGGCGCTCTTGTCAAAGAGGGTGTCAATAAAATGCCTGACTCTGATCCTAGAAAAAGGAAAATTTTCGATGGGAAAGATGTAAGAGTCTATGACTATTTCAAAGATGAATTTTTCGGTATGGAAAGAGTTATTGAAAAAGTTATGAGATTTCTTAAATCAGCAGCTCATCGAGGAGAAGAAAGTAGACAGGTTCTTCTTTTAATGGGTCCTGTTGGTGCTGGAAAATCAGCGCTTACGGAGCATATTAAAAGATCACTAAATGGTGAAACTTATTATCATCTAAAGGGAGATCCACAGAGGGGTGAACCTTTACAATTAGTGCCTAGATCGCTTCGAAATACTTTTAATGAAAAGTTAAATGTGTCTATTGAGGGTGATATTAGTCCTGTTGCACGTCATATTCTTCTCGAGAATTATGATGGTTTATATGAAGATTTTCCAATAGTAGAAACCACATTTTCTCAAAGAGGGAGGCGAGGAATTGCTTCTGTTCCTCCAATGGATGCTAATAGCCAAGATGCTTCAGTCTTAATAGGAAGCGTCGATATATCCAAAATCGATCAATATGCTGAAGATGATCCTCGAGCACTTTCTTTAAATGGCGCTTTTAATGTTGGAAATCGTGGTATTGTTGAATTGGTAGAGGTCTTCAAGAATGAGATCGAGTTTCTTCACACTATTATTACCGCAACTCAAGAAAAACGTGTACCATCTCCAGGAAAGAGTGATATGCTTCATTTTGATGGTGTTATACTTGCTCATTGTAACGAAGCAGAGTGGAATCGATTCCAGAGTGAACATACCAACGAAGCTATTTTAGACAGAGTTGTTAAGATCGATGTACCCTATTGCCTAGAGCTTGACCAAGAAGTAAAAATTTACGAAAAAATGTTGGGCCTATCAGACTTTGATTGTCATATTGCTCCACATACCTTAAAAGTTGCTGCAATGTTCTCCATCATGAGTAGATTAAAAGACTCAGGAAAATGTGATCTTATTACTAAAATGAAGATTTATAACGGAGAAGAAGTAATAGAAAAAGGAAGAGTTAAGAGGGTAGATATTAAGGATCTTCGCGAAGAAGCGCCAAGAGAAGGAATGAATGGAATTTCTACTCGTTTTATTACTAAGGCTTTAGATGCTGCTTTAACAGATTCTGATCGCGGCATGATAACACCCGTAAGTGTTATGGAATCTCTTACATCAATGGTCAAAGAGCAAATTGTCGATGAGGATTTCAAAGGAAGATGTCTTGAGATAATACAGCAGACAGTTAGAGAAGAATACCTTAAAATCTTAGAAAACGAAATTGCAAAAGCATTTGTTAGTGCTTACGAAGAGCAAGCGCAGTCATTATTTGATTCATATCTTGATAATGCTGAAGCTTATACGACGCGTCAAAAGCTAAAAGACAGAGTTACCAAAGAAGAAAGAGAACCTGATGAAAAGTTTATGCAGTCTATTGAAGAGCAAATTGGAATCACAGGTTCCGCTAAAGACGGCTTTAGAGGGGACGTGACTGCCTATATGTTCGCACAAATGAGAAGAGGTTCTAAGGTAAATTATACATCATATGAGCCGCTCAAAGAAGCAATTGAGTCCTATTTGATAACATCAGTTAAAGATATGGCAAGAATTGTTACAAAGTCTAAGACTAGAGATGATGAGCAGCAAAAGAAGTACAGTGAAATGGTACAGACAATGATGGATGAGTACGGTTATAATGAGGATAGTGCCGAAGAAATTCTTGCTTATGCCTCTAATAACCTGTGGAGAGATAGTTGATTCATACACTATTAGGACAATCAGAAGTTTTAACTGCTTCAGGAGCATTCTTGTTGACAACAGAGCATCAAACTCTAGGAATGGTGATGATAGGATTGGGAATCTTTGGCGCAATTTGCCGGCAGTCAATAAATTTGGGATTTGTCAATCGTCAACTAGAAATTCAAGAAGATGATCTCAACGACTAGCAGTGTTCCAAAAACACTAACAATAACAACAGATGAGCTTGATATTGAAAGACGCTTTAAAAAGTGCCTTTTTGATATTGTAGAACTATATTCTAAATTAGAGTCGGGAAAATTAACAGTTAGTTATGGCGGCCGGCCCGTTCGGGCTCTACCCACAGACATTATTAGAGTGGTATCAGAATACAATCAGAATGATCTTTCTGATCTTCTTATACGAAACATCATATTGAACTTCATAATGTCATCAGAGAAAAAATCTGCCTACTCTAGCATCCTTTTAATGAAGATGCTAAGAAAGACATGCAACTTTAAACATGTTCAAAGAGCAACAAGAGACAACATACGTGATCTTATAAAGATTCATCTTGGGAATGGAATTTGTTCACAAATAGTCAATGAAATTATAGATTTAAATCCTATTTCATCATTAGAGTTTGTTGAGGGAACAAAGTCGAATTTTATGATGTCGGCAACTCACACACTTGGTATCGAAGGAAATATTCCAAATGGTTTTCTTGTTGACTTAAAAAATGTAAAAGGAATTTATCCCATTGTTATTGATGGTGTTCTTGAAAAGGTTTCAGAAATACACAATCTTTTAACAACATCAGGAGAAAATGGACAATCAATTCTCTTAATTGCCAAAGATTTTTCTCCAGACATTGTCAATACATTATACCAAAATTACAAAAATAAAAAACTCTCAGTAATTCCTTTTATTGCTAAAAAAATTGACAACATAGAGTCTTTAAGAAAAGAAGATATTTGTATTATTGAATTAGAGAATGCAATATCACTTACCTATATTGATGCGAGTGACTTAAAAAGAAGCCTAGACGTCCTCTTTAACGCCTCGGGAATTAAGCTAATAGGCGTAGATGGAGTTGATCGTCATACAGTAATTTCCATTCCCAAACATTTTAAAAAACAGGCCGGCCTTATTGAAGATAGAGTACGATCTTGTCTATCTTTTGTCTTAGAAGCGTGCAAATATGGTCTAATCATCAATAGCGAAAATAAACCCATCTCTGGGGCAAAACAATTTAAATCTGCTAAAAATGTCATTAATTCACTTGAGTCGTTCGAAAAAAACTTAGGTGGTCTAATTGTTTTAGATAGATAGTTATTGTTTACTATTGATCAAGAAAGAATATTTTTATAAACAGGAGGTCAATAATGGCTAGAAAAACTATTCAACAAACAAAAGATGAAATTCAAAAGACAGTCTGTCAAGATGTATATGCCACTAGTGATGTGGTAAAATCTCAAATTTTTGCTACTGTTGTTCAAAATTTAAGAAACGTTTTAGATACTGAGGCTTTAGAAACAATGAAGCTAAAATTAGATTCTGCAGTTGATTCACAAACAAGCAGCTTAGTTGATAGAATCATTAAATCAACATCATAGTATGAATGGATTTAAACACTTAGTGCAATGTCACTGTATTTTACCGCAATATAAAAATAAGCCGGAGCCTTTATTCCATAAGTTTCCGGTATTTTCGGTGGTTGATGAAAGTGATACAGTTATTGTAAAGTATGCAGAGTGTAATAACTGTGGTGCCGCACATAAAGTGTATGATCTTTGTAAATCTGAAATTCTTGTAGGGCGTGACGAAGTTCGATCAAAGATGTCCATTACAGATTTTAAGTTTTCCTTACCGTCAGATCTATATGAACTTCTTGTTCAGTACAACAAAGAACTTCCAGACTTTGAAATGTCTCAGTTTATAATAGATAATGAAGTATGGGACAAAACTATTGTTTTGACAAGAGAAGAAATGGACGATACAATACAGGGGAAGCTTCTTAGGTTCTTAGAAGATAATAAATTCAGAATAGAATCTTATACACACAAGGAGACAGTATGAGTCTTGAAAATCAAGATATCTTAGACACAATTAAATGCAGGGAAATAGTCTCAGAAATAATGTCATTCGGTGTAAATCAAGGACAAATACAAAAACTTATCCAACTTTTGTCTTTAGAATTAGAAGATAGACAACTTATGAGAAAGATTATATCTATATTAGAACATGTAGATATAGAAGAAGACGAAAAGCCAAAGATACAAATTTAAAAATAGGAGAAAAAAATGGCTAGTAATATTTTAGATCAGTGGAATGAAATCAAGACTTTAGTTGAGTCTCTTGATCTTGATGTTGTTAAAAATGCAAGTGGAAACGCATCAGCAGGAGTTCGTGCACGAAGAGGGCTGCGCCTTTTAAAGTCAAAATCATCCGAGCTGGTTAAGAAGACTATTGAAGAAGAAAAAGCAAGAAAAGGCTAAAGTATGAAGGGGACGAAACGGTATCGACGAGGTAGCAGAAATTAAAAGTGCAAGTAGCCAACTGTGACACATGGCTTGACAGTGTTTCAAAAATTTAATTGCCAACAATAACGACAATTACGAATACGCCCTCGCGGCTTAATCGGGTGGCTTCCTAAGGTCATCTAACCAACTTAGGATAAGTGGTTGATCCCACCGAAATAAACAAGATCGAAATGGTTACCCTACTTAGTAGGTGGTTTTTTGAGTCCACATAAAAAAAGGGTTGTTGTGGATATTTTGCTAGTTTGGAAATAAATTAGCTAAGCTTGTGAATGACTTGATATTGAAACTGTTTCGGACGCGGGTTCGACTCCCGCCGTCTCCACCATCACTAGAAGAACATTGTCTATGTGAAATATTATGTCACTAGTGAATATTTAGACATACCATGCCAAGTACTTTAAATGAATCTTATGACAAAAAGATGAAAAAAAAGACAAAAGAAAATAGGAAGGAACTAGTCATGTCAGGAAAAGAAGACGACGATCTTTACATAAACGATGATAATGAATTTGACTTTGTAGATGCATACTCAGATGATGTAGAAGAAGATAATGCAGAGTTGTTACCAGAGAATACAGCCCAGAGTGCAATTGATTGTGCTTTCTTGGGTGTAGGTGGCGGAGGCGGAAAGTTAGCCAAAGCTTTTCTTGATATCGGATTCAGTAGAACACTTTTAGTAAATACAACAGTAAAAGATCAACCTGATGGTGTCGATCCTAATAACTTTCTTCTAATACCCGGCGCTGATGGTGTCGGTAAAGATGTTGAGCTTGGAAAAAAGATACTATCAGAAAATAGCACATTAGTTGAAGACGCTGTTAGGGCGAGACTAGGTTCACCTGACTGGATATTCGTTTTAGCTGGCGGCGGCGGCGGTACAGGAAGCGCATGCTCAGTTTTACATGACAGTTTAACTAGGCATCTTAAAACTGTGGGTTCGACTGGAAAAGTAGTCTACGTTGTTTCTAAACCAAGCGCACAAGAGCTTCTTAATACAACCATTAAAAACAACTACGAAACCACCTTAGAGAACATCTCAGACCACCCACACATAATAATAGATAATGAAAGACAGTTACAGCTTTTAAGAAACAAGGTTGGAATGTTAAATCTTTACCCTGTTGCTAATAAGAATTTTGCAAAACTTTTAGCACAAGTTTTTAAATTGGCTGCGACCCATTCAGATGTTCAAACATTTGACTCCAAGGATCTGGAAAAATGTTTAGGAACTCCAGGTCGTATGGTTTTGGGAAGTACAGTTGTTAGAGATACACAAAGAAGAGACTTGGGAGCAGCAGTACTATCAAGTTGTATTAGTGCATCTCCGTGTCCGACACCCAACCCTAGAACCAAGACAGGATCTCTACTTTTAGTTGTAACTTCTGAAATGGCTTCAGACCCTAAGATTTCTAAAAACTTAGAAGCAGCCTTTTCTTATGTAGGTGGAAGAACAGATACACTATTCTCAGGCGTCTATGTTAAAGAAAGACTCCCAGGGTTGATAGCAATTTGCCTATTGTCAGGATGAAGGATCAAACTCAGAAAGACAATTTTTTTGACTTTTTAATTTTTTCAAAATTGTCTTCTCTATTTGACAAACTCTCATTCTTGATATCCCATAGAAATCCCCTATTTCCTGGAGTGTCAATGGGCCGTTCTCGGCAGCTATTAAAGCACAACTATTATATTTTTCACACTTTAGATTGTGTCGACACTCATAATTTTCACAAGGAGTGTTTCTAATTTTTATTTCTTTTACACAAAAAAGAGTGTCATTTTTTGACATATCATCTACCATTACATTCTAGTCTAGATAAAGAGGGAAGCTTTTACAATGGAAAAAAGAAAAAATTTAGTTTTGGACACATCGGTTCTTCTTTATGATAAAGAATCTGTTCATTCTTTTCCCGGCAACAATGTAATATTGCCAATTACAGTCTTAGATGAGCTTGATAGATTTAAAGACAAGCCAGGGATACTAGGTGAGTCTGCTAGGTATGTAAATAGATTTTTAGATTTTCTAAGGCAAAAAGGACGACTTGATGAAGGCGTCTTAATAGAAGAAGAAAATCAAATAATCAAAGTTACTACACACGACCCAGACATTCTTGTATTAAACCCAGACAAGGGTGACAACAAGATTATAGCATCAGCTCTGGAAATACAAAAAACATCAAAAGAGTGTGTCAAGGTTATTACAAAAGACATTAATATGCGTGTTAAGTGTGATGCTTTAGGGCTTGAAGCAGAAGACTACTACAAGGACCATGTTGATGTATCAACAATTGATTTTCAAGAAAATAGTCAAACTGTTGAAGCAGCAGATAAAATTTTAGACGAAATTTACGAAAGTGGATCCGTTGAATTGTCTGGAATTAGTGAGACTCTTGGTCTGGATGAAAATTCATATCATGTTATAAAATGTACAGGTAGTAATAAATCAGCTTTATGTACACACAAAAACGGAAGTCTTATTAGACTACCCGAGTTTCAAAAAGGATCAACAACCGATATTTTACCTAGAAATAAAGAGCAGAGATATGCATTGCATGCTCTTGCTGATGAAAAGATTCCCTTAGTTTGTCTAACTGGGCTTGCTGGAAGTGGAAAAACATTTGTTGCTTTAATGAGCGGTCTAGAAGAAATGATGGACGGAAAATATGAAAGAATTGTTGTTACTAGAAATATAGAGCCCGTAGGTCGGGATTTAGGGTATTTGCCAGGAGACATTGATGAAAAGATGGCACCTTGGATATCACCTTTGATGGATAACTTTAGACATCATTTTAAAGATAGAACATATTTTGAAGCCTTAATGGATAAGGGGAAAATAGAAATAGCACCCTTAAGTTACATTAGAGGTAGAACATTTAGTAATGCTTATATCATTGTAGATGAGGCGCAAAATGCAACTATACATGAGCTCAAGACAGTCATAACAAGAATAGGAGAAAATTCTAAAATAGTTTTAATGGGTGATACAGATCAAATTGATACACCCTATATTGACAAACGTTCTAATGGATTATCACTAGTAATTGATAGAACTAGACTGAGTTCTTTAACAACACATGTTCATTTTTCTAAGGGCGAGAGATCAGAATTGGCTACGTATGCTAGTAAGGTCCTATGAAAGGCGCATAATTAGTGTCAGAGGTTTGTTGTGGCTAGACTTAAAGCAAGATCAATCGACAGAAATAGGCTTTGCAAGAGGTATCCTTTTGTAAGAGCACCTAAAAGAATGACATTTATGTCAGATCAAGATGTTATTATAGAACTTCTTACTCTAGAGTATGATAACGAAGACACAAAAAGAGGTACTTTTGACATTCCATACGATGATACAGAATTTAGAGTTGCAATAAGCCCAAGAGATACAGGAACAGATTCTGCTAATGTTAATCTATATGTTGACACCGCTCTAACAGATACAGCAGGTGTAACAATTGAAGCAAGTGCACCCTTTACAGGGATAGTAGACGTAATAATCATAAGGATTGGCTCATGAGATTAGATAGTTTTGTAATTGCCACAAAGAAACTAGAAACGACCTCTTTGACCGAGGGTGTTATTGATGTTTATGAAGATGTTCCAGGCCAACATACGACACCAGGGTTTGCATGTGCAACCCTAAGAGATGATAAATCAATTAGTGAGGATCACCCAAACTCTGATGGAAATTATCACCTTTATTTGACAAAAGTTGCCACTTATCAAGGTGCTAAATTATCTTTTTACGGACAGCTCTCTGCTAAACCTAGTCATGATAATAAAGCAGTTGCGGCAGATTTTATTATGGTGGCAGAAACAGCTATTTAATGAAGAGAATTTGAGGATATTATGTCTAAGGACTTTAAAGCCAGTCAGATAAGAACCAACAAGATCATTGCTTCGGGTTCTTCTAAGGACAACCCAGGGATCTTAATTTATAGCGCGTCGGCAGCGTCCGATTTTGCTGGTAATGTAAGTCCAACCCTTTTAAGTGAAGTAGGATCTGACGTATTCTTCTTTGTTTCAGGAGCAAAAGACTCAAAAATAGCTAAAGGTCACACTCCTGCTTCAAGTGAAAGAGCAGTAGCTCTTTTTGGAGGTGATGTAGTAGTATCAGGTACGCTCTATATGGATAAGCTGGTCGCTGAACTTGACATGACCACAACAGGGTCCGTTGCAATTTCAGGATCATTATTCATATCACAGTCAGCGGAAATTCAATCAGGTATCGTTGTTAATTCTATGGCTGGCAATCTTGAAAAAGATTCGCTCACAGTCATGGGACAATCTACTACGTCTAACCTCTTTAAAGCTAATGTTACAAACAACACAATAACATTTCTTTCAGGGGCAGGAAATGATTCACCTACGGATCATGATCAAATAGCATCTTCGGATACTTCGTTTTATGTTTCGGGTGCAATACACTCCATGGGAACAACTTCTCGAGGAACATCTGTTTTTGGCGGTGATGTAGTAATAAGTGGATCATTAACAGATGGAATGGGAAATCTTATAGGTCCAGCCGTTAGTTACTTCACATCTTCGGAACCTGGGTCGATTTATACAACAGGTGCAGTAGCATTTGTGGGCCCATCTTTAAGTTACGGCAATGCAAGTAATATTGACTCACCTTCAGTTGTTGGATCTGATATCTTCTTCTTTGTTAGCGGATCAACTTCGACGATGGGAACATCAGTTACAGGATCTGCTCTATTCGGCGGAGATCTTATTGTAAGTGGAGGATTCAAGCAAGGTGAAAGCAAAGTATCAGGAGAATATGCTGTAGCATTTGGAAGTGGCGATGCACAAGGTGATTATACTTTTGCGCATGGTGTTAATTCAGAAGCTCAACAAATAGGCGCACATTCTGAAGGTCTTAATAGTGTTGCTGTGGGACAATACTCACATGCTGAGGGTTCTGAAACTAGGGCAGAAGCTCAATGGGCACACTCTGAAGGTGGTAATACTAAAGCGTATGGAATAGGAAGTCACACAGAGGGTCAATTTACTACATCTAGTGGAGGCTATTCTCATGCTGAGGGTATTGGCACTTTCGCGCAAGGATCTGCATCTCACGCAGAAGGGCGACGTTCTCTGGCACAAGGTCTATATTCGCATGCGGAAGGCTTACAAACAACAGCTTCCAACTGGTATTCTCATGCTGAGGGCGAGCATACAAAAGCATCAGGGCAATCGGCCCATGCTGAAGGCTATTATTCTATAGCATCAGCACTTGGTTCACATGCAGAAGGCCGCGGAGCTCATGCACATGGACAATTCTCTCATGCTGAGGGCTATGGAACTTGGGCTAAAAGTAATTATAGTCATGCTGAGGGCTATCATACAACTGCCTCGGGAGAATATTCGCATACAAGAGGATATAAAACTGATGCTGTGGGACAATATTCACATGCATCAGGTTATGAGACAATAGCATCTGGTACAGCTCAAACTGTAGTTGGTAGATACAATAAGAAAGAAAATTCAGATTCATTATTCATTGTAGGCGGTGGTATAGATAATGCTTCTCGAGAAGATCGTTTTATTGTTAACCGTGACAATGTATTGATAGGATCGTCCTCGGTAGGAAATGACGTACATCTTTTTGTATCCGGTGCACAAGGAAATAGGGCAGGTCTTTACGGGGGATTAACAAAAGGAACCACAGTTCTTGGTGGCGACATTGCAGTTTCCGGAACACTTTGGGGAACAAATCAAAACTATGCAGGTGACGGCGCGCCCGATGCGCTTCTTGTTAAGACTGGTAAGTGGGTAGGGATTGAGTTTGTAGGTGGACCATCAACGTTTGTTGGAAGAGAAAACTTTGATAATGGAATTGCTCCGGCTGGACAGGTTGCCACTGACTCATTCTTTTATGTCTCTGGAGGTATTGGTAGCAAAGATGTAGCAAATTCTTCAGCAGTATCGGTATTTGGAGGAGACGTTGTTATTTCTGGTGCTCTTCATGGAGGATCTCCTCTACAGATTGGTGCTTATCGAAATAATCAAGGAACAGATGTTTCATTATGGGTTTCAGGTGCTATAGGTAAAAGAGGTTCACTAGAAGAAGGTGCATCTGTTTTTGGTGGTGATACAGTTATATCGGGTAACTTATGGGGTGCAAAAAAAGATACATCTTCTGACTTTATGAGATTGGATGCCGCGGCCGACGCGTTTTCTTTTGGAAGAGATCCAAATCATTCAGTTGGTAGTGAGGTATTTTTCTTTGTATCAGGAAATGCACCGGTAGGATCTGACCCAAATCCAAATGTAGCTTTATTTGGTGGTCGTCTTATTTCTAGCGGAAATATTAATGTAGTACAAAATTATCCAGCCACTGGAGCTCATTTAGCTCTAAACAATATGTCACAGGTTCTAGGTAGCGGTGGTAGTACTGCTATAGAATTAGTTTCTGGATGGTCTTTGCAGGATGGAGACGCCACAAAGCTTTCAATAACAAAGCACGGCCCAAATAATCCACAAATGTGGGGTGGGCCATATGCCAATATTATTCAAGGTAGGTCTGGTTCTATTGTTTTGATGGTAGGGTCTGATGAAACTTATGTTGGTAATCAGCCGATAGCACTATCTGATGTTCATGGAACTAGTTATCTTGCAACAACCGGTAGTCATGCACTTGGAAATGCAAGAATAGTAATTCTCTCAGGAGGTGCGGGTTCTTCACCAAACTTAGTAGGTGCAGATACAAATTTTGTAGTTTCTGGGGCGATAGGATCAAACGGTATTGTTTCTCCAAATATAGGAACTGCACTTTTTGGTGGTGATTTAGTAGCTAGCGGTTCCATCGTTTCCAAGAATGGACTAACAGGATCACTTACTAGTCTTTCCGACGGCTCAGAATATATCTTAGCAGGTGAAGGAATTACTGTTGCCACATCATCAGCTGGTCAAATAACAATATCTGCTCCTGGGGCTGGCGGCGGATCAATATCCACTGTATCAGGATCGACTTCGGTAGGATCAGTAACTTCTATTGATTTTACAAGATTTGGCCTATTACAAGATTTGGGTGGCGGAAGCGTTGCACTAACAGGTACAAT
>MDSZ01217725.1_pt1 | contig 21862 bp, 26 predicted proteins | sample 811201 | NCBI WGS metagenome assembly MDSZ01 (sample SAMN05326647, study PRJNA326480) | marine metagenome | isolation source: seawater | place: Indian Ocean: North | collected 2010 | reverse complement strand
GAGAAGATTGTGGATAGCTACACAATAAGAAGATAATCCCTGAGGAATGGTTCTTGTCTTAATGCCTTCTGGACAGTTCATGGAAGATCGCTCTGGAGTGGCTCCGTATAGGAGGGGCATACATCCTGGTATGTACAAAGACCGTCTTTGGACAATGAGACAATATGCTGGCTTCTCCACACCGGAGAAAACTAATGAAAGGTTCCAGAAGCTTCTTTCTAGTGGCCAGACTGGAGTTTCAGTAGCTTTTGATCTTCCAACACAATTGGGACTGGATTCTGATGATGATCTTTCGGATGGAGAAGTCGGAAAAGTAGGAGTTTCCGTAGACTCTATACATGATATGAGGAGCCTTTTCGAAGGAATCGACATGGCTTCAATATCCACATCAATGACTATCAACGCCCCGGCAACCACGCTTTTAGCACTATATGTTGCAGTGGCCGATGAGAAGGGAGTTCCAAGAGAAAAAATTTCAGGAACAGTACAGAATGACATATTGAAAGAGTATATATCAAGAGGGCTCTACATTTTTCCTCCAGAACACTCAATTCGCTTAACAACTGATCTAATGTCATGGTGCAAGACTAATGCCCCCCGATGGAATACAATTTCAGTTAGCGGATATCACATGAGGGAGGCTGGATGTACCGCATCCCAAGAAATAGCATTAACTCTCTCAAATGCATTGTTCTACGCTAGAAAAGCAATACAATGTGGGATGGAAATTGATGACTTTGCTCCTCGCATGTCATTCTTTTTTGCTTGTCACAACAATTTCATTCAGGAGATTGCAAAGTTCAGAGCCGCTAGACAGCTGTGGAATACACTTGTCGAGGAGGAGTTTGCTCCGAAAAACAGTAAGTCATCCCAATTAAGGTTCCATACGCAAACCTCCGGCGTCACTTTAACAGCGCAACAGCCCTTGAATAACTCTATCAGAGTTGGCTTTCAAGCACTCGCTGCCGTTTTGGGAGGGACTCAGTCATTACACACCAACAGTTACGATGAAGCACTAGGCCTGCCCACTGAAGAATCCGCCAAATTAGCACTCAGAACGCAGCAGATTATAGCTGAAGAATCTGGAATCACATCATTTGTTGATCCACTAGGGGGTTCTCAAGCAGTTGAGGAAAAAACCGACGAGTTAATCGAAAGTGCGCGAAAAACGATTGAGGAGATTGACGCATTAGGCGGGGCGATGGAGTGTGTAAAATCAGGCTATCAGCAGAAGATTATACATGAAAGTGCATGGGATCAATTAAAAAAGATAGAGAGTAAAGAGGAATTGGTTGTTGGAGTTAATTCTCACATAGAGAAAACACCATCAGATTTCGAAGGCCTGTTAATAGATTCCACAGATGAAACCTCCAAGAAAAATGAATTGGCAAAAATAAGAGAATCACGAAATAACAACTCTGTCGATAAAGCATTATTAGAATTACGTGAAAGATGCAAAGATGGGACAAATGTAATGGATTCAATTATCTCGGCCGTAAAACTTGAAGCTACCGTTGGAGAGATTAATAGCGTATTCAGAGAGGAATTTGGGACATGGGTTTCGCCAAGTGGTGTTTGAATGAGTAATGGATCTGTCAATCACGTTGGAATCGCCACGCATTCACTTGACAAATCAGAAACAATTTGGAAAACACTAGGTTTCACCCCGATGAAAGACGAGACCGTTCTCGATCAAGGAGTGAAAATTCGGCATATGAAAGGTTCTGGGAAAACAAGCGTCGAACTCCTTGAGCCACTATCTGAAGATTCCCCAATCGGCCAATTTCTCTCTAAGAGAGGTCCGGGCATTCAACAGATTGCAGTAAATATTAGCGATTTAGACTCCAAAATTTTAGAACTAAAATCACTTGGTATCCGCATGATTAATGAAGAGCCAGTACAAGGTTCGTCCGGTAAAAGAATCGCCTTTATCCATCCATCATCATGTGATGGGACTCTTATCGAATTAGTAGAGTCTGAATAGTGAGAATTATCAAAAAGGACCTCTGTTTGGCAATATCATGATTAGTTCGCTCAATAGATTTGAATCTTTATCGAGATCCAGTGTTTCAGAATTGAATGATGAGGTAAATTTCCTAAGAAATACCCTCGAGGTCCTCAGGGTAACTGAAGAGATTACAAATGATGCATTTTTGGAGGCTGGCTCTATTCAAGGAGGACTTTCTCTGTTGATCAATCTTCTCACGCAGGGCATTTCCGATGAGGAGGCAAATATTCAGCTAATCAACCTAAAGAAGAGAGCTTCTTCTCTCACCGAGACATATCCGGGTTTAGATAATAGCATAGAAAATTGTCGAAATAATATCTGAATATTACCCTAGTAATATTTATTCGCATGGTCCGAGACCATCCAACATGCCTAAGGTAAGCCTAGACATGCCTATGGAGATTCTTGATGACTTGAAGCTGCATGTGGGGGACGATAGAAAGTTTGTTAGTGTAGCTGATGCAATTAGGACTGCTTGTAGGAAGATGCTTGATCAGCTGGATGAAATTGATGCTAGGCATGGAAGGGGGTTTGATTAAATGACAAAAAAGGACGAAGCAATTAGGGCTGTTGAGACATTACTAAGATACATCGAGTCCTCAGATGCTGATTTTCGAGAGGGTCTGGTAAATACCCCCAACAGAGTTGTGGAATCATTCGATGAAATTTTTTGCGGTTATGATATGGATGCTACCTCTATCTTAGACTCAACATTTAATGCAGAAGGATATGATGGAATTGTACTTCTTAGGGACATGGAGTTTCATAGTACATGTGAGCATCATCTTCAACCATTTTCTGGAAGGGGCCATATAGCATACATCCCGGTTAACAGGATAGTGGGAATCAGCAAGTTAGCCAGACTACTAGATATGCATTCTAAGAGGCTCCAAAACCAGGAAAGAATTACACAATCTATAGCTAATGATATTGTAGATAATCTAAAACCACTAGGATGCGCGGTAATACTTGAAGCCCAACATGGTTGTATGAAATGCAGAGGTGTAAAGAAACAGAATGCAATAATGACCACCAGTGCGATGAGAGGAGTATTCTTTGAAAAGTCAGAGGCAAGAGCTGAGGTGCTTCAGCTGATTAGAGCCCCCTCGATACAGGGGTGATTAATTGCAAACCTATCCCATCGTGGAGATCTTTCACTCGGTACAAGGAGAAGGTTTCCATAGTGGTATTCCACATGTTTTTGTAAGATTCGGAAATTGTAATCTGAGATGCGAATGGTGTGATACTGATTTTTTATCATACGATGAGAAGACCCTCGATTCCATTGAAGCCGAGATCCTCTCATATGACTGTGATAGAGTAATATTCACTGGCGGTGAGCCTGCAATGCAGGACCTCGCATCTATCGGCAATAGATTGAAGCATCATGGAATTTCACTTTCTATAGAGACTAATGGGACCATTCCAATAGATCCTGTGATAGATTGGATATGTGTCAGCCCCAAAGATCAACTTTATCCAAATGTATCAATTAAGCAGCGTTCAGGAGATGAACTTAAAGTGGTTTATTGTGGACAGGATATTTCTATGTATGATGATCTGAAAGAAGGCTTCAATCATCTATACTTACAACCTTGTTACATTGATAATTGCTCTGTCGAGGAGAACGGTAAGAACTTCCAATTAGTAGAAAAAATTGTGAAGGAAAGTCCAGGATGGCGATTAAGTTTACAGACGCATAAATGGATGGGAATATTATGATTAGGTCTGTTATGTCACTATCTGGAGGGATGGATAGTACCGCCCTTCTTCTCAGGCTACTTGCTGAAGGTAGTACTGTCACCTGTCTTTCATACGACTACGGTCAGAAGCACTCAATAGAGTTGGATCGGGCAAAAGAAAATATTCTCTACCTCTCAGAAATGGGTCTTATTGTAGAACATTCCATCGTCAATCTCCAATCTGCAATGTCATCTCTTCTCTCCGCTCTAACTGACGAAGATATCGATGTCCCTGAGGGTCACTACGAGTCCGAACAAATGAAGCTCACTGTGGTCCCCAACAGAAATTCTATATTTTCATCTATTTTATACGCTCATGCACTAAGTATATCAATTTCAGAAGATTGTGACGTAAGGATTTGTTTGGGTGTTCATAGTGGTGATCATGTGATATACCCAGACTGCAGGCCAGAATTTTATCAGTCTCTGGAAAGATCTTTTTCTTTGGGAAACTGGGGGAGCGATAGGTTATCATTTGATTTACCATATATTTCTGGTGATAAGGTTAGCATTCTTCAGGATGCAATAGTTTCTTGTGAGATTCTGGGTTTGAATTTCGATACTGTATTTGAAAATACCAATACTTCGTATAATCCCGATGAAAGGGGTAGAAGCTCCGGCAGATCGGGTGCAGACGTAGAAAGGATACTTGCATTCCACAAAATTGGTAGAAAGGATCCAGTAGAGTATGTTGAAGAATGGGAAAAAATTCTAGAGTTTGCCTTATCACAGGAATCCGGAGGTGCTTGAATTGACTGAAAACTTACCAAAGTTCGATCCTGTAAGGGATTCGGAATGGAGGGATAGACTTACAGAGCTTCAGTATCATGTTACTAGACAAGCAGGTACAGAGCCCCCCAATAGCGGCATCTACTACATGGAGGATAGGGATGGCGATTATCTTTGCATTTGCTGCGGTCACCTACTCTTCACTTCAGAAATGAAGTACCATTCTAGATGCGGTTGGCCGGCTTTTCACTCAGAAGATGAAGGCGCCGGGATTAGGAGGTTGGAGGATAGAACACACGGTTTGCTGAGAGTCGAAGTTAGATGTGGTTCATGTGATGCTCACTTGGGCCATGTTTTCGATGACGGGCCTCTGGAATTTGGTGGAGAGAGATATTGCATTAATTCTGCTAGCATAGATTTCGAACAAAGTGAGTAGCATGACGTCCAGAATTAGAAGATGGGTTGAGACTGATACAGGTCATAGGGTACCTAATCACAAAAGCAAGTGTAGGCATATGCATGGCCATAGATATAGATGGGAAGTTGAATTAGAGGGGTCAGTTGTTACAGAGGAGGGAGTATCTGAGGAGGGAATGCTGATGGATTTCTCCGATGTCTCGAAAATTCTCAATGAATATATTCATGATGTAGTTGATCACTCATTCATAGTCTTTGAAGGAGACAATGAAGTACTCAAAGCTCTAGAATCCTTAGGCAACCTGCACAGAACTTTAGTCGTGCCTTTTGTCCCCACAGCCGAGAACCTAGCCAAGTGGGCATACGAGCAGATAGAGCCCCATGTTAGATCCAAATACGGTAATTCACTTAGGGTTAGAGCATTTCATGTCAGGGAGACTCCAAAGTCTTGGGCCTCATGGTTCGCTCTCGAATGAATTAGCAGCCTTTGATAGAATTCCTATAATCCTGTGAATCTCATCATTTTTCGGCAAACCTCTCATAATCACTCTTAACAGTGTTTCTTCTATTCCTTTTCTCTTATGCTCTTTAGTAGGCATGGATTTAACCAGCCTACCCACTTCCATCTTGAGCCTAGTTCTGAGTTCAGGATCCAATAGTCTGCCTCCTGTCCCTGAGGGATCAGAGGTTTCTGTGTTCACATACCATGAATAACAAATGATTGAAACTGCATGACTTAGGTTTAGGATTGGATACCCTTCCCAAGTCGGTATCGTAACCAGGATATCGCAAATTGCCAGCTGCTCGTTAAGCAGACCCTTTCCCTCTGGACCAAATACGATTGCTACCCTGCCATCAACATTTGACACTCTCCTTGGTATTTCCTCAGGTAATAGGAAATGTCTAACCGAGGTTTTCTCTCCATCTTCCCTTTTTCCAGAGGTTCCAATTACGAGTGAGCAATCCGATGTTGAGTCCTCAATTGTTTTGAAAATCTTTGAACCGTCTATAACTTGTTGAGCATTCTTTGCTCTTTTCCTAGTTTCCTCTGACCACTGTCCATCTCTACCGATAATTCTAAGATCAGAAATACCAAAGTTTAGCATTGTTCGAGCTACTGCGCCTATATTTCCATCATTTTCCGGGTTAACTAGGATGATAGAAATTTTTTCTGAAAATTTAGGTAACGAATCCTTTCTTCGATCTCCCATATACTTTCGAATAGGTCATAGGTGATGAGGGATGCGTTAATCGACTCTTCTTTGCTTGTATCGAGTAATGTATCCCGCAATCCAATTTCTCATTCGTTTATTACCCACGTCTGAAAATTCAGTAACAAGATGTTTGTTTGTTTCGAAATCATCAGTGAATTGATCTGGGTATGTCTCGACGAGTCTAAGAGCCCTGGTCTTGATGAATGATGGTCTGATATTGCCCATTTCACTCCTCCAATAATTTAACTTCTAGGGGAAAACCTTGCTCACGCGTACATACGACTTTTATTTTCCTTGGAGGATGTTGCATGCCTCTAGACCAAATTGCATGATTGACCGCCTCGTCAATCCATATCTCTTCCTCATCAGTCTTCTTCATGTGTCTTGCAACATGGTTTCTAACCTCTGCCATCGCCCTTTTGGCCCTATATGTCCTAGGTACATTCCATGCCGCGCGAAGTGGGATAGTCATTTCTTTAATCTCAGCCAACTAATCACCTCTGAAGTTTAGACCTTCGCCACATATGCCTCTTTGGGTGGGAGTTGGTCTTCCTGTTCGTCTTCATAACTACCCAAACTGGGACTCTCTTGTTTTGTTTTGTAACTTTATTCAAACGCTTCTTCTTTGCAAAGGGTTTGTTTCTAGCCATAAAACCACATCAATACCTATTTAGTCCCGGGAAGCGACTTTCTGCCTCTTCTCTGACTGAATGTGCAACTTCGTCTAGTAAACTCTGCCCTTTGGAGCTCACAATCTTTCCTTGGTTTACCGTACCTGTCGCATTCATGGAATCTTCTAACAGTCCAGACTGTGAGAGCTGTTGCATAATTTTCCTAGAGATATTTCTGGAACCCGCCACGGCTTTGCTTTTTTTGACTCCTCGATCTTTTGCACCACCAAATTCTTGTGATATTCTATTTGTTCCTATTGGACCTTTGATAGCGACTTTTCTGAGTATAGACGCTGCTCTAGTATGCCACCAATCTTCCTGAACTGGAGGCCTTTCTCTGTGTGTCCCAGTCTTTACGTGTGGCGCCCATTCGGGTGCCTTAATCCCATCATATGAATGCAATTTTTTACTTAGACCAGAGATTAACATGTCTGCTGGAACATCGTAATACGTGGTCATAGCTTCACCTTGCGTGCGGGCCGTCCAACAGACCGTATTTAACCGTGATGTCACGGTTTTAGTTTTGAGGTGTAAAGAAAATATTCTACTAACAAGCATTCAAAAATAATTGCATCTTGCAATTATTGTGAAAAAATCACTATCGAAGAATCCGAACATGCTACGTACTATGATCGGTACAGGCATGACTCTCATCATATTGTTGTCATTTGCTGTATACTCTAACACCGTCAACTCTGAGTACTACGAATATTCGACAACAAATGAAGCCAAGTCAATGGAATTAAAAGAGGAAAATGAAGGGTTTGCGGAATGGTTTTTCACTACAAATGATGCTATCACATGGGTTAATTTCAGTGTCCAAAATGCTCCTCCTGGCTCTATTCTCACAGTGGTTGCGGAGGGAACAAACTGGTCACATTCGCCAAGTCTGGGCAGTAGTGATCAGAAATATGTTTGCAATGAGCCAGATAGTGACTATTCCTCCATTATAGAAACCTGTGAATACAGCCGCACTCATTCAATGAATCTCGAGAATGGTAGCGGAATACTGCGCGGAAGAGTCTCGCTTGATCTTCCAATCAGGGGTAAGGGTTACTTAGAGGCTAGTAGTGAAGAGAATGCTCAAAATGATGCTCGTAAGCTCATAGATAATGCAAAAATGGTAATTACTTGGAAAATTTCGATCCAAGAAAATGATGACATAATCTCAAATGAGGGAATTTTAATAGAATCCGAATTTTCAGGTCACGAATTAGTAGAATTGAAACAATTTCAATTAGATCCATTCCAAGAAACCGTGTACAGCTTCTCTGCACTGGTAGGTTGTTTTTTCTTAGTATTGGTAATTCCTCTAATGATCTACTTTTCAGCGAGATATAGAGAAAAAAGGAATGAGACCATTCGCACCTCGATAGAAGATGAATAGTTCACTCAATCGATTCTATATTCCAATCCGGCATAATACCTGACTTGACTATTTTGACTAACCCCAAGTTTACGAAGTTTCCTATAGATTTCATAACTCTTTCATTCGCGGGAATAATTTGTTCAGTAAATGTTTTTTCCATCTCATTGACGATTTCCAATAAAGTATTACTACCATCCATTAGCAACCATAGTTTTGAGTTCATCTCGTCTAATTCCCTCTTGACTTCTTTTGGAGCATTCAAAATATTTGCTATTTTCTCTTCGATACGTGATAGCTTCTTTTTTTGGAGGATAATTACATTACCCGACTCCGAATTGTGCCATTCTATCTCAACTCTTATTGGAATGATTTCATTATCCATTTAGCACACTCCAAAATAACCATATTGATGCAATCACGCCAAAAAAAACGAATATTCTTACTTTGTTTATATCTTCAAGAATATTCTTTGACCACCAAGCGGCTACTCCCGATATCGACATTATGGTTAGAGCAATAATTAACTCATCATTTAAGACGAGCGAGCTCATGATTATCTCCTCAACTTGGTAGTATTATGTACGATAGATTCAGCCATTTTTGTCAATCTTTCATTAATTGAATGATCAACCAAAGAACCATCTCTATTGAATGCGTCTTTGATGTGTGGGACCGCAATCTGTTCTGGTGCAACCCAACCATGAATCCACCTAGCTGCAATTCTCATATGGTTGAGAGTGTTATTGCTAGATTGCCCACCAAGGGTGCTTATCAGTCCGAATACTTTACCTGATGTATGTTTTGAATATAACCAATCTAGACTATTTTTCATAACTCCACTCATGGTACCATGATATTCTGGACTAGAAAGGATAAAGGCATCTGCAGTAGTAGCCAACTCTTGGAAATCTTTGACGTTTTTATCATCCCAGGATCCATCTGCACCCACTAATGGCAGGGGTCTTTCTCCATGATCCCAAATCTGCACATTAGAACCAAGTCTTTCACACTCGTTAAGAGCTAATTCTAACATCCTCCCATTAGCGGAATTAAGATCATATGTCCCGCAAATTCCCAGTATTATCAGTGGTTCATTCACGGGTCTAAGAGGGGGTACTAGACTTAATTGTCGCCGTTAACGACACTTGCGAACTCTTATTCGGAATGTATTTTGCCACAATGGCTGTGGACGACCAGGTTTCCGAGAAATTAGCCGAGGCAGGAAAGTTAGCTGACTCTGGGAAATTTTCCGAATCCCTGAATTCTTACCTACAGGCAATTGATTTGGATAGAAGCGATCCAAGATCTTGGTACTGTCTAGGAGTTGTACATCATTATTTGGGGAATATCGACGAAGCAGTAACATCTTTCCAGAAATCAGATGACTTGTTTCCAAATCATGGAGCTACTTTAGCAAATCTTGCAATATTGCTTGAAGATGGAGATCCAAGAGCAGCGTCTGAATACGCAACCAAAGCGATAACTCATTTCCCTGATAATTCAAAATTAGTGGATTTGGCAAAAGCCAATCCATCCGTGACTTCTCCTAACCCAAAATTATTCATTCAGGCTAAACCAATAATTGTTGAATCAGATAATCAGGCAATACGGCCCTTTAATGATGGCAACTCAATTGATGATAAGACTTCAATAATAGCCACAGCTGAGTCTCTTACAAAAAAAGGTGATCACTCAAAGGCTGTATCTCTTTGGAAAGGCCTCCTTGAGGGTTCTCCCGATTCTTCCGAGGTATGGAGGGGACTAGCCGCAGCTCTTGACTCAGCTGGCTATCCAGATAGGGCCATTCAATGCCGAAAGAGAGCAGAGAACATCGATGATTCTTACGAAAACACCGTGAAACATGTAGAGGAAAAATCTGATCCGACTGAAAAATTACTTGAAGCGGCCGAATCGATTGGACAAATAGACACAAGCACAGATCGAGATCGAGGAGACTTCGACCAATCCGTAAGTTGGTATAATATGGCCATCAACTTACTTAATGAAGGCAAGAATGAAGAAGCTATTTCTACATTTGAAAAATGTATTGGGGGGTGCCCAAATAGTGAAGTTGAATTGAAAGTCAAGGCTCACAACGGGAGGGGTAATGCATTATACAATTCAGGGAGATATTCTGAGAGTGTTATTGCATACCACACTGCAATTTCCTTAGATCCTCACGATGTTTCTGCGAAGACGCTGTTCAATATGGGCTCATCATATGCAGCAGTTGAGATGTTTAATGATGCAATAAAATGCTTTACTCAATCACTAGAAAGAGGCTTAGAAAAAGAACAGTCAGAACTTTGTGAAAAACAAATTAGTAGATGCAGGCTTCTCTTTAGAGAACAGAGTAAAAGACAAAATAGATCATGATTCAGCTTCTATGGACACACAGACCGATTTACTAGTAGGTGTATTACTGTAATCTGCTACACTATCCAAGGGTATTAGAACGTTTGATTCTGGAAAGTATGTAGCTACATTTCCATCCGGAATATCATAGTTCACAATTCTCCATCCTTCCGACTTGATTTTCTTCCCCTTGAATTTAGAGGTGATTGTTACTAATTGCATTTGGGTGAAGCCACCGTTTTCCATATCATTTTTTGACATTAGTACAATTCTCCTTCCACCTCGAATTCCTCTGTATCTATCATTTGTTCCAAAAATTGTCGTATTATACTGATCATGTGACCTAATAGTCATCATTACATATTCAGTCTCAGAGGCAGAGATGACATCCAAATTATGTACAATAAAATTTGCCTTTCCTGTTTCTGTATCAAATATTCGATTATCCCTAGGTGGGTTTGGCAAATAGAATCCGCCATCCTCTCTACACCTCTCATTATAACTCTCAAATCCAGGGATTACTAACTCAATTTTCTGACGAATATTATCGTAATGTTCAGTAAATAAGTCCCAGTTAATATCATGTAAATTTTCATACTTTGAAATCGATTTTGCAATTCCCACAACTATAGCAACTTCAGATTTTAAGCTAGGTGATGCAGGTTTAGCCCTGCCTATAGACTTGTGCACAATGCCCATTGAGTTCTCTACTGTGACAAATTGTTCACTCCCTCCGGTATGATCCTCCTCAGTTCTCCCGAGACATGGTAAAATCAAACCTACTTTGCCAGGAATTAGATGGGATCTGTTTGGTTTAGTTGATATATAAACGGTTAAATCACATTTTCTTAGTGCATTTGCGGTAGAATGTGTATCCGACATAGCAGAAAGAAAATTTCCCCCCATAGAAAGGAAAATCGAGGAATTTCCGGCATTCATCATTCTCACAGACTCTACAGAGTCGTATCCAGAATTTTCTATGGGTTTAATCCCAAACACCTCATTCAATGATTTTTGAAATGATTCTGAAGGATTATGATTTATTCCGACTGTCCTGTCACCTTGCACATTTGAATGCCCCCTGACGGGACAAAGTCCCGCACCCTTCCTACCTATATTTCCATCAATTAGCAGCAAATTCGTAATTTCTTGTATTGTAGCAACTGAGTTTTTATGTTGAGTCAGGCCCATCGCCCAACAGCAAATAATCGATTTAGCCTTGGAAATTATTCTACCGATTCTGACAATTTCATTTTTAGAAACGCCGCTATATTTAGCTATATCTTTCCATTTGGTCCCCTCTACGATTTCTTTGTAATCTTCAAAGTTAGAGGTGTATCTCTGAATAAATTCCGAAGGCTGACTCCTTTCTCCAATCAAAACCTTCGCGAAACCCCTAAACAAAGCCTGATCGCCATTTATTTTCACTCTAACATGCTCGTCAGCTATATTTGTTCCAGTCCCTAATATTTCAAACGGATTTTGTGGATGCTTGAAATTCACCATTCCCCTTTCTATCAGTGGATTAATGCTTATTATTGAAGCCCCAGATTTCTTTGCATCTCTTAATGCAGTCAGCATTCTTGGGTGATTAGTGCCCGGATTTTGACCTACAACAATAATTAATTCGGCGTGTTCGAAGTCATCGAGCTTCACAGTTCCTTTGCCAATCCCGATGGATTGTGTCAGTGCAACTCCTGATGACTCATGACACATATTGGAACAATCTGGGAGGTTATTTGTCCCAATACTTCTAGCCAATAACTGCCAAAGGAATGCAGCTTCGTTGCTTGTCCTACCTGAGGTATAGAAAATGGCTTCATCCGGCGCCTCTATTGAGGATAGTTTTTCTCCGATTAATCCATAAGCATCTTGCCAAGATATTTCCTCATATCTTTCGCTACCTTCCCTAATAATTTGTGGGGTTGTGATCCGTCCTCTACTGTTTAGCCATTGATCTGATTTTTTAGACAGTTCAGATAATTTCCATTTTGACCAAAATTTGGAATCTGCGCGATTTTTTGTAGCTTCGTCAGCGATAGATTTAGCCCCATTTTCACAGAATTCTGCAAATGATCTTTTATGATCAGGATCAGGCCATGCGCATCCAGGACAATCAAAACCAGAGAATTTGTTTACCTTAGAAAGGGTTTTTACTGACCTTATAACTCCCATTTTAGGAATACTATGTTTTGCAGTTGAGATTATCGAAGGTATACCAGCAGCAGATTTTCCAGTCCTTTTAACCGTGGGAGCTAATTCTTCGAGAGGGGAAGTCTCATCGGCCTTAGTCCTCATGGCTTTATACCCAGTATCCTACATTTCAATTTAGTGAAAACAATAGTAGAAAAAACCGAAATATTTGTTTTTTTAAGAGTCTACAGTTCAATTCTTCTGGCGCCAGAATAGATGTTTAGTGAATCTATCTTTGCAAAACATCCTAGAGTTAGACCATATTCCTTTGCTAAATCAACAGCCAAAGTGCTAGGAGCCCCAATTGCAATGATGGCTGAAAAGCCCGCTCTAATTGATTTTTGAACTAATTCATATGACGCTCTACCTGAAACTATCACAAATCCATGAGCAACGGGAATTTTACCATGAAAAATATGCGACCCAACCAACTTATCCATCGCATTATGCCTCCCAATATCTTCAAAAATATGCATCATAACTCCATTAATGTCGAAGCTAGCACACGCATGGGAACCACCTGTTTTTGAGAAAAGGCCTTGATAATCCTCCATTGTGTTAATGCAATTGTTTATGATATCGATAGGGATCTTTAGCTCTTCTGAAACTTGGGGGTATTCCATTTCCATGAAACCTTCAGTGGTCATCCTGCCACAAATACCACATGCCGATGTAACTGTATTGGTTCGGATGTGTATAGAGGGGTCAAAGGTCGCAGTATTAGCAAGGCTAACTAAGACTTCTTCTTCACCTACATCAATATCTTCTATATCACTGAGGTCATGAATAATACCTTCTCCGTATAGGAAACCCGTAACTAGTTCCTTATCATCTCCAATTGTTCTCATTGTGATTCCTAAATTATGCGTAATATTATTATGATCATTAATTGAGATTTTAAGAGATCTTTCAGATGCGATAAAATCAAAATCTCTTATCCGTCCTTCATTAGTAAAGCGGTAAATCTGTCTCCTCTCCGAACCCTCCATGCCATTAGGAGACATTCATGTTTGATATGTTTGATGTGTAATCAAGCAACTGTTGAAATATAACCCTTAAGTCATCGAACTATGAGTTTACTAGGCGGCGAAGGTTTCTCACTTCCTTTGGTTTCTGAAACAGAAGTTGTTGACGTTATACTAAATTTCTCTGATTCAGCTAAACAAGCTTTGGTCGAGAGTATGAATGGTGATGAAGAGTCACACGTCTTAGTTATCAGTGCACAATCTGGAGGGTGTTCAGGCTATCTCTATGAGATGAAGATCGTTGAAGATCCCAAAGATGAAAACTTTCAAAGAATTGATGTATCGGGAATTGGAGTTTTGGTGCACAACAAAGATAGTGCATTACTTAGCGGTATTAATGTAGATTTCAAGGATACCATGATGGGTGGGGGATTCCAAATTTCAAATCCGAATGCTGACAAATCTTGTGGTTGCGGACAATCATTCGGCTGAGGTCGTTCATTGCTAGTTTTGCCTAACATGGATTCAATTTCTTTTCATAGAAATGATTGTATTTCTCTTATCAGTGGAGCTGACAAAATAAAAATTCTTGATAGGTCTGTATCTACTAGTCTTCTTAGATTTAATAATAATGAATATAAAAAGGCATTATTCTGTAACACAGCCGGAAGAATAGATGATATTGCATTAATTTGTCCAATTGATGACAAGATTCTGATGATATCGAGTAACGAGTTTAGTTCTGAAACAAGGAGTAAGCTAGTCGAGGGAATAGGTTGGGATGAGGAGTTCGAACTAAGAGATGCAGTGGACGCAATTTCTCACTTTACACTAATTTTGAGCCGATCTAAAGCTTTGTCAATTTTTGGGATTAATGAAATTAAAGATAATATCCTGGAAGAATATGGTGATATGATAATTTTGGGCACTAAGATAGAAGGATTAGTGATGTTGGATATTCTATGTCAAAAAGGCTCAACAGATACTCTATTGGGGTTATTTGAACGTTCTAATATCAACCTGATTGACGAACAAAAGTGGAATTTGGCCAGGGTGAAGCTAGGTATAATCGATATCAAAGATGCCAGAGGAAATTTGCCTTGGGAAATCGGACTCGACAAATTGATTACTAGGGGGAAAGGATGCTATCCCGGTCAAGAGATACACGCGAGAATAGATAGTCGTGGCAATAAAAATAAGTCTCTTGTGAGAGTAATTAGTGATAAAAATATAGATATAGGAAAATTAAGGGTTGATGGTTTTGGTACAATAAACATCACATCTTCATTTACTGAAAATGAATTATGTTACTCTCTGGGAATTTGTAAGGATATTCCTACAAGGAACATAGAATTATCATTAAATGGCGCAGTACTTAAAATTGAATCTATTCCGATTTTTTGAATACTGCTTCAAAGTCTTCATCGGCATCTATCCATTCATTCAGTGTTGCAATAGGAACTAATCGTAGTATACCTACATCCCTATTAAAAAGATATAAATCAGGATCGAAAACATCTATCATTTGTTTCTGGAAATCTCGTTTCACGGATTCACCTCTATTCCTGAAAAATATTACTTCTACTGTAATGCCTATTATTGTGGCCGTGTAAAGAACAACCAGGACACTGATTGAAAATGGGACCGGATCCAGAAGTAATTCCCCGGTTCTTATTTTCGAACCATACATCAATTGTCTAGATAGAAGGAATATCAGTCCAACACCCACCCATGGACCCAATTTTTCATCTACATATGAATCCATAGGAATTATTCTTCTATTTGTTGGGTCGGCAAAAGTTAGAGAGCTTTCTGTTGCAGCCCTGATCACAGATATTGCTGAAACGAGAATAATGTATACTATCGCGCTTAGTAACAACACATTAAATGAACTAGTGGGAAAGTATGAAACGATTAGGTAAGCAAATAGGCCCAAGAAAACAGTCGTTGGCATCCTATGAATGGATTCGAGTGCTTTACCTAGCTGTTTTTTACCATCATGCAATTTAGGAATTCCAATTATTTCCCATCGAGTATATCTCTGGATAATTTTAGCAACTGTTGCGAGTATTTTTTTTTCAATCAAAACCCACTCAAGAAGACGAAGCAGTGGCATCATAGGGATGGTGATTATAGCAGCAAATATGCCCACAAATGGCCATAAAATAAGACTTGGAAAAAGAAGGAAATGTTGTATTCTAAGTCTATTTAGTAAATCTGATTCAATTCTCGACTGTCTGTCTGAACTGACATGCACCTTCCTAGCTTCGGCATCTAGCTCCCCCCTATATCTGGCCAGAGGCATTCCAGCATCTAGGACCCGACGTACCTTTTCCCTGTAGTGTTCATGTTCTGGCTCAATCCCCACCCACCACCTCCATGCAAACGATACTGGTAGTGCAAAAAAAACTGGAGATACTAGAATTAGGATCGAGGTGATCATAGCCTCAGTATCGTCGACCATGCCATCGGGTAGCTATCAATGCCAATAATGGAACGGTTTTATTTCGAGTAATTGTTTAGTTATAGGGTATTTTCATACAACTCAGAAACTACATCCCAATCTACAACGTTCCAGAATGAATCGATATAATCTCCACGACCGGGTCCAAATTTTTTGTAATATGCGTGCTCCCATACGTCAATACCTAGGATTGGTACGCCCTCTCCCGTCATTAGTGGGTTGTCTTGATTTGGAGTAGAGCATATAGTTAGCTCGCCACCCGATACACAAAGCCAGGCCCATCCACTACCAAACCTAGTCATAGCAGCGTTCTTTACTTGATCCTTCATTTCTGAGAAAGATCCAAATTGATCATTTATCGCATTAGATAGGTTACCCTGAGGCTCACCGCCTCCAGATGGACTCATTATATTCCAGAATAGTGAGTGGTTCCAGTAACCCCCACCATTATTTCTTATTGCAGGATTGTCCATCCCTTCGATCATAATTTCTTCGATAGATTTCCCTTCATGTTCAGTACCTTGTATAGCCGCATTTAGATTGGCAGTATAACCTGCATGATGCTTTGAATGGTGCAGCTCCATTGTTTGGCTATCAAGGTGTGGCTCCAAGGCGTCGTAGTCATATTGTAATTCCGGTAATTCAAATCCCATACTAATTCGCCTACCAATATGGGGTTCTTATTTTCAAACCTACGTTTGTTTCCACTCAAAATATTGAAGCACAAGTTCTTCTTAAAGTGGCTATGGGAAGAATAGCAATTACAGATGGAATGTCGGAAAAAGCAGTCTCAATTCTACTTAAAGCAGGCCATTCAGTACACCAAGAGCATTATTCTGAAGACCAGATTCTTCGAGGAGCTTTATTGGATTATGATGCTGTTGTAATACGAAGTGCAACCAAACTTCTCAAGAAAGAAATAGAGGCTTCTTCTAGTGTCAATGGAGGTATTGGATTTATCGGTAGAGCCGGTGTTGGTGTCGATAACATCGATATCGACACAGCAACAAATCACGGGATATATGTGTGTAACACCCCCACTGCTTCAACAAGAAGTGTAGTAGAATTGACCATTGGACATCTCATCGCCTCTTCTAGACATATTCCGTCAGCCGACAAATCTCTAAAAAGGGGCCTCTGGGAAAAAAAGAAATTCAGAGGTACTGAGCTCGGTGGAAAAAATTTGGGGCTAATTGGATTCGGAAGAATTGCTAGAGGGGTTGCAAATATCGCTATTGCTTTTGGCATGGAAGTACATATCTTTGATCCTTTTATTTCTGAAACCCCAGAAGGAATAGTTGTGCATGAGAACATTGAGGATCTTTTTTCATCTTGTACACACATATCCATTCATTGTAATCTTTCAGAAGAAACAAAAAATCTTGTTTCTTTAAACTTGATATCACTAATGCCGGGAATTGGGGCGGATGGAGTTGAATGTGGCAATCATATTGTTAGCTGTGCTAGAGGGGGGATTGTGGAAGAAAATGATGCATTAGAAGCACTTGACTCGGGAATGTTAGCGTCTTTGGCACTTGATGTATTCGAAAATGAACCGCTTGGTGATAGCCCCCTTCTTTCCAGGATAGGTTTCCATGGAACGCCACACATAGCTGCATCAACTATGGAGGCACAATCTAGGGTGGGATCAGAAATGGCGAGGCTGCTTCTAGAATTCTTGGATTCTGGGAAGCCAGGAGTTTCATTGAACGGTATGCATATCTAATTATTGTGATTGATATTATGCATTTCCTGCAAAATAGTAGAGAAGATTTCTAAGTCGTTAGGAATTTCTACATCATTAATTGGTGATTTTAGCGAAAGTGATGAGTCCTTTTTTAATTTCCAGATCATTGAATTAAAAGAAATTAAATCCTCTGTTTTTTCATTCAAATTACCAAATCTACCAAGATTACAACTTTCAGGGAGAATGGGGAACTCTCTTTCATCTACAGAACTATTTCCGTACAGTATGGTCGATAGATAATGAGTGAAGAATGGACATATTGGCGTAAATGCATTCAATAAATCTCTGAATATTCTATGCAGAGTCCAATTGCTAGATTCATCCCCATTATACAATTTAGATTTTGCCATTTCTAACCAATGACTGGGGAAAATACCAGTGCCAAATTTTTTGATATTTTGCGCTGCAGTATAGATGTCAATAGCTCGCCAAGCTCCCTCGATTATTTTCATCGTCTGTTGAAACTCTGTTAGGATCCAAGCGTCCTCTACATTCAATTCAGGAGGATTGTCGAAATCTACAGGCGTTTCGAATTGGCTTGCAAATCTTGCTATATTGAATAGTTTCGTAAGTACGCCGTAGTATTTCGTCTCAATTTCTTCAGGATTAATATGGAAATCGTCACCTACCTGTGCGTCACACGCCTTCCAAAGTCTAAAGCACTCACTCCCAATTTTATTAGCCCTAAGCGTAACTTGTTTCCCATCAGAGCCTCGAATCTTCCAACTGCCAGTTCTCCCTCCCGCCCCACATTCCAACACGCTATCGGCATCTATTCCATTACCCAATGATTTCGACATTTTCCGCCCCCAAGGATCCATTCCAAGACCATCTACCCAAATGTTCTCAAAACCCGGCTTATCTAGCAGTAATGTACTCTTTAGTAGTGTATAATATAACCAGGTTCTAACAATTTCCTTACCCTGGGGTCTTATTGATGTAGGAAATGAGCGCGAAAATAACTCTTCATCTCTTAGATATCCCGAAACAAAAAGATTTGAATTTGAAGAGTCCATCCAAGTATCAAATACCTTATCCTCAGGGGAAATTTTTCCTAATGATTGTTTCATTTCGGCGTAGCTTCCGACATATTCCTTGGATTCTCTGTCGAGTACCTCAGATCCTTCGGGAGGGTCATCTTTCCAAGGTTGGACATACATTCCTTTAGGAGGGACAATTACCATCGAGCCATCTTCTGAGTACCAAACAGGAATCTCTGTATGGTACCACCTCCTCCTACTTATTGGCCAGTCGATAGAGATTCCATCCATCCAATCATGTAGATATTGACGATTTCTTTCTGGTATAAATCGAGTTTCTTTGGAGAGTTCACTAAGTCTGTCAATTATATGCGTCTGTTTAACATACCATTCTTTCAAGAGTATGATTTCCACAGGATTTCCGCCTCGTTCACTAACGGGTACTTCTTGATCTTTCTCGATAATTGAGACAATTTTTCCATCTTCCTGTAATATTTTGATTGCCTCACTCCTCGCCTCTTCGACCGTCATCCCCAATAGGGGGCCCGAAAGTTCAGTCATTTCCCCATTAAGATCAATTGCTACAAAGGGAGTCAAAGCTAATTCTCTAAATATCGATACATCGTTTTGGTCGCCAAAAGAACACACCATCAGAACACCAGTTCCAAATTCCATCTTTACTGAGTGATGGGTCTTGATTTCAACAGTTTTAGTTCGCCCTTCGACTTGCATTGGCAATATTGCTTTCTTCCCAACGAAATGGCGGTATCTTTCATCATCAGGATGAACGACTATGACGCCACAAGCACAAATCATCTCGGGCCTTGTCGTTGAGATTAGCAGTTCTCCGCCATCTTCAGTTTTCCACAAAATATCGCATAACTTTGTTTTTCTTTGTATTCTTTGAACCTCTGCATCGGCAATAGTAGTAGCTTCTTTTGGATCGTATATATTCGGCCTTAGATCTTCTACAATCTCACCTCGCTTAAACAGATCCACAAAAATAGATTGTGAAATCGCCCTATATTCAGGTGAGTCTGTTAAGTATTCATTTTCATAATCACAGGATAATCCAACTCTCTTCGCTGTATTCCTCATTGCTTTTGTATACTCTTCTATTGTTTCTCTACACAGATCGAGAAATTCACCTCTTTCGTAAGTCCTCATTTTCTGGCCAGTTTTCTTTTCCACAGTGAACTCTATATTGATGCCGTTCCTATCTACGCCCCATGGAAATTTTACCTCTTTACCCAAAAGTCTCTGACTTCTCGCTATTACATCTATCATGCTGTATTGAGCCACTGCCCCAATGTGCCATGTTCCGCTTGGATACGGAGGTGGAGTATCTATTACGAAAATCTCTCTCTTGGTTTTAGGGTTAAATGCGTACCTATCAGGGTAATCAGAGTTTGCAAAATGCTCTAACTGAATTTTTTTTTCTAGATCGACGCTCCAACGCTTATCTGTTATTCTGGGCTCTCCCATTAAGACCGCCAAATAAGCCGCAATCAAGTATCTTCTTGACCATTGTCATACGATTGGAAAACATATCTGTATGAATCATCTTTGCCGAGGGGTTGAAGGTGCGCCTTTTCACGTAACGTATGGAAGCGTATGGCCAAGCCTAGTTCTCGAAGCACGATTCGCGAAATTCTTTCTACTAAGTTTGATGTCTTTAGGACCAATATATCGGGAATTAGTTCTAAGAATATTACTAGTTCTATTACTCGATTACCAAATAGAATAAACAGGAGGTTGAGGGACTCTGAAAGCACATCTATACTAACTATGTTTCCTGTTTTCGCTGTAATTAGCTCACTCCTTTTCACTCTATTTATTCTTCCCCACTCTGGTGTTTTGGATTGCAGGGATGGGTTTGACAATCCCGACTTTTGCAACGAAGAGTCTGCACTAAACGTAAATGGGGATTTGGAGGTTTATCTTCCGACCGATAGTGATCCCTACAGTGTTAAGAATCTCATTGCCGAGGTAGAGAAGGATTGGACTACCAACGTCATGGTCATATATGTGGAGTCGTATAACTATAACGTCACACAAATAAATATTCTCGATCAAATAGATTCTGTTGAAAGAGAAATTAACAACTTCCCAAATGATGGAGGAGTAAATGATAATGTCATTTATGTTCTTTCAATCTCAACAGTAATCAAAGAAGTCAATTCTAGTGGAGGGCGCGTCGTTAAGGCTTTCTTCTCAGGCCTGGCAGAAGCAACCAATAATCAACAGCTCTCGGATGAAATAAACGAAACTATCGATGCACAGAGTGATATTATAGGTAACTATGCTATACCTGACGAACAACAAAGAGTAGATCAAATTCTACAAGAGATGCCTCAAAACGCACTAGATAAATTAGTCAGAGATGTAGGAACTGAGACTGAAGAAAAGGCATTTCGATGGAATCGAGCTGTAATCATAATTGGAATAGCAGATGAAACTGGAGATAAGTCTGTAGGAGATATTGTAGAGGAAACCCAATCAAAAATTGATACGATCGCTCTTGAAAACAGCTGGGGAGTTCCCGATCAACAAGGAAAGTGCGATGATCAGGATAATGTATTGTGTCTAAGGATGACATTAACAGGGCCAGCTCCTCTAACCAATGCGGTTACGGAAGAGTCGTTCAAATTATTTTGGCAGGTCTTTCCCGTTGGTGTCGTAGCCGTTGCACTTGGTCTTTTTTTATTCCATTGCGACCTACTTCAGACCGGTAGAATTCGTTTTGTTCAGGGCGTCAAGGTCGTAATTATCTCTGGCCTGCCAACACTTTGTGCTGTTTGGGTGACCCTCGGTATGATTGGCCTGATGGATTATGAAGTGACTATGACAGTAATATTGGTTGGCCCAATTGTTCTAGCTTTGGGGGTATCATATGGATTACACATAACAAATAGATATGCTGAATCAAAGGGTACTCCTCATGAGAAAATGTCTGCTGCATTGAATTCTACTGGAAGGGCAGTATTCTTATCTGCAATGACAACGAT
>MDSZ01033705.1_pt1 | contig 21862 bp, 13 predicted proteins | sample 811201 | NCBI WGS metagenome assembly MDSZ01 (sample SAMN05326647, study PRJNA326480) | marine metagenome | isolation source: seawater | place: Indian Ocean: North | collected 2010 | reverse complement strand
TCCTGCTGAAGAAGCACCAGCCGAAGAAGCTCCTGCTGAAGAGGAAGCACCTGCTGAAGAAGAAGCACCTGCTGAAGAGGAAGCTCCAGCTGAAGAAGAAGCTCCTGCTGAAGAAGCACCAGCCGAAGAAGCTCCTGCTGAAGAGGAAGCACCTGCTGAAGAGGCTTCTAAAACTGAATCAGAAACAGAAGAAAATAAAAATCAATAAAAAAACCCTAGTTCCAATTGGTAAGTTTGGAAAAACTCATGGCCTTTATGGGGAAATAAAATTAATTTCATTTTGTGATCCAGCTCAAAGCATTCAAGATTTTAAGCAGTTCTTTGTAGAAAATAAAAAGATTAAATTAAATTTTATTCCTAAAAATTCAAAGAATATCTTTGTGCAGATTAATGATATTGATTCGGTCGATAAAGTGAAAAAATTTGTAAATATGGAAGTCAGTGTTCCAAGAAAAGATTTTCCGGAAGTGGAAGATGGATCAATATATTGGAGTGATCTTATGAATTCTAAAGTTATAAATTTGAATGATAAAGACCTTGGATTCGTTAAAAAAATAGAAAATCACGGATCTTCTGATTTGCTTTTCATTCAAGGAAAAAAATCAGAGATTATTATCCCTATTGAAGAAAATTTCTTTAAAAAATTTGATAATGAAAATAAGTTAATTACTGTTGATTGGGAAGAGCAATGAATATAAATGTAATATCTATTTTTCCAGAAATTATTGAAGCATCCATGCATGGCTTAACAGGAAAAGCTTTAAAGAATAAAAAAGCTAATCTTAAATTAATAGATTTAAAGAAATTCTCAAAATCAGAATATGGTAGTGTTGACGATTCTCCATATGGTGGAGGAGAAGGTATGGTCATATCAGCTGAACCTTTAGCTAATTGCATAAAAGAGATTAATAATCCTGGCCATGTAGTTTATTTAACTCCACAAGGAAAAACTTTCAATCAAAAAAGATCTTTGGAGCTATCAAAATTTAAAGACATTACTTTTGTTTGTGGCAGATATGAAGGAATTGATCAGAGATTTATTGATAATTTTATTAATGAGGAAATATCAATAGGAGATTATGTTTTGAGCGGTGGCGAAATAGCTGCATGTGTCGTTATAGACTCTATTCTCAGAAATGTTGAAGGTGTCATTGGTAATAAAGACTCTGTTTCTAAAGATAGTTTTTCTGAAGGAAGATTAAAAGGACATGTGTACACCAGACCTAAAGAATTTAAAGGAGACTCTGTTCCAGAAATATTACTTTCTGGAGATCATAAGAAAATTGATGAATGGAAGCTAGCTAATAGTCTCTGGGTAACGAAACAAAAACGACCTGATTTATTTAAACAAATACAACTTTCTGAAGAAGAAATGATATTATTACGGCAATATGAGGATCAATTAACACAAAAGATTAACGAAAATGACTAACAACGTAATTAAAAAAATAGAAGAAGAGCAGCTTCAAGATCATCCAGAATTCAGAACTGGAGATACAGTCGAAGTTAAGGTTAAAGTTACAGAAGGTCAAAGAACTCGTCTTCAGGCTTTTGAAGGTCTGGTCATAAGTAAAAAGAATAGAGGAGTGAACTCTTCTTTTATTGTGAGAAAAATCTCAAATGGTGTTGGTGTCGAAAGAACATTTCAAACACATAGTCCTCTAATTGGCTCCATTAAAGTTAAGAGAAAGGGCCTTGTTAAACAATCTAAGTTGTACTATATCCGTGAAAGATCTGGTAAATCTGCTAGGATTAAAGAAAAAATTACTTAGTGCAATCAGAATCTAAACTATTAGTTGAAACTTTTATCGACTCTTTGTGGTTGGAGAAGAATCTTTCTCAGAATACATTAGATTCATACAAAAATGATCTAAATAAATTTACTTTATTTATTGAAAAAAGTGAGAAGACAGCTTTAAGAGCTGATTACTTTTTGATTCTTTCTTATTTGAGCTATCTGCTGGATAAAGGCTTCTCTTCAAAGACTATATCTAGAAATATTTCTTCTCTAAAAAGCTTTTACAAATATCTATTATCCACTAATCAGATATCTAATAACCCAACCACTAATATAGAAGCTCCTAAATCAGGTTTTTTTCTTCCAACGACTTTGACAGTTGAAGAAACACAGCAGATTTTAGATGCTCCAATTGAAACAAAACATATTGAGTTAAGAGATAAAGCAATGCTCTATACCTTATATGCTACCGGTATGAGAATAAGTGAATTAGTGAATCTTGAAATGCATAATATAGATTTAACAAGAGGCGCTGTACAAGTATCAGGCAAAGGAGGCAAGGAAAGACTTATACCTTTAACAGAACAAGCAGTGAAGATGATCAAACTCTATCTTATGAACTCAAGAGAAAAATTAAGCAAAGGCAAGGATCACACTAATACATTCGTATCTACCCATGGAAAACGAATCACAAGACATAGTTTCTGGCATAGAATTAAAGTCTATATCGAAAGAGTGCAAATCAAGAAAGATGTTCATCCTCATACTTTAAGACACGCATTCGCTACACACATGTTAAATAATGGAGCAGACTTGAGGTCAGTACAGCTCCTTTTAGGACATTCGGATCTTGCGACAACACAAATTTATACTCATGTTGCTCAAGAAGAGGTAAAGAATATGCATAAAAAACATCATCCAAGAGGGTAGAGAATGATTAAGCTAATAAAATATTTACTTTTGATCACCGCTGTTATTTTTTCTGATGAAGAGGTCGAGAGCAATATTCAAAAAATTCTGCCTCCTGGATTTCAAATCAATTTTATTGAAAAATCTGAAGTGCCTAACTTTTATGTAGTAAATGTATTAAATAATCAAATACTTTATGTCTCAGATGATTATAAGTTTGTTTTCGCAGGAGACTTAATAGGCATGAGTGAAAATGGGATAGTAAGCATTAATGATAAATACAAGACACAATTCATAAAAGAACTTATATCAACAATTAAACCAGAAGAATCAATAGATTTTGTAGCAGAAAATGAGCGTTATAAAATAAAAGTATTCACTGATGTAACCTGCGCTTATTGTCGAATATTTCATAGTGAAATTGAAAACTATTTAAACAATGGAATCACAATACAGTATCTAGGGTTTCCAAGAGATGGTCTTGAAGGCCAAGCATCAGATAATATGCAAAGCGCTTGGTGCAGCAATGACAAAAAACAAGCATTAACAAAATTAAAATTGGGAGAAGAAATTGAAAACAAATTATGTCAAAATCCGATAAAAGAGCATTTTAGAATAGGGAGCTTGATAGGTATTACCGGAACACCAACAATTGTTCTGGCTGATGGCAGAAAGTTTTCAGGCTATATTCCAGCAGATGAACTAGTTAAGCTCATAAATAATGGATAAATCAGAAATAATTTTAATGTTGAACAAGACATCTGAGAAAGTTGATAGTCTTAGGGGGTTCCTTTGACCCTGAAAAATTACAAATTGAATTAGATAAGCTAGAAAATGATTTACAAGATCCAGAAATTTGGAAGGATCACAAAAAATTAAATTCCATAAACAAAGAAAAGTCAGCAGTAGAAGCAAAATTAAATGAATTTAATAATCTTTTTGAAAAATTTAATGATGTAAGAGATTTAATTAATATTTCTATTGAATTAGAAGAAGAGGATGAGCTTGATTCTCAATATAACGCATTAATAAAAATAGACTCAGAGATTGAAGAGCTAGAAACCAAAAAATACTTCTCAAAAAAACATGACTTAAATAATGCTTTTATAGACATTCAATCTGGTTCAGGTGGAACTGAAGCACAAGATTGGGCTGAAATGCTTTTTAGAATGTATTCTAGGTGGGCAGAAGATATGAACTTTGCAGTCAAGATAGAAGAATATTCAGTTGGTGATGTTGCTGGAATTAAGAGCGCTAGTTTATATATTACTGGTACTTACGCTTATGGTTGGTTAAGAACAGAAACTGGCATTCATAGACTTGTTAGAAAATCTCCTTTCGATTCTGGAAACAGAAGACACACATCTTTTGCTGCTGTTTTTGTTTCACCAGAATTAGAAGATGATGTGGAAATAGAACTAGACATGTCAAAAGTAAGGATAGACACCTATAGGGCTTCGGGTGCTGGCGGCCAACATGTAAACAAAACAGATTCTGCTGTGCGTTTAACGCATATTCCTACTGGTTTAGTAGTGCAGTGCCAGTCTCAAAGATCACAACATCAAAATAAAGATAGAGCAATTAAACAACTTAAATCAAAATTGTATGAATTAGAATTACAAAAAAAGGAAGAAGAAATTAAAAAAATTGAAGATGCTAAAACCGACATTGGTTGGGGTAATCAGATAAGATCCTATGTGCTTGATCAGTCAAGAATAAAAGATATTAGAACCAAACATGAGGAAACAAATACTCAAGCAGTATTAGATGGTAAAATTAATAACTTCATCAAAGAAAGTTTAAAAAATGGATACTAAAGATTTAACTAAAGTCCAAAAAGACAGAGAAGAAAAATTAACAAATCTTCGAGCAGAAGGTTTTAATTTTCCTAATGATTTTAATAAGAAAGATCAAATTAATGATTTAGTTGAAGCATTTGACTCTTTATCTAAAGATCAGCTTGAAGCAAAAAAAGCTCCTGCTCAAACAGCAGGCAGAATAGTCCTCAAAAGAGTCATGGGTAGTGTGGCATTTATGACGCTAGAAGATTCGACAGGAAAGATACAAATCTATTTCTCTAAAGATAATCTTGGCGAGGAATTAAATGTAGTAAAAGATTTTGATATGGGCGATATAGTAGGGGTTGAAGGCACACTATTCAGAACAAAAACCGACGAACTTACTATCGAAGTAAAAAGCTTTAAATTACTTACAAAATCATTAAAACCAATGCCTGAAAAACATAAAGGTTTAACTGATATAGAGACCATCTATAGGCAGAGATATATCGATTTAATGAGTAATCCTGAATCAAGAGAGCTCTTTGTAAAAAGAAATAAAATTATTCAGTCCTTAAGAGCAAATCTTGAATCAGAGGGTTATCTAGAAGTTGAAACTCCGATGATGCACCCAATACCTGGCGGCGCAAATGCCCGACCATTTGAGACCCATCATAATGCATTGGATAAACAGTTATTTCTTAGAGTGGCACCAGAATTATATTTAAAAAGACTACTGGTTGGTGGCTACGAAAAGGTATTTGAAATTAATAGAAATTTTAGAAATGAAGGCATATCAACAATCCATAACCCTGAATTTACAATGTTGGAATTCTATGAAGCTTATGGAAAATTAGAAGATGTAACTAAGTTAATACAAAAACTTGTTCAAGACAGCGTCTCAGCAGTAAATGATTCGTTAGAAATAACTTATGAAGAGAAACCATTAAATCTAAAAGCTGATTTTAGAGTAGTGGCTTTAAAAGATTTAGTAAAAGAGAAGCTCGGTGTTGCAAGTTTAGATAACGCAGAAGAAATTATGGCAGTAGCAAAGAAAAATAATCTTAAAATGGAAAAAAGTTGGGGCTGGGGAAAAGTCTTGTTGGAATTATTTGAAACTCATGTAGAAAAAGATCTATGGGAGCCAACTTTTGTTAAGGACTATCCATATGAAGTTTCTCCTTTATCCAGAAGAAAAGATTCTGATCCTGAATTTACCGATCGCATAGAATTATTCATAGCAGGAAGAGAATTTGCTAATTTCTTTTGTGAATTAAATGATCCTCATGACCAAGCAGAACGATTTAAAGCTCAAGTTGAGCAAAAAGACTCCGGTGATGCTGAGGCTATGCACTACGATGAAGACTATATAAATGCACTTGAGCAAGGCATGCCACCTGCTGTTGGAGTAGGAATTGGTATCGATAGATTGGTTATGCTAGCTACTAATAAGAACTCAATTCGAGATGTAGTTTTCTTTCCAACACTCAAGTAAAAAAAAGACTCAAAAAAAACACATTATTACGTTGTAATGTGCATAATTTCTGCCTAAAATCATTAATAGAATCAAGATTAAATTAATTATGTCAAAAGGAGAAATCATGAGGAATCTGCTAATAGTTTTTTTGCTAGCTGCATGCTCGGCTTCAGCAAAAGAAGTTACTGTTTATTGCAACGGTCTAACCAATGAAAATACTAGAGTTGAAATAAAATTAGATATTGATAATGACGAAGGAATGGTAACAGTTGATGAACAGCAAAAGTTTGCATTTTTAGTCGCAAATAAATTCAATTATGTTTGGGAAACACCACTAGGTGCAACAACATTTACAAACATTCTGAATAAATTAGATGGTTCTATGGTTGTTTTATTACCCAATCAAGATCCAAATCAAGTGCCAATTGTAAGAGCACAATTAGTTTGTGTGGCGGAGAAAGATATTAAGTTCGAATAAAGATAAATGTTAAGACTCTTTTTAGTTACTTTATTCTTTCTTTGTAGCTTTATTAAAGCAAATGAAGAATCTGTTTCTTCAAATTTATCAGACTATATTTCTGAAGAATGCCAAGAGAAAGATAAAGAACAATGTGAAGTTGAACTCGAAGATTCAAATTCAATATATGTAGTTCCAAGTGATTTATCTAAACCGATTGAGTCTGATCCAGATTTAGTAGTTACAGGCACTGAAGGTGCAAGTAATACTTCTTATGGTCTCAATGCACTTGCAGTTAGCACAGGGTTAGGCAATACAGCTATCGGCTCTGCTGCACTAAACAAAAATACATCTGGGGAAGGGAATACTGCCGTTGGTACCTTTGCTATGGTCGATAACACAACAGGCTCATACAATACAGCAATAGGTTATCAATCACTTTTTGAGAATACTACTGGTGATATGAATACTGCTCTCGGTGATTCAACCTTAGTATTTAATACAGATGGTGCGCAAAATGTAGCGATAGGTTTCCAAGCTATGTTTGCCAATTCAACAGGGTCCGACAATTTAGCTATAGGTGTTGGAGCGCTCCAGTCCAATACGACCGCTAATAATAACATAGCCATAGGAACGGCTGCATTATATGCAAACACGACAGGCCAATACAACGTCGCAATAGGCAAACAATCACTGTATAGCCTTGTTGATGGCTCATTGAATACAGCAATAGGCTATCAAGCACTAAATGCCAATACTGGAGGAAACAATACAGCCATGGGTGCTCTAGCTATGCTTTTAAATACATCAGGTCAATACAACACAGCTATGGGGTCTGCTGCTTTAGGTTATAACACCACAGGAGATTCTAATGTTGCTATGGGCATGACCTCATTAGGCAACAACACAACTGGCTCATATAACACAGCATTAGGTGCTGGCGCACTTCAATGGAATACTACTGCCGACCATAATACTGCAATAGGTTATGGCGCTATGAATTCAAACACCACTGGTGCCTATAACACAACTGTGGGCAGAGCTATGTTTGATAACACCACTGGTTCAAATAACACAGCAATTGGATATTTAGCTTTATACAATAATACAACAGCTAGCAATAATAGTGCTTTAGGTTACGCTGCACTTTTCACAAATACCACTGGTTACATGAATACTGCCATTGGAGATAGCTCACTAAAATATCTTACGGAAGGCTATAAAAATACTGCCATTGGCGTCGATGCTTTATTGGATCTTACTACAGGTAAATTTAATACAGCTCTAGGCCAAGGAGCATGTTCAAGCAATGAAACGGGACAAAAAAATGTTTGTTTAGGTAACCAAGCAGGTGAATCTACAACAGGAGATGGAAATGTTTTTATTGGATACCAAGCAGGACAAAGCGAAACGGGCTCTAATAAATTATATATCTCAAGCGCTAATAGTGATCTCATAACTGGTGACTTCTCTACTGGAGATTTAACACTGGGCCAGGCTGCAGTTAATGGTCAGGGTGGGACTGTTTCAATTTTAAATGATGCTGATATAGATGGTGATTTGGCATTAGGTTCAATAACAAGTGTTACAAATGAACTGAACAAATTATCCAATGTTTCCAGTGGCTTACAAATAACAAAAGCAGGGGGCAGTAGTATCGCTATGGGGGGCGGCCTACAATCTTGGACTGATGGTGAAAATAATAGTGGGTTTGGTGATGGTGCTCTAGCTGCTCTCACTGCAGGTGATCATAATTCTGCTTTAGGAGCTTCAGCTCTTGGGTCCAATGCTGGTGGATCACATAATACAGCTATTGGTTCTAATGCCTTATATATTAATGTTGTTGGAGATATGAATGTAGCGGTTGGTTATGGAGCAGGTCGTTCTTCTACTGGTGATAATAATGTCTTCATAGGTTATGAAGCTGGCTACAATAACGAAGGAGGAGCTAATGTCTTCTTAGGCTTCCAAGCTGGAAAATCAGAGACAGGCTCAAATAAGTTATATATTTCTAATTCTTCTACAAATAATTTAATTACAGGAGATTTTAATTCAGGAGATTTATCACTCGGTCAGACTTCAGGCACAGTTACAATTTTAAATGATGCTGATATAGATGGCACATTAGCTCTGGGTTCCATTGCTGATGTTGAATCAGAACTCAATGACATATCAACTAACGCAGCGGCAATCTCAACACTTAATGACACAACGCTAGCTAATTTTACAGATGGTATGAAAGTCTATGAAGGCTCTGCAAATTTAGGCATTGGTAATCAATCATTAATGAGCATTACAAATGGCCAAGGCAACTTAGCTATAGGAGATAATGCTTTAAATGCTAATTCTTCCGGCGATGCCAACATAGCGATTGGTTTAGAAGCTCTCAAATTTTCGTCTACTGCATCTAGTAATGTTGCCTTAGGTTATAAATCCATGAGAACTAATACGACAGGTTCGTATAATGTGGCGGTTGGACAAGAATCACTTTATTCAAATATAACGGGTTCAGGTAATACAGCGACTGGTGATCATTCTATGTACAGCAATACCTCAGGTGGCGAGTCAACAGCAATTGGATATTATGCTTTATACAGTAATACAACAGGGTCTATGAATACAGCAATAGGTCACCGTGCTGCATATAGTAATGCTGATGGCTCAACTAACACTGTTCTTGGTCATTACACTTTATACACCAATTCTAGTGGTAGCAGTAATGTTGCAATTGGAAATCAAGCTGGCTATCTCGCAAAAGGAGATAGAAATGTTTTTATTGGGTATGCTGCTGGCTACAATGAAGAAACCGGTTCCGACAAACTTTATATCTCTAATAGTTCAACTACCAATTTAATCACCGGAGATTTCTCCACTGGTGATTTAAGTCTAGGTCAAACTTCAGGCACAGTTTCCATACTAAATGCACTTGCAGTTGCTGGCGATCTTTCTTTAGGCGGAGTTACTTTAGAAAATGACAACGGCACTCTAACTTGGAATGGTACAGCTGTAGCCACTGGAGCTGGAACTGTAACTATTGTTGATAACAATGTCTTTGCTGGAACAACAATGAATAATGTTACAGGCGAGGAGAATAATGCCTTTGGTGAATCAGCATTGGGTGATGTAACTTCAGGGTGGAGTAATAATGCCTTTGGCACAAATGCATTGCAAGGAAATCAAACTGGTGATGCAAATGTAGCCATTGGATCATATGCAATGTTCAATAACCTCTCAGGGGATAAGAATATAGCCATTGGACATGAAGCTCTCTACGTTAATTCAACTGGGGGTAGCAATATCGCTATTGGAGCTGGTGCACTATACACATCGACAGGTTCCAATAATGTTGCAATAGGTCAAACTGCAGGTCGTGGGAATTCCAATGGTACAGGTAATGTATTTATTGGTTATGAAGCGGGCTACAGTGTCTTAGGCTCAAATAAACTTTATATTTGCAGTGGTCAGGCCAACTGTTTGTTTGAGGGAGATTTTGGTTCAGGGAATCTACAAATTGGTTTGGGAATCGGAACTGTGACAATCGGACATGATCTTAATGTTTCAGGTGATTTAACCACAGGTGATATATACATAGGTGGTACTGCTTTAACCAATGACAACGGCACTCTAACTTGGAATGGGTCTGCAGTAGGTTCAGGTGGAGGAGGTAATTTCACGTTTGATTATGTGAACAATAATAGCAATACGGCCATAGGATCAAATTCTCTTCAAGGTTTATACGATGGTTCTGGAGAAGATAGCGGTTCAAGAAATACTGCTTTTGGTGAAGGTGCGTTACCTGATTTAGATGAAGGTGGCCAAAATACTGCTATGGGAAGTGGCGCTTTAGGAGATTTAACTACAGGCGAAGAAAACGTTGCAATTGGTGCTGATGCATTAAGGAACATGAGTTCTGGTTCAAATAATGTAGCTATAGGAAATGACGCAGGACATGGTGCTGCTGGCGGTTCGAATATTTTTATTGGCGATGGAGCTGGTTTCAGTAATGATGGAGATTACAATATAGCAATTGGCGCAGGAGCCCTCAAAAAAAGTGATACAGGAAATAATATAGCGATAGGTGCTTTTGCTCTCAAGGATAGTACAACGGGTGGTGAAAATACAGCTGTAGGCTCTTATTCTTTGATGGACAATACAACAGGTACTTCAAATACTGCTGTAGGTTATAACGCTTTAAATGAGAATGAAACTGGTAGCGCTAATGCGGCCTTTGGACATTATGCCTTGCAATCTAATACAACAGGAACAGCAAATACAGCTTTCGGTCAAGCTGCTTTGGATAGCAATACCATAGGTGCAGGAAATGTCGGTGTTGGTAAGTACGCTCTATATTCAAATGTAGGTGGTGACTACAACGTGGCAATGGGCATGGAATCCATGCGACTAAATGCATCAGGAGAGCGTAATGTAGCCTTGGGTGCATACACACTTTATACAAATACAGCTGGCGATAAAAATGTTGCTATTGGAAATGCTGCTGGCTATAACAATCAAACTGGTTCAAACAATGTTTTTATTGGAGCTGAAGCCGGTTATGCAGAGACAGGTTCAAACAAATTATATATTTCTAATTCTGATACAAGTAATTTAATCACCGGAGATTTCTCCACTGGTGATTTAAGTCTAGGTCAAACTTCAGGCACAGTTTCCATACTAAATGCACTAGCAGTTGCTGGTGATCTTTCTTTAGGTGGAGTCACCCTAGCAAATGACAACGGTACTCTAACTTGGGATGGTACTGCAGTAGGTTCAGGTGGAGGAGGCTCTTTCACTGGTGGTACTGTAGCTAATGCCACAACTTTTAGTTCTGGTGTCACACTATCAGACACATTAACAGTTTCAGGTTTAGCAACTTTTTCAGAAAATGTAGATATACAGGGATCAAATAATAATGGTATAGGTCTTAATGTAGCGAACCAAGCTAATTTTAATGATGCTGTCTCAGCGAATGGAATACTAACAGTAGCAGGAACACTAACAGCAAATGGTGCTTTAAATGTCGCAGGAACGCTAACAGCATCTGGCGATGTTTATGTTACAGATGATCTATACATCGGTGGTACTGCTTTAACAAATGACAACGGCACTCTAACTTGGAATGGGTCTGCAGTCGGTTCAGGTGGAGGAGGTGCTTTCACTGGTGGTACTGTAGCTAATGCCACAACTTTTAGTTCTGGTGTCACACTATCGGACACATTAGCAGTTACAGGTGCAACAACACTTGCTGACACATTATCAGTTACAGGCTCAGCTACTTTCAGTGGTGCTCTAACTGTCGCAGGAACTCTAACAGCTTCTGGAGATGCTTATGTTGTCGGTCAAATTTACATGGATGGTGTTCCATTAACTAACAACAATGGAGTGTTGGAATGGAATGGTACAAATATTGCCAGTCCAGATAATTTAACAGTGGATGGTAATCGCAATACTTATGCAGGTGATGGTGCGCTTGATGCTCTTAATGGTGGGACTGATAACTCAGCTTTTGGATACCAAGCAATGTATTCAACAACTACAGGTTCAGGAAATACTGCCGTAGGTCAATCCTCTATGTATTCCAATACTACAGGTGGTTATAACACCGCGATCGGCATTAGTTCTATGTATTCTAATACCACAGGATCTGATAATGTTGCAGTTGGTAACGATGCTCTAACATTAAATACCGAAGGGGGAAGTAATGTAGGTCTTGGTGTGCAAGCACTTAGAAGCAACACTACAGGTAATGCAAATATAGCTATTGGTCGTCAGGCTTTATATACCAATTCTACAGGAAGCTACAATGTAGTCATTGGTAAAGAATCTGCTTATAACTTAACGGGAAGCTATAACGTTGCTATTGGTTACAACTCTCTTAAGGCAGCTACATCTCTCAACTCTGCTGTAGCTATAGGTTATGGTGCGATGAAAGATACTACAACTGGTGAAAACAATATAGCTGTTGGTATGTACGCACTTTCTTCAAATACAACTGGTAGCAATAATACAGCATTAGGACATCAAGCTTTAAATGATAATACTGGCTCGGATAATACTGCTATTGGAGCAATCGCATTAGGCTTAAATACAACAGGTGAGTTCAATACAGCAATTGGTAGGAGCTCATTAGGTTCTAATACCACAGGATCCAATAATATCGGCTTAGGAAGACAAGCTTTACGGCAGGCTCAAACTGGAGAAAATAATATCGGCATCGGTAATTACACATTAGATGGCCTGATATCAGGACGGGACAATATAGCTATTGGAACTAGTTCAGGTTTCAGTATAACTGGAGATGGAAATACAATTATAGGTAACAATGCCTTTACACAAAATAATGGCGATAGAAATGTTGTAATCGGTGGTTCTGCTGGTCAAAGTGCTTCTGGTAGTGGAAGTGTAATAATAGGACATAGCGCTGGTCAAAATGCTTCAGCTGGAGAACTCTATATTGCAGGTGGCGGTACATCAGGTTCTCCAAATAATCTGCTATATGGCGTATTTGATACTGGTCTTTTAAATCTAGGACTAGCAGGATTAGGAACTGTAACTGCCTTAAATGATTTTGCAGTTGCTGGTGATTTATACATTGATGGTACTGCTCTAACCAATAATAACGGTACTCTAACTTGGAATGGTACAGCTGTCGGTTCAGGTGGCGGTGGAGGAAACTTCACAATTGACTATATAAATGATGCTGGTGATAGCAATATGGGAATTGGAGCACTTGCTCTAAGCAGTTTAACAACTGGTACAAATAATACTGCCTTTGGTATAGGAGCTTTGTATCTCAATGAAGAAGGAAATGCGAATGCAGCTTTCGGTGATGGTGCACTACAACAAAATACTACTGGTAGCAGTAATACAGCAGTTGGATATTGGGCCAACAAACAAAATACGACAGGGTCAAATAATGTTGCATTAGGAAACAGTGCCTTACAAAACAATACAACAGGAAGTAATAGTGTAGCTATTGGACAAGGTGCACTTTCTACAGCCACTACATTAAGTAATAATACAGCAGTAGGGTATCAGGCATGCGGCAATTTAAATTCCGGTTCAGGAAATGTCTGTCTAGGATATAAAGCTGGTACAGAACTACTAGCTGGGGAAGGTAAACTTCGGATTGGTTATGATAGCAATAATATAATTGAAGGTGATTTTTTCAGTGGCGATTTAGATCTAGGTAAATCGGTGAATGGGAGAGTATTAATTAAAAATGCTCTTGATGTTGATGGTGACGCTACCTTTAATGGAGCTTTAAATTTAGCTGCATCTCTTATAGCTAATGGTGGAGCTTATGTTAACAATGGTCTCTACATAGATGGCGTCGAATTAAGCAACAATGCTGGTGTGCTTTACTGGGATGGAGTAGCTGTCGGTTCAGGTGGTGGCGGTGGAGGAAACTTCGATATTGACTATATGTATGATGGTACTGATTCAAATATGGGTATTGGAGCAAATTCTTTAAGCAATATAGTAGATGGCACAAATAATACTGCCTTTGGTGTAGGAGCTTTATATCTCAATGAAACTGGAGATAAGAATGTTGCCTTTGGTGATGGTGCATTACAGCAAAATGTTTCTGGCAGCACTAATACTGCAATTGGATATAACGCCAGCAAACAAAATACAACAGGATCAAATAATGTTTCAATAGGAAATCTTGCTTCATACAATACAACTACAGGGAGCAACAATGTTAGTGTTGGTGGTACTTCTCTATTCAAGAACACTACAGGATCATATAACACAGCTATTGGTTTTAGAGCTATGTATTCTAATGTTGAAGGAGGCTATAACACTGCCCTAGGAACAAGTGCTTTATATTCAAATACTACTGGTGCAAATAACTCTGCTTTTGGGTACGCAAGTTTAAATAGTAATACTACCGGTAGTTATAATATTGCTGTTGGTTTGAAATCTCTTTACGCCAATACTACTGGACAATTCAATAACGCACAGGGAGTTTATGCCCTTCAATTCAACACCACAGGAAGCAATAACTCCGCACTAGGTCAAAGTGCTTTGCGATATAACACCACAGGTGATTATGGAACAGGTGTTGGTATGGAAGCTTTACGTAACAACACGACAGGAAGTAATAATACAGCTGTTGGGGCTAGAGCTTTATATAGTAATACCACTGCTAGTAATAACGCTGCTATTGGTTACAGAACGATGTATTTCAATACTACAGGTAGTGCTAATAATGCACTTGGCTCTTATGCGCTTTATTCGAATACCACTGGTTCATACAACTCTGCTGTAGGTTCAAGTGCTTTAAGAAATAATACTACAGGTGCAAGTAATACGGCCATTGGTGAGAATGCTCTTACTAAAAATACTACAGCTTCAAATAATACAGCCGTGGGTGCTAGGTCCTTATATGTTAATACCACTGGTGCTGTGAATACTGCTGTTGGTCAAAGTGCATTAAGAGCAAATACTACCGGAAGCTATAACACAGGCTTAGGTATGAGTGCTCTATACTCTAACACTACTGGAGGACGTAATACTGGTATTGGTTATAAAGCTGGATACGCAAATCAATCAGGCTCATATAATGTTTTTATTGGGTATGAGGCTGGATATAACGAAACAGGCTCTAACAAACTATATATTTCTAATAGCGCAAGCACGAATCTAATCACAGGAGATTTCTCCACTGGTGATTTAAGTCTAGGTCAAACTTCAGGCACAGTTTCCATACTAAATGCACTTGCAGTTGCCGGTGATCTTTCTTTAGGCGGAGTTGCTTTAACCAATGATAACGGCACTCTTACTTGGAATGGGTCTGCAGTTGGGGGAGTAGATTCTGATGCTAATTTCAATACAGCTGCTGGCACTAACGCCCTAATAAGCATGACTGGTAACGAACAAGTTAATACAGCATTTGGATATGACGCTTTACGTGCGAATATGGGTGGCGAGGCTAACACGGCATTTGGAGGCTTTGCATTAAAAAGTAATATTGATGGTGGTTATAACACAGCAGTAGGAGGTTATGCGCTCTACAGCAATACTTCTGGCGACAACAATACAGCGGTGGGCTATGCTGCTTTATATTCTAATACTACTGGTTTTTATAATGCCGCATTGGGTTTGGGTAGTTTACACGACAATACCACTGGCTATTACAACAGCGCCTTTGGACATTTTGCTTTATACAGTAATACTACTGGACATCAAAATGCTGCATTTGGAACGAACGCACTATGGAAAAATACTACAGGTATATCTAATGTTGCTGTCGGGGCCTACGCTTTAGAAGAGTCTACAACTGCTAGTTACAATGTAGCTGTGGGATATCAAGCTTTGTCAGCTAACACCACCGGTGAATATAATACTGCTCTAGGAACTCGAGCTTTATATAACAATACAACAGGTAATCGAAATACTGCTATTGGTCGTTATGCTCTTTATAATAACACTACCTCTTGGGACAATGTAGCTATCGGTAATGAAGCCCTTTACAACTATGCAGGTTCAGAAGGCACACTAATAGCCATTGGTTCTCAAGCAGGCTATAACACTAATGAACACTTGATGGCTATCGGTTATCAAGCTCTTTATAACAATACTAGCGGTTCTCAAAATATGGCTTTTGGTTGGAAATCGCTTTATAACAATACGACTGGAAGTGGCAATCTAGCTATAGGTGATGACACGTTATACAGTAATACTACGGGTGACTACAATGTTGGTATTGGTTGGAGAGCGCTTAAAGACAATACTACAGGCACCAGAAATGTTGCTTTAGGACTTCAAACTTTATGGGAAAATACTACCGGTAGTTATAACACAGGTATAGGTATGATGGCTCTTAATGACAATACCACAGGAAGTTACAATACAGCTGTCGGTCTTGAAGCGTTAACCAATAATACAACTGGAAATAATAATGTAGGGGTTGGAAATTATGCGCTTTATAACACTACAACTGGCTCCAATAATACAGCTATTGGATTGCAAGCAGGAAGTAATACTCAAGGCTCAAATAATGTTTTCATCGGATATCAAGCTGGCTGGAATGAAACAGGCTCTAATAAACTTTATATTTCGAATGCTGCAGCCAATGATTTAATAATAGGAGATTTCTCTACTGGTGATTTAAGTCTAGGTTTTCAGAACTCAGGCACAGTTTCAATTTTAAATGCTCTATCAGTTGCTGGAAATCTTTCTTTAGGTGGAGGTGCTTTAACCAATGACAACGGTACTCTTACTTGGAATGGGACTGCAGTTGGCGGAGGTTATGAGGATGCTTTATACAATGTAGGGGGAGGATCATTTACTTTTGATTCTATTACTACTGGAGAGAAAAATATTGCCATAGGTTATGGTGCCTTTAGTGCCAACACTTCTGGAAGTAATAATGCAGCATTGGGTTATGGTGCCTTGGCATCTAATACAACGGCAAGTTTCAATACCGCAGTAGGTTCTTATTCTCTCTTTAATAATACTGAAGGTTCAAATAATACAGCTACCGGTTATTTCTCTTTAGTCAACAACACCACTGGAAACGATAACTCTGCTTTTGGTTCAGAAGCATTAACTTCAAACACTCAAGGTAATTACAATACAGCCATCGGTTCATTGTCACTAGCTAATAACACAGCGGGAGAATCAAATACAGCTATTGGCTTCCAAAGCATGATTGAAAATACCACTGGTTCATTCAATACAGCAGTAGGAGATACTGCCTTAGCCAATAACACTACAGGCTCAAATGGCACAGCCATTGGTATGTACTCATTATTTAGCAATACCACTGGTAACTTTAATACTGGACTTGGTAAGAAAACTTTATATTCAAACACTACAGGTGGTTACAACACAGCAACTGGTTTTGAGGCTCTTTATAACAATACTAGTGCTATTGGAAATACAGCTAATGGTTATCAATCTATGGCTCTAAACACAACTGGTGGTGCCAATACAGCAATGGGCACCTTATCCTTATCAGGAAATGTTTCTGGCAATAATAATGTTGCTGTCGGGTATGAGGCAGGCTACGACAGTATAGGGTCAGGCAATACCTTTATTGGACATTCATCTGGTAAATCAATTGCATCCGGAGAAAATAATGTAATTATTGGCTATAACTCTTGTAATAATTCTTTAAATTACTCAAGCGCAAGCAATCTACTTTGTATTGGTTCGAATGGTAATAATTTAATTACAGGAAACTTTGCTTCTGGAATAGTAGTTTTAGGTAATGGTAGTGGCTATACACATGTAGATGGAGATTTATATGTTTCAGGTACTGTTTTTGAAGGCCAGACACCTTCTTCTGGAACTAGTGATGATAATACTAGTTCAGATGATTCAGGGCAAAGTGGTTCCAGTTCAGGCAATGATGATGCAGGCACAGCAAGAGCTGCTGACTCTGGTGGCAAAACAACTGATGGTGCAGTTGAGCCGGGAGTAGGTGGAGATGAAGGTCCTCGTCATGGATCTGGAGATACAGTACAGGATGAAATAGATAAATATGCAAGATTAAATAAAAAACTTAATGATACTGAAGCAACATTCAAAAGCATTCAAAGCGATATAAGTGCTAATGCAGAAGCCATATCAAGTCTTCAAACTTTTGTTGCAGAAATGCATGAAGATATGAATGCAGGTTTTGCTATGAGCGCTGCAATTTCTGCTAAGTCTTTCCCAGCTACAAGAGGTTGGAGTTTCTCTGCTGGTGCAGGTTTTTATGAGAGTAAAGAAGCCCTTTCAATCGGTCTAAATTACATGGGTGATAAATACGGCTTCACGCTTAATGTTGCACAATCACAAAGAGGCGGCACTATGACAAATGTTGGTGTATCAGTAAGTCTAGATGGTCTCTTTCAAGAGAAAAAAGATTAAAAAGAAATAATTATTAAAGAAATAATTATTAATGAAAAAACTATTTTTATTTTTATCGACTGTACTACTTGTTACTTGCGGAGGGGGAGGGAGTTCGGTTTCTGATACCACTTCACCTTCAACACCACAACCAACACCACAACCAACACCCGAACCGACACCCGAACCGACACCCGAACCAACCGGCATCTTTGAGATGGATTCAAATTGTCCAACACATATACAAGAAGCATTCTTGGATGTAAGTGAAGCTCCTGGTCCTGGAGAAAGTTACGGGATGATGCCAAGACTTCAGGTTACTTGTATTGATGGCGAACTAATTATTAACACTAATTCAGTTCCACACTATAACTTCATTCCTATGACACCAAATGATCTGGTAGAAAAAGATGAGGAATGGAGAGTTCCATTAGAGCCCACAATAGACCCAAACGGACCGACTAACATAGGATATACCGGTTCTGTAGTCTTGGGATATATGGGTTTTACCAACACTGGTCTTTACATTTTTGGTCCCACAGAAGCAGCTAATCCACCTAACCAAGCTTATGGTGATCCTGTATATAACAATATATTAGATGACTGCGGTGGTCATACCGCCTTTGCTTATCATAATCACTATTTAAATATCCGTTGTTTTAATCCTAATGGACTTACAGCTAATCCAGGAACTGATCCACAACCTGAAATTGTTCATTATTCAATTATCTTAGGGTTTGGTCCTGATGGTTTTCCTATCTTAGGTCCCGATGAATACGCAAATAATGATGGTGTGAATACAGTTAGACCCGAGAGTAGTTACCAGTTAATTTCTGGTCAGAATCCTCAGATGTATGTGTGGGATGCATATGAATACATTGAACAAAATAATCCAGATATTTATTTAGATGAATGTAATGGCCATAGCCATGAAAATCCACATGGTTATGAATATCATTATCATGCAACAGAAGATTTTCCATACATATATGGATGCATTAAAGGAGATCCTACTAAGCTAGGAGGCAATTAGATAAATGAAAAAACTATTTCTATTTTTAGTGCTTTCGTTAGGTCTCAGTGGAGAGCTAATTGAGACTTTTTACAAGACAGGAGAATTAAAAGAACGTTACAGCTTAAAAAATGGAATTAGAGATGGCATCTATACAAAATGGTACCTAAATGGACAAATTGGCAGACAAGCAAATTACAAGGCAGGAGTTATGGATGGAGAACTCAAAACTTGGTATCCAAATGGGATTGTTAAGGCAACTTATCCGATTACCTCAGGAAAAATTGAAGGCACTGCAAAGTATTATGATAATGAAGGCAATTTAAGTTGGCAGATTTACAATGGAAATAGACCAGATTTAGAAAATGATTTAAATCTTAGTAATTGGTGCTTAAATTAGATCTTTAACGAGATCCTTCTCTTCTAGAAGCTCATTCGTAGTGATTGCAATCTTTGATTTTGCAAATTCACTTAAATTGTAATCTCTAACAATCTCTATATTTCCATTACCGTCAGAAAACAATGGAAAACCAGAAAAAATTCCTGCTGGAACACCATAACTTCCATCACTTATAATGGCAGCATTGAAGACATCACCAGATCTAGTTGGATGTTCGACTGCTTTAACTGTATCGCACGCTGCTCGAGCCGCAGATGAAGCAGATGAGGCACCTCTCGCTTTGATAATCTCCGCACCTCTTTGTTGTATTTTTGGTAAAAATTCATTTTCAACCCAAGTATGATCATCAATTGCTTGATAAGCATTTTTACCATTAATAATAGTATTTTCTAAATCTGGAAACATAGTTGGACTATGGTTACCAAAGATCGCTAAACGATAAATGTCATCTACATGGCAATCTAACTTTATAGATAGCTGAGCTTTTGCTCTCAAAGCATCGAGCATTGTCATTGCCATCCAGATTTGATTCTCATTAGCTGCGTTATGATAACCAATAAGAGCATTAGTATTTGCAGGATTTCCTACCACTAAAATTTTGCAGTTATCTTTAGCCTTAGAGCCTATAGCTTTACCTTGTTCAGTAAAAATTCCACCATTAATTTGCAAGAGATCAGAGCGTTCTTTTATTTCTTTACCTTGAAACACGATTCCCCGAGGAATTGATCCAACCAACAAGCACCAATCAGCGCTTTCTACAGCAGCTTCAATGTTGTTATGTGTGGTAATAGAATTAACAGTTGGGTAAGCCGAATCTTCCAATTCTTTAACAAAACCATCTAATCTTTCCATCGCAGCAGGAATTTCAACTAAGTGTAAGTTGATCTTCTCTTCTGATTGAAATATTCCTTTTTCACAAAGGAAGGGAATAAGCGAATATGCTATTTGCCCAGCGGCTCCAGTTACGACTATTTTCATAGAACTAAAATTATCTCTATTCTATGTTTACTTGTGTATGATTTCCATTAGAATTTACACTCTAATAGATTTTTTTAAGGAGTCAGATAATGTCACTAGATTTTGAAGGAAAAGTTGCCATAGTTACCGGTTCAGGCGGTGGTATTGGTAAAGGTTATGCATTGGAGCTTGCAAAGAGAGGCGCAAAGGTTGTAGTTAATGACTTAGGAGGCGCTGTAGACGGCTCAGGAGGCTCTCTAACAGCAGCAGAAGCTGTAGTTCAGGAGATACAAGCTAATGGTGGCGAAGCTATGGCTAATGGGGCTAATGTTTGCTCACAAGAAGATGTGAAAGCTATGGTTGATGCTGTTATGGAGAAGTGGGGCAGAGTAGATATTCTAATAAATAATGCTGGAATATTGAGAGACAAATCCTTTGCAAAAATGGATTGGGATGATTTTGTCACTGTAGTTAACGTTCACTTACTAGGCTCAGCTTTATGTGCGCATACCGTTTTCCCAATCATGAAAGAACAAGAATATGGAAGAATAATTATGACTTCATCATCCTCTGGTTTGTTTGGTAATTTTGGCCAAACAAATTATGGGGCAGCCAAGATGGGCGTTGTGGGACTCATGAATACTCTAAAGCTTGAAGGAGCTAAATATAATATTCATACAAATTCTGTTGCGCCAACCGCAACAACTAGAATGACAGAACATTTATTTCCACCTGAGTTCGCAGAGAAATTAGATCCAAAGCTAATCATTCCAGGTGTGATCTTTTTAGCAAGTGAAAAAGCTCCTAATGGAGAGATTCTTGAAGTAGGTGGCGGTGTTGTAGCAAATACCTATGTTATGGAAACAATGGGCAAATATTTTGGTACAGATGAAAATTTCACAGCTGAAGCAGTTGCTGAACATTGGGCTGAAGTAGTAGATACAACAGACGCTAAACGACCTAATTCAGGTGGCGATGTAGCCATTAAACATTTTGAGACTATAGGCAAGTCACAGTCTTAAAATTAAATTGTGATAATTAAGACGCCAAAAGATTTTATTTGGGGCACCGCTACTGCTGCACATCAAGTAGAAGGCAATAATACAAATTCCGATTATTGGCTGTTAGAGAACACAAAAGATTCAATTTTTGTCGAACCTTCAGGAATAGCATGCGATCAATGGAATAGATATCAAGAAGATATTGATATTATGGCTGAACACTCAATTCAGTCTTATCGCATGTCTATTGAATGGGCTCGAATAGAGACTGCTGAGGGCGAATATTCCCAAG
>MDSZ01163359.1_pt1 | contig 21867 bp, 21 predicted proteins | sample 811201 | NCBI WGS metagenome assembly MDSZ01 (sample SAMN05326647, study PRJNA326480) | marine metagenome | isolation source: seawater | place: Indian Ocean: North | collected 2010 | reverse complement strand
TTTAATATTTGATTGTGTATAAACCGATGCAAAGCTGGCTCCTTTCCTAAAATAAAATAAAACTAAATCATCTCTTTTTTTATTTTCATATAAATTTGCTGAAACAGCAGATAATCCTATTCCATCTAAATGGTCTAGATCTTGATAAAAACCTATAGAATTTGACTTAATTTGATAATTTTCATCTTTAAAAAGCATATATGTTTAAAATTTAAATAATATGATTATATAAGATTTGTTTAAATAACAAATAAATCATATGCTAAATCCGTTGAATTTAATATCAAAATTATTCAAATCTTCTAATCAAAAAGAATTAGATAAATTAGCCAAAATTGTTATTAAAATTAATAAACTTGAGGAAGAGTTAGCCAAACTCCAAAATGAAGTATTTCCAAAAAAAACCCTAGAACTAAAGCAAAGACTTGCTGGGGGAGCTAAAATGGCCGAGCTTCTTCCAGAGGCCTATGCACTGGTAAGAGAGGCTTCTAAAAGGATTAATAAAGAGCGTCATTTTGATGTTCAATTAATTGGGGGATTAGTTCTCAATCAAAGCAAAATTGCTGAAATGAAAACCGGTGAAGGAAAAACTTTGACGATTGCACTTGCAGCATATTTAAATTCTTTGGATAATAAAGGAGTTCATGTTGTAACTGTTAATGATTATTTAGCAAAAAGAGACTCGGAAAATATGGGAAAAATATTTAATTTTTTAGGAGTTACATGTGGTTATATTAATTCAGGACAGAGTGATGATCAAAGAAGGGAAAATTATTCTTGTGATATTACTTATGCAACAAATAGTGAATTAGGATTTGATTACCTAAGAGATAACATGAAATTTTCTAACGAAGATATGGTACAAAGAGGTCATAATTATGCAATTGTGGATGAAATAGACTCCTGCTTGATTGATGAGGCAAGAGTCCCTCTTATAATTTCCGGTCAAGCTGAGGATAAAACTGACCAATATATTGTTGTAAATAAATTAGTAAAAAGATTAAATCAAAATGATTTTGATATAGATGAAAAAAATAAAAATATCCTTTTGACTAATAAAGGGATTGATAATGTTGAAAAAATTTTTTCTGAGGCTGGAATTTTAAAAAATAATAATTTTTATGATCCAGAAAATTTATCTCTAGTACATTTGGTAAATCAATCTCTCAGGGCAAATTATATTTTCAGTAATGGAAAAGATTATATAGTTAAAGATAAAGAAATAATAATAATAGATGAACAATCAGGAAGACAAATGCCAGGAAGACGATTTGGTGATGGATTGCATCAAAGTCTAGAAGCTAAAGAGAACTTAAATATTCAATTTGAAAATCAAACCCTGGCATCAATAACTTATCAAAATTATTTCAAATTATACAAAAAGTTATGTGGATGTACTGGAACAGCAATAACGGAGGCCCAAGAGTTTTTTGAAATTTATAATTTAAATGTTGTTTCAATTCCAACAAATAAAGAGATGATTAGAAAAGACTTTAATGATCAAATATTTAGAACTCAAAAAGAAAAAGATGATGCAATAGTAAAATTGGTAATTGAAAAATATAATATTGGTCAACCTATTTTATTATTTACAAGTAGTATAAATAAATCAGAACATTATTCTAAATTATTTGACCAAAAAAAAATTGATCATGTCATTCTCAACGCAAAGAACCATGATAAAGAAGCTGAAATAATTTCTGACGCTGGAACAAAAAAATCTGTGATAATTACGACAAGTATTTCTGGAAGAGGTGTTGATATTAAATTGGGTGGAAAAAAAACAGATAATGCTTCAAGGGAGGAAATAAAAAAATTAGGCGGATTATTTGTTATTGGTACTGAAAGGATGGAGAGTAGAAGAGTAGACAATCAAGCAAGAGGAAGATCTGGAAGACAGGGAGACGAAGGAAATTCAATTTTTTTTGTTAGTCTTGAAGATGATTTAATGAGAATATTTGGATCTGAGTCAATGAATAATATTCTAAAAAAACTTGGGCTTAAAGATGGAGAAAGCATTGATCATCCTTGGATTAATAAAGCTCTTGAAAGAGCACAGCAGAAAGTAGAGGCAAGAAATTTTGATATAAGAAAATCATTATTAAAATTTGATGATGTACTAAACGATCAAAGACATGTAATTTTTTCTCAGAGAAAAAAAGTAATTGAGAGCTCAAATTCATATGAATTTGCAGATAACTTCCTTGAACAAACAATTGAAGAACTTTTTGATTATAAAAATAAAAACCCAGATTTAGAAAAGAAACTATTATCTTCTTTAGGAACAGCGTTTAATAGTCAAGAAATTGATATTTTAAAATCATCAGAAAAGATTAATTTTAAAGACAAAATCACAGCTAAATTCAAGGACAAGAGAATTGAGAGAACAAATATGTTAGGTGAATTACAATCTAAAGAAATAGAAAAAAGAATTTTTCTGCAATTAATTGATCAAAATTGGAAAACACATATTCAATATTTAGAACAACTTAGGCAGGTAATTGGATTGAGATCTTACGGACAAAGAGATCCACTTATTGAATATAAAAAAGAAGCATTTGATCTTTTCGAAGATCTATTGAGTAAACTTAAAAATCAATTTGTTGGATTATTGATTAATATAAAAATTGTTAATAATAAAGATAGCTCTAATGACAAAGAAAAGATAAACCAAAATTTTAAAAAATTTTCCTCAGAAAAAATTGGTAGAAATGAGCCTTGTCCGTGTAACTCTGGAAAAAAGTATAAATACTGTTGTGGGGCTTTATAATAAATAAATTAAAATCGCAGCTAAGCTAATTGACATTAATATTACTGCTAAAGTTTTTTTATTTTTATCTACTTTTTCAAAAAATAAATTAAATTTATTTTTTTTCAGTGAAAGACTTGAAGAAGTATCAGATTTACTCATAAAACCTCCCCCTCTTCCTATTTGTAAAAATTTATTTTTTCTATGTGTAATTATTTCTTCACCGTCTAGATCTTTTAGGTTATCTAGATGTCTATTTATTGAATTGCGGATATTCTCTAATGTTTTTTCTTTGTCTCTATGGGCTCCGCCAGTTGGTTCTTTGATTATCTCATCAACTATATTAAGGTCATAAAGTTCTTGGGAAGTTAGCTTCATAGCAGTGGCTGCTTCAAGAGTTTTTTTTGGATCTCTCCATAAAATTGTTGCACAGCCTTCAGGAGAAATTACTGAATAAATAGAGTTTTCTAACATTAAAACTTTACTTGCAGATGCTAAAGCAATTGCACCCCCAGATCCACCCTCACCTATGATTATAGCTATATTTGGAACTGTAAGTTTCATACAGCTTTCTATCGATCTAGCAATAGCTTCGGCTTGACCTCGCTCCTCAGCTCCAATGCCAGGATAAGCGCCAGGTGTATCTATAAATGTTATTATTGGAATATTAAATTTATTTGCTAATTCCATTAGCCTTATACTTTTTCTATAGCCCTCGGGTCTCATCATACCAAAATTTCTATCCAATCTTTCCTCTAAATTTTCACCCTTCTCCTGTCCAATTACTAAAATAGACTTATTATTAAATTTTGCAAAACCAGTTATCACAGATTTATCTTCACCATAAAACCTATCTCCTGATAGAGAAATGAAATCCTCAAATAGATTTTCAATAAAATATTTAGCTCTTGGACGATCCTCATGTCTTGCAACCTGGGTGATTTGCCAAGGATCTAGATTTGAATATATCTTCTCCAGTTTTTCATTAATATCTTTTTCAAATGACAAAATTTCACTTGTATTTACCTCAGAAATGCCTTCGTTATTATATGGATCTTTTAAATTTTCTAATTGATTTTCTAGCTCTTTTACTTCGTTTTCAAAATTAAGATAATTTTTCATTAATACTATGTTTTATAAAATAAAGGCAATAAAGTGGCCTAATTTTACCAATTTACTATTATATAAAATTTTCTTAAAACTATCCACTCAAAATAATTATTATGTCAAAAAAATATATCAGCACTGAGAATTTATCAATTTCAGAGGATCTATATAAGTTTATTAATAATGAAGCTATCCCAGGAACAGAGATTTCAAAAGATAAATTTTGGAAAGGATTAAGTAAAGTTGCCCACGAACTAAATACTAAAAATATAGAACTTTTAAGAATTAGAAAAAAATTACAAATGGATATAGATAGATGGCATTTAGAAAATTATGATAAAGAATTTAATTTAAAGGAATATAAGTCCTATTTAGAAAAAATTGGATATTTAAAAAACGAGGGTCCAGATTTTAAAATTAAAACAGAAAACGTTGATGATGAAATATCTAAAATTGCTGGTCCACAGTTGGTCGTTCCAATAATGAATGCAAGATATGCATTAAACGCAGCTAATGCGAGATGGATGAGTTTGTACGATAGTTTATATGGAACAGATGTCATATCATCAGAAGAATCAATTAGCCAAAGATATGATCCTGAAAGAGGCCTCCTAGTAATAAAATATACAAAAAATTTTTTAGATCAAAATTTTAAATTGAAAAAATCTTCATGGGAGAAAGTAAATCAAATAAATATTACTGATCATAAATTAAAATTACATACTGTAAATGGAATTACAGAACTAGAAAACGATGATAAATATGTTGGATATAGAGTAGATAAAAATAAAATTTCGGCTATTATTTTAAAAAACAATAATCTTCATATAGAAGTCATTATTAATCCTAGCGCATTTAGCGCTAAAGGAGATCCTGCGGGTGTTTCAGATATTATTGTAGAGTCGGCAATTTCAACTATTTGTGACCACGAAGACTCAGTTGCAGCAGTTGATTCTGAAGATAAAATTATTGGATATCGTAATTGGCTTGGACTAATGAAAAAAGATCTTATTGCAGAATTTGAAAAAGATGGAAAAAAATTGAGAAGAAAATTAAATCCAAATAGAAGTTATATTTCTAAAATTGGTAAAAAAGAAATTCTTCATGGCAGAGCGCTTTTATTAAACAGAAATGTAGGTCATTTAATGACTAACTCTGCTGTATTGTTACAGGATGGATCTGAAATTCCTGAAGGGATTTTGGATGCATTCGTTACATGTTTGTGTTCAATGCACGATTTAAAAAATAAAAATAACTCAAGAACTGGTTCTATATATATAGTAAAACCTAAACAACATGGACCTGAGGAAACATCTTTTACAAATTTATTATTTTCAAAAGTAGAAGAGTCGTTGGGTTTAAAAAAATTTACCATTAAGTGTGGAATTATGGATGAAGAAAGACGAACTACTGTCAATTTAAAAGAATGTATAAGAACATTGGAAAATAGAGTTTTTTTTATAAACACGGGATTTTTAGATCGAACTGGAGATGAAATGCATACATCCATGGAGGCTGGACCTATGATTAAAAAAGGTGATATGAAGTCATCTGCTTGGATAAATGCATATGAAAAAAATAATGTAGATATTGGCCTAAATTGTGGTTTTTCAGGTATTGCACAAATTGGTAAAGGAATGTGGGCTATGCCAGATAAGATGGCAGATATGCTGGATCAAAAAATTTCACATTTAGAGGCTGGTGCAAATTGTGCATGGGTTCCTTCACCAACAGCAGCCGCACTTCATGCTCTTCATTATCATAAAATAAATATTTTTAAAAAACATGAGGAGTTAAAAAATAGAAAAAAAGCGAAACTAGAAGATTTATTAAATATACCAATCGTAAAAAAACCTAATTGGTCTATTGATGAGGTAAATAAAGAGATTTCAAATTCTGCTCAAACAATACTTGGCTATGTTGTAAGATGGATAGATCAGGGTGTAGGATGTTCAAAAGTTCCAGATATTAATAATATTGGTTTAATGGAAGACCGTGCTACTTTAAGAATTTCATCCCAACAAATAACAAACTGGCTTTATCATGGAATTTGTAGCAGAAAACAAGTCTTGGAGATTATGAAAAAAATGGCAAAAGTAGTGGATGATCAAAATAAAGGTGATAAGCTATATCAAAAAATGTCCCCTAGCTACGATAGGTCAATCGCTTTTAAGACAGCTTGTGAACTTGTGTTTCAAGGAAAAGATCAGCCATCTGGATATACGGAGCCACTTTTACATTTAAATAGATTAATTAAAAAAAATTAGTCTTTTGAAAATGAATTTCTATTTTTAAAAGCATAAATCAATGTTCCATCATCTAGGCTTTCAATTTCTCCACCAACAGGTAAGCCTTGAGCAAGTTTAGAAATTTTTACTTTAGTATCTTTAAGGCTATCTTGAATATAAAAAGCAGTTGTTTGACCCTCAATTGTAGCACTTGTAGCAAGAATTACTTCTTCAATTTTTTCTTTTTTAACCCTTTCCACTAATGCCGCTATCAATAATTCATCTTTATTTATACTATTTGATGAAATTGTGCCTCCAAGAATATGAAAATAACCTTGATAAACACTTGAAGCCTCAATACTCCATTGATCAGCTAAATTTTCCACTACACAGATTTTATTAAATTTTTGTTTTATATTTTCACAATTATTACAACCAACATTATTGGACTTCAAAGCTCCGCATGTTCTACATCTCGTTATATTTTTATACACTTCTGCTAAATTTTTAACCATGGGCTTTATTAGATCCTCTCTATTATTAATCATCTTTAAGACTATTCTCTTTGCAGACCGTGGTCCCAAACCTGGAAGTTTAGATATCAATTTTATTAATTCTTCTATTTCAGATATACTTTGCATTTAAACTATAAAGGCCACTTAAAACCAGGTATTCCAAAATTACCTGCCGATTTAGAAATTTCCTCAGTTGTTTTGGATTTTAAAGAAGATTTGGCATTATTATGAGCTGCCTTTACTAAATCTTCTATGATATTTTTTTCTTCCTTTAAAAGTTTATCTGATATCTCAACCGAAATCATTTCCCCTTCACCATTAAGCTTTACTTTAACTAAATCACCACCAGAATTACCAACAACTTCGATTTTTTTAATTGCCTCTTGGCTTTCCTTCATTTTTTTTTCAAGCTCTTTTGCTTTCTCAAGAATTTTTGAAAAATCAGTCATTATTTATTTTCCTCTTCTATTTTTAAAAGTTCTGCATCAGGAAATGTCTCTTTAATTTCCTTTGATAACTTAGATTGAGATTCTTTTCTTAATAAGTTTTCTTGCAAATTTTTTTTTTGTTCTTTTACAGTTTGTGAACCATTTTCTTTTGAAAATGCTATTATCCATCTTTTGTTTGTCCACTCAAGAAGTTTAGCTGTTAAATCTTTTATAAAAGTTTTATCAAGAACTGAATTGAATGAAATCTCAATTTTCTGATCCATAAAACTTACTAATCTTAAATTATTTTCTAACTCATATTTGAATTTTATTTCTTTTTTTTCCTCACAAAGTTTTATTAAATCACTAAAACTTTTGATCTGAAGACCTTCTATATTATTTTTTATTTCTGGTTTGGTTGAAATTTTTTCTTTTTGTTCTATATTTTTAAGTTGGTCAATAGTTTCTTTCGTGTATGTTTTGTTTTCACTCACTTTTCTATTTTTATTAAAATCCTGATTTAGTTCTGAAAGCACAGATTTTTTTTCACCTATCAAAATTTTTTTTAAATATAATGTTCTAATTAAAAACATTTCAATAAATTGGTATTGATTTTTTATAATATCAATTTTTTCAAGATTATTTAAAGTGAATTGCCACAATAAAAGTAGATCTTGTCTTGTAATTTTCTCAGATAAAGATTTTATTTTTTCAAATTCAGAATCATTTAAATCAAAGTTTGTACCATCTAAGTTAATAAACTTTATATTTTTTATATAATAAATAGTCTCTAAAAACTCATTTAAAAAAACTTTAGGCTCTACGCCAGAATTATAAATGCTTCTATATAAATTAAGTGTGTTATTTTCATTTCCCTCTATAATATTTTCAACTAAATCTATAATTATATTTTTTTCAAAATATCCAAAAACTTTTTGTGCATCTCTAAGATTAAGCTCCTTTCCGTTAGTTTCAACTAAAATTGCTCTGTCAAGTAATGAAAGCGAGTCTCTTACTGAGCCCTCTGATAATTTTACAATTAATTTAATTGCATCATCTGATATTTTTGTTTTTTCTAAATCTTTAATTTTTATTAAATATTCAAATAGTTCTTTTGAATTAACTCTCGAAAGATCGTATCTTTGACATCTTGAAATTATTGTTACAGGTATTTTTTTTACATCTGTACTTGCAAATATAAATTTTAAATACTCAGGTGGTTCCTCTAATGTTTTTAATAAAGCTGCAAATGCAGATTTGGAAAACATATGCACCTCATCACATATAAATATTTTATACTTTGCAGAAGTGGGCTTATATCTTGAAAATTCTATTAATTCTCTTACATCGTCCACGCTAGTTTTGCTTGCGGCATCTATTTCTAAAATATCAATGTTATTTCCATCAATAATTGATCTGCAGCTTTCACAAAAATCTTTTGTACATAAGTTATCAACTCCATTTTTACAATTTAAAGCCTTTGCAACAATTCTTGCTGTGCTTGTTTTGCCCGAACCTCTAATTCCTAAAAACATATAGGCATTAGGAATTTTATTATTTTTAATTGAGTTAAATATACTTTCTGCAATAACTTTTTGACCTACTAATTGATCAAATGTTTGAGGTCTATATTTTAATGCTAATACTTTGCTTTTTGAATTCATAATTAACAAGGAGACCAACCAACCTGAACAAATACTCAATACCCTTGCTTCCGTTAAGACCTAGGGGAATTCATGGTACCTTCACCTGGATGGCCCCCATCATATTATATCAGTAATAATTTAAATTCTTCAATATGATATCTTATTTTTTTCTTAAATTATCAGCTTTGAAAACCCCCAAAACACTCATATCCTCACAATGATAATTTAAATCCTCTAGAGAGTTTTTTATTTTTTGTTGATTTAGGTGTCCCTCAACCTCACATAGAAAAAAATAAGAAGAGAAAGAATTTTTCTCTGGAAAACTCTGAAGCTTGATCATATTAACTCCATTAATTGCCATGCCTTGTAGCGCACTATATAAGGCAGCTGGCTTACTTTTGAGTTTAAACAAAAAAGAAGTCACATATAATTTATCATCATTCTCAGGTTGAATAATATCTTTTCCCATTAATAAAAATCTCGTAAAGTTTTCTTTGTTATCTTGTATGTCATTCTTAATTATTTCTAAATTATAAATTTCCGCACTTAAACTTGATGCAATAGCCGCTTTTGTTTTATCTTTACTTTCAGAAATATATTTTGCTGATCCAGCTGTATCTGCTCTTACTTGCTCTGTTAAATTATTTTTTTTTATAAAGTTTGAGGATTGACTTAAGGCTTGAGCATGGGAGTACACATTTTTAATATCCTCAATTTTACTACCTTTGATGCCTAGTAAATTATGACTTATTTTATAAAAGTGCTCTGCATAAATATTTAATCTAAATTTAAAAATTAAATATTCTATACCGATATTACCTGTTGTCTTATTTGACTCTGGGATAATTGTTTTTATATTGTTATCATTACTTGCTAATTCAAAGCATTCATCAAATGTTTTGCATGATATAGTTTCACAACCTGGGTAATTTTTTTTGGCGCAGCTTTCGCTATAACTTCCTGAAATACCTTGATAAGCAATTTTCATAATTTATGACTTATATTCCATTAGTTTTTTTATTTCCAGATAATCTTCATTTGTATCAACACCAATAGGTGCAGAATTGGTAAAAACTACATCAATATTTATCTTATTATCAAGAGCTCTTAGCTGCTCAAGTTTAAGGTTAATTTCATTATTTGATTGTTTAAGGTTTACGAATTTTCGAAGAGTGGAAACTTTAAAAATATAGATTCCAATATGATGATAAATATTTTCATAATTTTCACCTTCAATAGATCTTAAAAAAGAATTCGCGGTTGAAATTTTTTTTTTTTCAATATTTTCTTTACAAACTACTTTAACAATATTTTGGTTTTGAACATAGCCACTGTCAAGTTTACATGCAAGTGTTGCTATCTCAGAATTATTTTGAATTGCTAAATTATTTAAATTAATTATATCATCCGAATTTATTAATGGCTCATCTCCCTGAAGATTTATTATATAATCTAAATTTTTTAAATTAAGTTTTTCATATGCTTCAAATATTCGATCTGTACCTGTTAAATGATCTTTTTTTGTAAGAATACTTTTTCCATTATTTTTTATTACTTCTTCGAATATTTCACGATCTCCTGTTGCTACGTAGACTTCACCTATTTTTGTTGATATTCCTTTTTCATATACATGTCTAATCAGTGATTTGTTATTGATTTTAAGAAGAGGTTTGTTGGGTAATCTAGATGCTCCGAGCCTAGATGGTATCAAAATAATCGTTTTAGTCATAAAATTAGCATTTATGCGTCTTTCAGCCGCTTAAATAAAAAATAATTATATATTATTTTTTTTGTTTAACATGTTATACGACGTAAAAAGTAATATCATGGATTCATTTGAAATAAATAAAATAGTGGCCTCAATATTATTAATTGCTCTATTATTTATTGGTATAGGTAAAATATCTGATTTAATTTTTCATGTAGAAAAACCAAAAACACCAGGATACAAAGTTGAGTTACCTGAAGAGGATAAAACAACTCAAATATCTGAAATAAAAAGTGAAAACGTTGATGAAGTTGATATTGCCGCCCTATTAGCCTTAGGTGATTTAACTCATGGAGAAAAGGTTTTTAAAAAATGTACAGCATGTCATGTGGTTGAAAAAGGTGGGCCAAACAAAATCGGGCCTGCTCTTTATGGGGTTTTGGGGAGAAATGTTGGGGCGGTAGAAGATTACAAATATTCTCAAGCTTTGTCTGACTACGGTAAAGAATGGACTTTTGAAGAAATGAATGGATATCTTAAAAAACCTCAAGCATGGATAAAAGGTACCAAAATGAGTTTTGCTGGCTTAAGAAAAGAAAAAGATAGAGCTTCGGTTATTCTTTATTTGAATCAATATTCAGATAATCCCCTTCAATTACCTTAATTTTCCAAAACTGTATAACAGAATACTTTTTTGAACATGTACTCTATTTAAAGCTTGCTGCCATACTTTAGATTGTTTTCCTAAAAAAACTTTTTCAGAAACCTCATTTCCTCTGGGTAGACAATGAAGAAAGATTGATTGAGAATTTGTAACTTTCATTAATTCTGAATTAACTCTATAGTTTTTAAAGTCTCTAATTTTTTTAGCTTTGCTCCCTTTATCGTTAAGCGAAAAAACTTTATCAGAAAATACTACATCTGCATTTCTTGCAGCTTTTTTTGGATCATTAAAAATGTTAATCTTTCCCTTATTTTTCTTTACCCAATCCATAACAAACTTAGGTGGGTTATAATTTTTTGGACATCCAATATTTAAGTTAAACTTGAACTTTACTGATGCTGCAATTAATGAATTTAAAACATTATTACAATCACCTATCCAACATATATTTAATATAGATATCGGTCTTTTTTTTATTTCTTCTATAGTGAAAATATCTGAAAGTACCTGACATGGGTGAGAGCTCGGGCTTAATAAATTTATAATTGGAATTTTTAAATTTTTACTAAAATCTTCAATTTTTTTATCACTATCTGTTCTGAGTAAAAAACCATCACCATAGGTTGATAGAATTTTAGCTGTATCAGATAGGCTTTCTTCACCTTTTCCCAAGTGTAATTCACTCGCTTTTACAGTTATTGATTTTGCTCCTAATTGATTGATTGAAATATAAAAACTTAATCGAGTTCGTGAACTTGGCTTTTCATACATTTGAATAAGAAGTTTTCCTTTTAAAGGTCGATCTTTATCAACATCTAAAGTACTAAGTTTTCTTCTATTTTTTTTTCTTTTCTTTGCATCATTTAATATTTTTCTTAAATCATGCGAGTTTATATCTTTTAAATTTATGAAGTTTTTCATTTAGTTATAATCTGCACAAACTTTATCTATTATTTTTAATGCTTTATCTACTTCACTTTTTTTTACATTTAATGGAGGTAAAATTCTAACTACATTTTCAGCAGCTCTTATTGTTAACAAGTTATTTTTCTCTAAAGATTTAATAAATTTAGATTGATCCGAGTAAAGTTGTATTCCTATTAATAAACCTTTGCCTCTGATTTCTCTTATAACTTTTGGATAATTATTTTTTATATTATTCAACTTTAAAAAAAAATAATCTGACATTTTTTTCACATTATTTAAAAATCTAGGTTTAAAGATTTGTCTCATTACCTCAGCGCCTACAGCACAAGCGTTAGGATTTCCTCCAAATGTTGATCCGTGACTACCGGGCTTCATTGCTTTAGCAACTTTATTTGTCATTAATACTGCTCCAATAGGAAAACCTCCTCCTATACCCTTTGCTATAGGTACAATATCAGGTTTAATTTTTGAACTTTCGAAAGCAAAAAAGTTTCCTGATCTGCCTACGCCGGATTGTACTTCATCTAAAATTAATAATATTTTTTTTTCATTACAAATTTTTCTTAAGTATTTAAGACATTTATCAGGAATAGTCTTTATGCCTCCTTCTCCCATAACAGTTTCTACCATTATAGCGGCTGTATCCTTTTTTATTTTATTTCTTATATTTGGAAATCTTGGCTTAAATTTTCTAAACTCAATATGATCAAATCCTGGAACTTTTGGACCATATCCTTCAGTCATTTTATTTGAGCCACTTGCAAAAATTGCAGCGATTGTTCTTCCATGAAATGAATTTTTTATACAAAGTACTCTATTTTTATTAGGTTTTCCTTTATAGAAAAAATATCTTCTAGCAATTTTAATTGCCGCCTCAGTTGCTTCAGCACCACTATTTTGAAAAATAACTTTGTCGGCAAATGTCTTTTGTGTTAGCATTTTTGCTAACTTTTCTGCTTCAGGAATTTGAAATGCATTAGATAAATGCCAAAGCTTTTTTGATTGTTTGTTTAATGCTTTTATTAAGCTTGGATTAGAGTGGCCAAGTGAATTAACGGCTATTCCTTGTACAAAATCTAAATATTTTTTACCTTTGGTTGAAAATAAAAAACTTCCCTTTCCATACTTAAAAGATAATTTTCTTCGGTTATAATTATTTGCTAATGAACTCATAAATTAAGTATTTAACTTATACACATTTAACACTAATTGACTTAATTAAAATGCAACCATTGGTTAAATTTTAATTTAAGAAATAATTGTTAAGAAATCTAAAAAAAAACTTGCATAAAATATATAATTATGGGTTACATAATATTGTATAATTTTTTATATAATACACTATATTTAGTATTTTTATGGGTTGGGATAACAAAAAAATTGAAATCTTAAAAAATGAATGGGGTAAGGGAAAAACTGCTTCTCAAATAGCTGAAATGATTGGTGGCGTAACTAGGAATGCAGTTATCGGTAAAGCCCATAGGTTGAATTTATCATCTAAAATTAAAACTAGAAGCTCATCGTACAATCATACAAATAAAAATCAGATCACTGAAAAAAAGGTTAGTAACAGTAGAAGATCAAGATTTAAAAGTCTTGTATTGGATAAAAATTTTGAGGAGGCAAAAAACATAAGTTTAGAGGAGTTAAATGAAAATACATGTAAATATATGGAGGGCCACCCTAATGAAAAATCCTCTTCTTTTTGCGGAAGAAAGACAGTGGAGAAATTTTCTTACTGCCCATTGCATCTTATGATTGTATATCAACCTAAAGGTAAAAAAGAAGATGTAAGTCTAAAAGATAATGAAGTACCAGCTTTTATAGAGAAAAAAGTTAAATCCGCTTAATAAAAAATTAATTATTCTCTTTAGAGAATTCTCCACCTGCTTTCCACATATAAGAATATTTTAAAATTTCATTATCAAAATATTTTAAATTGGAATTTAAATTTAAGTCAATATTGGTTTTATATTTTCTTGATGGAATATTATCATATTTAAGCAAGTTTAATTGATCATTAGTTAATAATGGGTTTTTCATTGTAATTTCAAAAAATTTCGCAATAAATCTAGCTACAAATAATGGTGTTGGTATTAAAAATCTTTTAATTTCAAGAGATTTGGTAAGACGATTAACAATTTCTCTAAAATTTATTTTTTCTGGACCCACGCATTCTATTATTTTTCCCTTATAATCTTTTAATATAACATTTTCTATTATTTCACACATATCGGTTACATGTATTGGACAAAAAGAGGTTTTTCCTTCATAATAAATTGGAAAAACTGGTAAATAACTCAGCATTTTAAAAAGTAATGTTGTAAAATTATCATCAACACTATAAACTAAAGATGGTTTTAGTATTACATAATCATCAAATATTTCTTTAATTTCATTTTCGCCGTTAATTTTACTTATGGCATACTTACTATCTAAAGCATCCTCAATTCCAAGCGCAGAAATGTGTATAAGCTGTTTTAATTTTTTCTTTTTTGAAAACTCAGCTAATTTTTTAGGTAATAAAGAATGTATATTTTGAAAAGAAGACTTATGTTTTTGATTTAATATTCCTATTAGATTAATACAAATATCCTTATTTTGAAAAATTTTATCTAAGCTATCATTGTCAAATTTATCAATTTCAATTATATTTATCCATCCAGCATTTGCCTGGCTTTTAAGTATATAGGCTTTCCTGTGTAAATTTCTTGTAACAACAGTTACTTTAAAATCCCTTTTTGTTAATTTTCTTAATAAATGTCTACCAATTTGGCCTGAGGCTCCAAATACTAGAATTTCTTTAGGTTTCATATATATATAAATTATGCAAATAGATATTAAATTACATAAGGATGATTTGCCAGATGAAATAAGACTAGAGGACAATAAGTCTTTAGCAATCGACTCTGAATTCTCTGGTCTTAACGTAAATAGAGATAAGCTTTATTTAGTCCAAATTTCTACTGGAAATAAGGATGCACATATAATTCAATTAAATCGAGAAAACTATAATGCGCCAAACCTTAAAAAGTTATTAGAAAGTGAAAAAATTGAAAAAATTTTTCACTTTGCAAGAGCAGATGTTACTTTTATAAAAAAATATTTAAATGTTGATATCAAAAGTATTCAGTGTACCAAAATAATGAGTAAACTTGCAAGAAGCTATTCTGACAGACATGGCCTAAAAGACTTAGCTAAAGAGTTTTTGGGAATAGAATTGAGCAAGCAATATCAGAGTACAGATTTTGGCGGTAAGTTAACTGAAAAACAATTAAAATATTGTGCATCTGATGTTATATATCTTCACGAAATATATTTAAGACTAAAAGAAATTTTAGTAAGAGAGAATAGATATGAGCTATATAAGAAAGCAGTTAATTGCATAAATACAAGAGTTGATTTAGACTTGGCTTCTTTTACAGAGGATATTTGGTCTCATTAAAATAAATATGAAAAATAAATTTTCTTCCGTTGGAAAAGATGTCGTTCAATCGGAAATAAACGCTCTAAAAAAATTAAAAAAATTTATAAATAAAGATTTCGATGAAATTGTAAACTCAATATTAAAGTGCAAGGGAAAAGTTATATTTTCTGGTGTTGGAAAATCCGGTATAATATCAAAAAAAATTTCATCAACTTTATCATCGCTCGGTATATCTTCATTTTATGTTGATGCAGGATCGTGTTCACATGGAGATTTAGGAGTTATTAGCTCTGGAGATATACTAATAATAATAAGTCACAGTGGAGAGTCATCAGAATTAAAAAATATTATTCAATATGTGAAAAGGAATAGAGGTATTACACTTATTGGAATAACAGCTAAAAAAAATTCTCTTTTATATAAGTCAGGAGATATCAATTTTTTACTTCCAACATTAACTGAGGCAGGACCGGGAAATTATATTCCGACATCAAGTACAACAGCACAACTTTGTTTGGGTGATGCAATAGCGATATCCACTATCAAACAAAGAAAATTTTCTAAACTTGACTTTAAAAAATTTCATCCAAGTGGAAGTTTGGGAGCAAGATTAAAAACTGTTGGAGAGCTCATGTATAGAGGAAAAAATATACCTTTCATTAATGAAAATTTAAGTATTAAACTTGCACTTAGAGATTTTAATAAAAAAAATTTAGGAGTATTAATTGCTAAAAATAAAAAAGGAAATGCAACGGGAATTATTTCTGATGGAGACTTAAAAAGAATTAATTATAAGTCTGAAAATATTAAAAGCTTAATAATTAAAAAAGTAATGAAAAAAAATCCGATTATTGTAAATGAAAATATGTTGGCTGCAGAGGCTTTGTCTTTAATGAATAGTAAAAAAATAACAGCTTTATGTGTTTACAAAAAAAACAAAAAGAAAATTATTGGTTTAATACATATGCATAATATTCTAAAAGCTAATATTACTTAAAATGAAACTAAAATTATTTTTCCAGATGACATTGTTTATTACGATTTGTGTAATTCTGTTAGTTTTTTATTATTCATTTTTAAAAACTCAAAATAGTAAAAACGCAAATAATAACGAATTAATTAAAGAATTAGATAAAGATAAAAGTGCAAAACTTGAAAATGAATTATTAAATATTGAATATAATTCTACTGACAAACATGGAAACAATTTTTACCTAAATGCAGAGAGAGCGACAATTAATTTAGAACAAGGTGAAAATATAATAAATCTTAGTAATGTTGTTTCTGTTATTAATTTAAAAAATAAAGGTAATATAATAGTTTATTCTAATGATGCACTTTATGATAAAATTACCCATAATACAAATTTCTATAATGAAGTTAAAATAGAGTATCTAGATAATTTAATTCTTAGTGATAATTTAGATATAATTTTTACTGAGAGGATATCAAAGGTATATAATAATGTTGTTTTAAATAATGAAAATATGGATTTAAAAACAGATAAAGTGCTTATAGATATGATAAATGGAGATATTAAATTAGAAATGTTTAATAACTCTCAAAAAGTAAAATTAACAACTAATCATGAATATATTAATTAAGAAATTTAGGATTAAATCTTTTAAAGATGAGAGCCCGGTAATTGAGCTAAAAAATTTGTCTATCGCCTATGGAAATAGACAAATAGTTGAAAAACTTAATTTAAATATTCAAAAATCAGAGATATGTGGCCTGCTCGGTCCAAATGGAGCAGGTAAAAGCTCTATTTATCATTCAATAATTGGATTGGTTAAACCGACATTTGGAGAAATATTTATAAATGGTGTTAATGCTACAGAAATACCAACACACATTAGATGTTCAAAATTTGGAATCTCTTGGGTTCCACAATATGGAGGATCATGGTCAGATTTAAGTGTATATGATAATTTAATGGCGATTGCTGAGTTAAATCTCAGTAATAAAGAAGAAAGAATTAATAAAATAAATAATCTTATAAGAAAATTTGAATTGCAAAATGTTATTAAATTAAAATCAAAATATTTATCTGGGGGCCAGGTTAGAAAACTTACTTTAGCTATGGCAATGGTTAAAAATACTAAGATACTTATTTTAGACGAACCTTTCGCTGCTCTAGACCCTCAAAGTGTGAGAATGATACAACAAATTATAGTAAGTCTTCAAATGTTTGATAGAATTTCAGTTTCGATTTCTGATCATTCATCAAGAGATCTGCTTAGTTGTGTTGATAATGCAATGATCTTATCGGAAGGAAAAATTGTTGCTAAAGGAACACCGCAAGAATTAGTTAAAAATACAAAGGCGATTGAAGCATACTTTGGTGAAGGTTTTAAAATATAATTGCTGGTGAAAAATCAAGTTATAATAAAAAAAAAAATTCAACCGTATAATAAAAAAATTTCAGTATCTGGCGACAAAAGCCTAAGTATTAGATGTATACTAATTTCATCAATTGCTTCTGGAAAATCTAGAATATTTAATTTACTTAAGTCTGATGATGTTTTGAATTCATTGAAAGTTATAAAACAAATTGGTGCAAATTATAATATTACTAAAAATTATATTGATATTTATGGTGTAGGAATTAATGGATTTAAAATAAAAAATAGTACAATCCTTAATGCTGGTAATTCAGGTACATTAGCAAGGTGTATACTTGGTTTATGTTCAAGCATCCAAAATAACATAAAATTAATTGGTGATGAAAGTTTATCCAAAAGAGATTTTTCTAGAGTTATTAAACCTTTAAATTTATTTGGAGTAAATATAGTTTCTAAAAATAATAAGTTGCCAATAAAATTAATTGGATCCAATTTACTAACCCCAATCCAATATGAAGAAAATAAAGGCAGTGCACAAATTAAGACTTGTATTATTTTAAGTGCAATTAATACGCCGGGCGTTACTACAATTAAAGCAAGAAAATCTAGGAATCATACAGAGGTACTTTTAAAATATTTGAAATATCCAATACAAATTAATAAGTACCAAAAATATGATTTGATAAAAGTCAGAGGATTACATCAATTTAATTCTTTTGATTATAATGTACCGGGCGATATTAGTTCAGCATCTTTTTTTATAGTTTTAACTTTATTATCAAAAGACTCCAGCTTAACAATTAAGAATGTTAATATTAACCCAAGTCGTATCGGAATTTTAAAAATATTTAATAAAATGAATGCGAATATTAAAATACTAAATAAAAAAAATTATAAAGGTGAGCTAATAGGTGATATTAAAATTAAAAGTACAAAATATTTTAAATCATTTAATTGTCCGGCAAGTTTAAACAGTTCTGCCATAGATGAGTTTTTATTAATTTTTTTAGTTGCAGCTAAATCAAAAGGAGTATCAAAATTTAGAGAGCTAGATGAACTTAATAAAAAAGAAAGTCCTAGATTAGATATTGCAGTAAATTTTTTGAGAATGATTGGAGTTAAAGTTGTAAGAAAAAAAAATAATATAGATATTTATGGTAATCCAAATTTGGATCTTAATAAAAAATTTCATGTTAGAAATTTTTTAAAAGATCATAGAGTTTTTATGATGTCTGTTATAGCAGGCCTTTCTTTTGGAGGAAGTTGGAAAATTGATGACAAAGACTCAATTCAAACATCTTTTCCTGATTTTCTTAAAATCATGAAAAAAATAGGAGCAATTATTAAATGAAGAAAAAATTTATAACAGTTGCTATAGATTCACCGGCTGCAGCAGGCGCTGGCACTCAATCAAAGTTAATAGCTAAACACTATAACCTTTTTTACTTAGATACAGGAAAAATTTACCGTTATATTGGATTGTTAAGATTAAAACATGGTAAAAGTTTTTCAATAAATTTAATAAAAAAAAAAATTAAAAATCTAAATTCAAGTAATCTTTTAAGAAAAAATCTCTTATCAGATGAAGTTGCTATATCTGCAGCAATAATTGCTCAAAATAAACACATAAGAGAAATTGTGCATGATTTTCAACAAGATTGTGCTTACAATCCCCCAAAAAAATATTCTGGATCAGTTTTAGATGGTAGAGATATAACATCTGTACAAATTAAAGATGCAATGTTTAAATTCTTTATAACGGCAAGTATAAAAACAAGAGCTGAAAGAAGATTTAAAGAGTACAAAACCTTAAAAAAAGTTATAACTTTAAATCAAGTGATAAAAAGTATCAAAAAACGTGATAAATTAGATCGAACAAGGAAATACGGCCCATTAAAAAAAACAAAAGATTCAATCTTGATTAATACCACTAAATTAAGTAAGAAAGCGTGCTTTTTGAAAATTAAAGCAATTATGGATAGGAAAATATATAGTTAATGGAAGTATACAAAGAAATATCAAGCTCGCAAGGACAAGAATTCAAAAAACTTTTATTAGATAACTTTTCAAAAACTAAAATTGAAGAAGGAAAATTACTTACAGGAACCGTAACAAAAATAAATGAAAAATATGTTTACCTTTTAATTCAAGGAATGAAGAGTGAGGCTCTAATCGATATAAATGAAGCAAAAACAGTTTATGGTGAAGGCAATATAAAGGAAAACGATAAACTTGAAGTTTACCTAGAAAAAATAGAAGATAAAAATGGAGAAGTCATAGTATCTGCAACAAGAGCGCAAAAAATTAGAGGTTGGTACATATTAGAAAAAGCTTATGAGGGAAATCAAAACGTAAAAGGCAAAATTGTATCTAGGTGTAAAGGTGGGGTGATAGTTGAACACTCGGAAACAAAGTCTTTAATGTTTTGCCCAGGATCGCAAATAGATTCTAAACCATTAAAGTCATTCGACCATTTGTTTAATGTCGAGCAAGATTTTAAAATTATAAAATTAGATAAATTCAGAGGTAATGCATGTGTATCTAGAAGAGAAGTTATTAGCTCTGCTAAAAAAGAAGATAAAGCAAAAATTATAGAAAAATATAAAGTTGGAGATATTATTAAAGACGCCATTGTTAAAGGATATAGTTCTTTTGGTTGTTTTTTTGAGGTGAACAACGAAATTGATGTTTTGGTTCATTTGCAAGAAATTTCTTATTCGCGAATTAATCATCCTGATGAAGTTTTCACAATTGGAGAGAAGCATGATGTTAAAATTATATCAATTGATAAAGAGAAAATGCAAATTTCATGTTCTATCAAAGCTCTCACCCCTGACCCATTTGAGAACATTGCAAATTATGAGGTTGGCAAAACTTATAAGACAAAAGTAATAAAAGTTGTAGATTATGGTGCATTCTGTGAACTGCAACCAGGTTTAACATGTTTATTGCATTCAAGTGAAATAAGTTGGAATAAAAAAAATGTATCACCAAATAAATTTTTTAAAGTTAATGATGAGATCGATTGTGTAATAACAGATATTGATAAAGAGAAAAAGAGAATTGCAATATCACATAAGTTAGCACAAGAGAATCCATATGAAAGTTTTGAAAAGAAATATCCAATGAATTCTGTTTTAAAGGGTAAGATATCTAATATAAAAGACTTATCAATTTATATTAACATTGAAGAATTTGGAATAGACGGTTTCATGCATGCTAATGATATATCATATGTCTCAAAACCAGAGGAAGAAATTAAAAAATATAAAAAAGGTGATGAAATAGAGGTAAAGGTTATTGATATAAAATCAGGTGAACAGAAAATTAAATTTGGCATTAAACAATTACAAGAAGACCCATTTAATATATTTAAAGGAAAAAAAATAAATGATATAATCACGGTTAAAGTAAAATCAACAAGCTCTAAGGGAATAGTTGTGGTGCCTGAAGGTAGCGAAATAGAGGTATTAATCAAAAAAAATCAAATAGCAATAAATGCAGAAGATGCAAGATCAAACAGATTTATACAAGGAGACAGAATAGATGCAGCAATCGCAGAGATAGACTTGGAAAAAAGAAAATTAGTTTTAAGTATAAAATTGCTAGAGGAGATGCAAAATAAAGAGGCTGTTTCAAAGTTTTCAAGCCCATTAAGTGGAAAAAACCTTCCTTTCTCATCTCTTTCAGAAAAACTAGATAAAAAGAAAGAAGATAAATAAATTTAAATTGTCTATATCAAGATCTGAAATAATAACTAAATTAACCAAAAATTTCCCAAACCTTTATAAAAAAGATATAAATAAGTTCTTTGATATATTGTTGTTTGAAATTTCTAAAGCATTGAAAAACGGAGAAAGAGTAGAACTAAGGGATATTATGATGTTCGAAACAAAAATTCAAAAAAAAAGAATTTCTTTAAATCCAAGAACATTGGAAAAAGTTGAAGTTCCTGAAAAAAAAACCATTTTATTTAAATCTTCTAAAGAATGGAAAAAAAAACTAAATGAAAAAACGTAAAATATTTATCGCTTGTGATACCACTAATTTAGCAAAAGTAAAACAAATCATAAAACAATCAAAAACAAATAAAATTAAAATTGGCTACAAATTTGGCTTAGAA
>MDSZ01085054.1_pt1 | contig 21875 bp, 29 predicted proteins | sample 811201 | NCBI WGS metagenome assembly MDSZ01 (sample SAMN05326647, study PRJNA326480) | marine metagenome | isolation source: seawater | place: Indian Ocean: North | collected 2010 | reverse complement strand
TGATATAAAACAGGCAGAGTATTGTTTAAAAGATGCATATCTCTTACATAAATGGAATAAAATACAAGATAATCTTTCAGAGATTAATTGGCTAGAGGATGTAAGAGAAAAGAAATATGTGGATGTAGATACAATAGCTTCAGCAGCATGTGTTGGTGGTGCCTGTGAAATCGACTTCTAAAATACCATCTCCTTGTCGTCAAATATGTGTGTTGAATAATGTTGGGTATTGTATAGGCTGTGGCAGAAAAAAAGAAGAAATTACAGAATGGATAAGAGCAACAGATGAGCGGAAACAACAGATACTAGAAAGGATTAAGGATGAGCAGTGGTTTAGACGAATACCAACTAGAATGTGATGAATGTGGCGTCATTTGTTTTGTTCAGGTATCTCATCAACCAGAGTTTTGTCCTTGTTGTGGCAATGAAGCAATTGCAATATTAGTTGATGAGGAATATATTACACATTTCCTTGATAAAGATGTTGAATAAATAAATGTATGTGGATATATAATGATAAAAAATTCAATGAAACACCGGAAGAATATCAAGGATTTGTATACCAAATTACAGAACTCTCCACAGGCAAGAAATATATTGGTAAAAAAAATTTCTGGTCTCCAAAAACTCTTCCTAAAAATAGCAAACGACCTAGAAAAATTAAAACCAGAGTTGAATCAAACTGGCGAGAATACTATGGGTCAAACAAAGAACTCCAAGAAAACGCAAAAGAAAACCAAGAAAACTATCAAAGAGTAATACTGCATTTCTGCAAAACAAAAGGCGAGATGTCATACTACGAGGCAAAATTACAGTTTCAATATGATGTATTATTATCTGACGAATATTATAATGAATTCATTGGTTGCAAAATTCACTCAAAACATATAAGAAAGAACGATGGATAAAAGAAAAATTTTTATACATATACCAAAAAATGCTGGTATGACAATTCGGCGTAGTCCTTATTTAAAAAATAAAATATTACTTAATCATGAAAATCGACTTATCGATTCAAAATATGTTAATGGTTTATTGAAAAAAATGAGCCAAATAGGTGACCATCACGGGTTCGAGCATGCTAGATGGAGAGATTTGCAACATGACTATCGCAATTCACACAGAGCATTTGCAATAATTAGAAATCCTTGGGATAGAGTTAAATCAAGATATAATTTTATAAGCAGTTTGATTAATGAACGTAAACAACCAAAGGATTATGCAGATGTAAGTTCATTCGAGGCATTCCTTGAGGAACGATTTAAATGGGGTAACGAACCTTTTATGTGGCATAGAGCAGTTAGAGGTTGGTATCCTGCATGGGACCATGTATCAGATGAAAACGGTGAAAAATGTAAGGTTGATATTATAAGGTTTGGTCACTTAAATGAAGAAATAATGAAATATTTTAAATTAAAAGAAATGTCAAGGGCCAGAAATGTAACAACATTTTCAGGTGTAAAATATACAAATAAAACAATACAAATAGTTGCTGATTGGTATCAAAAGGATATTGATTATTGGGGTTTTGACTTCGATACAGAGGCACAAAAAAATTATTATTTTGAAAAAAATTGTTAATAAGTTCATAAGTTATTGATTTTAAAGGAATCTTTTTTTAACAAAAATGCATTTTTTTGTTTACAAAGGTGTTTTTTTGTGATAGTATGTACATATAATAATTAATGAGGAGATTATATTATGAGCAATTTAAAACATTATATCCTGGACATGGAAGAAAAAATTGGTGATATTCCAGGTATCATGGATAAAACTTCTGAAGCAGAATGTGTACAAGAAGTTATTAACTATGCATTAGATTATCTAGACCCATTCCATGATATGGATAGATTTGATACTGAAATAGTTGAATGGGTCGTAAAGAAAAACTTCAATGAATATTGGAGTGCTGCATAATGGTAGAACAAAGATTATTTTGGGAAAAATATAGAGACGAGTCTGATGACAAGTATCCAACATATACATACAGAATTGGTATGACTGCATCAAGTCATTCACAAAATGGTGTAATTTGGAAAACATTACAATCATCTTTACCTCCTGAAGAGGAACTTAAAATGTTACAACAACTTTATCCTACACATGAGGATATTGATGGTATGATGGGCTTTTATAAAAGAGAACATGAATCATCAACAACATATCAATGGTGGGATGATGCCTTACAAAAATATCGTCCATATCCATTTGATTGTTGTTCAGAAGAGCTATTTGATTGGGATAGAAATAAAGATGTTGGTTATGATGAAAAAATATTTGCACTGGAAAATGGACACAAGTTTATACCAATTCCTGGTGATGATATTAAACCTGATTATCATGCAACATTTATGTTTATGAGAGAACCAAAATGGCATTATACAGTTGATGGTGTTGACTGGGAGTAAAATAAAATGGATAAAAATAAACTGGGAATAAAAAAATTTTAAAAACGTGTTTACATTTGGTAAAAAACGTGATAGAATATAAAAATAATAATAATGAGGAGCAAATATGGCACAATTAAAAGGCCTTAAAGGTATACAAAAAAGAAAAAAACCAAAGAAAAAGGTTGAATTATCACCTGCACAACAGGCAGAAATGCAAGAACGCATGAAAAAATTGCGTGAGGCCAGGCAGAAAAAAAGAGGTGATAAAAAACCAGCCAATGTCCATCCAAGTGTTTTGGAAAAACCAGTCACTGATATGTTATCATATGATAATGTAAAGGAATGGATTAAATACAATAAAGAGGTTCTCGCATCTTACCGACCACTTATCAGACAAAAGGTTCCAGGTGCATTAATGAAACATGAATCAATTAGAGCATATATATCAGACATGGAACATTACATTCGTAGTGGTGATTGGATAGCCAATTATACCGGTAGAGAAATGCAGAACAGAACAAGGTGGCGTACAATTGCCGCTGCAGAAAGTGATAAAAATGATTTTTTTACAGGCAATAAAAGATTGGTAAACAATAAGGTTGTTGAACTAGAGGATTATTTAGAAATGAAACAAGAGGGGCTTTTATGAGTGTAACTGAAACCTTCCTAAATAAGAATAAGTTCACTCAATTGGTACACGATGCGGTGACAGAATTAAAAACATCTTACATGGAAGCAATATTACATATTTGTGAAAAGAATAATATTGACCCACAAGATGTTAAAAAGTTTGTTTCTCCTGTTATACGGGATAAACTAGAGGCTGAGGCAAGACAGCTTAATCTCTTGCCAAAAAACAATACAATAACATTTGAATAATACAGTTAATATTTCAGTTAATATAAGGAAAAAAATATGTCGTTAGAAAATTTAAAAAGAAACAAAAATCAAATTGATAAACTATTAAAGGCTGCAGAGGCGGCAGGTGGTTCAACTTCTACAGAACAACAATCATATGGTGATGATAGAATTTGGAAACCAACAGTCGATAAGGCCGGTAATGGTTATGCAGTTATTCGTTTCTTACCATCACAGGAAGGCGAAGACCTACCTTGGGTTCGTTACTGGGATCACGGTTTTAAAGGTCCAACAGGTTTATGGTATATTGAAAATTCATTAACCTCAATTGGTCAGGCAGACCCTGTTTCAGAAATGAATTCAAGATTATGGAATTCAGGTAACGAAGAGGATAAGGCAATTGTTAGAGAAAGAAAAAGACGATTACATTATGTTGCAAACATTTATGTGGTAAATGACTCTGGCAACCCTCAGAATGAAGGTAAGGTTATGTTATATAAGTTTGGTAAAAAAATATTTGAAAAACTTATGGACGTAATGCAACCTGCCTTCCAAGATGAAACACCTATTAATCCATTTGACCTATGGGAAGGTGCAGATTTTAAACTTAAAATACGAAACCTTGAAGGTTACAGAAATTATGATAAATCTGAATTTGCAGGTCAGTCACAATTATTTGATGGCGATGAAACCAAATTAGATGCCATATACTCACAGGTACATGCTCTAAAGGATTTTGTTGACCCAAGTAATTATAAAACCTATGATGAGTTAAAATCCAAGTTAATGAGAGTTCTTGGTGAAGATGTTGATGAAGGTCCTATGACCCTAAAACAAGAGGTACAGATGAACGAACCAGAGGCAGCTCCTCAGCCTAAAGTTCAAGAATCTGTAACAGCGGAAAGTGTAACTATTGATGATGACGATGAGACCATGTCTTATTTTGCAAAACTTGCCGCTGAACAATAAAGGAAGGGGACTTCGGTCCCCTTTTTTTTATCTACGGTCACCCGTAGTACCTCTACTACCATAACTAAAGTCAATAGTTTCCTGTGATGCAATAATATTATTAATGTATTGATTAAAATCGCTATTATTGCCGGTGTTATTATCAATAATTATATCACCGATTGCACCAGGGCCCATTGTTATATTATTTTCTTTAATTGCCTGTTCTATTCCATCTCTAAATCCATTTGCGACTGAATTAGAAATAATTTCCTCAGCCTTATTCTGGTCAGCCTGTGTAATTTCTGGGTCAAACATTTTACTTTTAGACATGATATTATTAATAAGTCTTGTTACCATATAATTACCTTCACCAGCCAAGTTTGCCGGGTCTGACCTTTCATTAAGGACCTCTTCCAAACTCTTGAAACCTCGAGTTGCTTTTAAATATTCATCAACCTGTTCTGTTGATAATTTAAACCCTAAATCCTTTTCCACTTGCCTTATTTCGTTTGCAATTTTGGCACCATATAGAGCCTCTACAGCAACAAGAGCATTACTAGCAAAAAGAAGGAATTTTCCTATACCTGCCTTAAGACTACCATCAGGTTTTACATCTACATCAATACCAGAACCTGCAGCCTTAGGCGGGTCTCTTAAATCCTCTAAAAGTTTAATATTCTCGTCTCTAAAACCTAGCTCTATTACATTTGCACCTGCAGTAATTGGTGGCTTGTTTACAAATTTAGGGCCAAATATATCATCAAATTGCTGAAAAAGGTCATCTTGAAATTTAAGCGCTGGAAACGCCCTGGCATTTATTTTACCTAAGGTTGTTTTTCTTGTTCTATTATTGCGAAAACGGTTTGCATCAGCTTCAACTGCTTGTCTAAAATCCGGTATGTCTGTTCCCATTTTAGCGCCTTTTGATAGTAATCTAGCTTCTACAGCTGCTAATCTTCTAGCTTTTGCAAATTCTCTTGCAATTCCAGTTGTGCCTTTACCTAGTTCTTTAATGCCTAATACAATACCTATTGTATCAAGAAGAGCGGCACCAAGACCTTTTGCGGCTGTAACAACATTACCTAAACCACGACCAGCAATAGCACCAACACCAGCACCGGTAGCAGATCCACCTAACCTAGCATTTCTTCGCATGGCTCTTCTATTTTCTCTGGCAGCCTCTAAATTATCAAATCTTTGACCTTCCAAAATTTTGGCCTGTTTCATTTGAATTTTTAATTGGTCCTTTAATATACCGGAAATATTATCCAATAAATTAATACTGGTTGATTGACCAGATTTTACATCACTGATTATACTTTGAGTTTTTTCAGCAATCTCTACTGATTCTTGATGATTCTCTGCTAGTTTTAAATTTACGTCTCTTAATTCTGCCATTATTTTTGTCTACTATTTTTTTCTTCGATATCTTGTTGTAATAAAGTTAAATAAACCTCTCTCTCCCACGGAATCATATCATCTAGCTCTGTTAGAGAATAATTAAAATTTTGCATGAGTTGAAAATTTAATCTAAAATAGTTCTCTAATGTATCATGAGAGAGGTTAATTAAAAAAAATTGTCTATACCCTCCAAATTTCTTTTATTTTGATGACCACATTTAGGGCAGTGTACATCAACAGAATATGTAATTCTTGGCAATTCACCCATATACAATGATAATTTTTCAAATTGGTCAACTGTTAAATATTCTATAAAATTTATTTTTTCTTGTAAAGGTTCATCTTTCATTGAAATGTTTTCTTCTTCTGTTTGAACAAACTCCATACATGATACTAGATAATTAATAATTCCCTCGGTTTCGGATATTTTATCAGATAAAACTCCATTTTCTATTAAATCAGGATAACTAGGTATTTTCATTATGACCTTTAGTGTATCTGATATTTCGATTGTTTTACTTCTACTATCTATTTCCGGAACCTTAACATTATTTAAGTCAAATTGAAACGGTATATCATCCTCGCATTCTGAACATTTTAAAATTAAACTTACTGATTCACCAACTGATTTAGCACGAATATTTGTAAAAATATAATCTGCATCAATATTTGTTAGTTGTTTTATAGATAAATTTTCTGTACATGCCTCTATCGTACCTAATATTGCATTTATAATTTGGGTCTGGTCCTTTGATTCGTATGCCATCATTAATACCTTTTGTTCCTTAACTAAAAAAGGTCTATATTTAACCTGTTTTCCAGTTGATGGAATTACAGTGGTATACATTGGTACATCATTTAATTTGGGTAATGCCATTATGCTCTCCTTTTCAATACTTCCCAAGCGTCAACTTTGATAAATTGTTTGTTTGTTTCATTTTTATTTGGATTACGTATAGTAAGTTTTGCCTTTTTTCCAAGATTAAATGCTTGTACCTGTGCAATAAACCTATCTATACTTTCATTCCATTCACGACGGTTTTCGTTTCGTAGTTTTGTATCGTAATTACTTCCACCGCCAGAGGTTCTACTATTTCTACTTCTTTTTCTTTTAGCCATATTATATTCCTAATCCTAATCTAACCAAACCAGAAACAAAATTCTGTTCAATTATTCTTACATTTGTATAACTCAATTGCACAGTAACCTCTGCAATTGCATCCAAATCATTTGTTAAATCAACTGATTGAATAGTTGTTGGAAATGCATTTTCCAATATAACTGTATAAACTGTATTACCATTAGGCCCTAATATTAAATCAAATGGACCTTTTTTAACCTCTTCATTTGATATAGGCCTTTTTAATTGATGTATTTTAACATCTCTCTGATAATTTAATTTATAACCTACCTCACCGGTTTCTTCATTTAATATTGACCTTTTCCAACCTTCAAAAAATTTCATAACACCATAATCATTTAATAAGTGAAATGTCATTGATACATCAGGCACTGCATATCCATATGCTACCAATTCTGGTTGCATGCCTATCGCTCTTTCCCTTGTTAAAATTTGTTTACCAGGGATTGATGTCGTTTTACATAATAGGTCTAATTCTCTTGATGTTGGATTTTTATCAATAATTCCAGGTATATCAGTTACTGAAGGTATTGGTAAACTAAATCCTAATAATTCTGTAATTCCAGGTATATTTAATGTTCTAAATGAAGGTATTTGTACAAGAAATTGATTTGTTCTGGCCAGGCCACCTTTACCACTAATTAAACCTTTTAATTCGTCAATCGATGCCATTAAATCATACTCCTTGAAACTTTATATACATTACTAGTACTTGATTTTTTAAAACTTGCAGTTGGTAAAAAGGTTGCAATTTCCCATTCAGGCGCGGGAACCCTTGCAAAATTACTTTTTAACTGATTATTTAAATAATGTTTAAAACATGGTTTAAAAAATTTTAATTTTGATGTGCCTTGTAATAATTCATAATTTAATCTAAAAGTTGTTGATGCATCATATTTTTTATTATTTGTATTTTCTAGTAATGCATCTAAAAATTTTGCTCTTAATGTCATAGGTAAATAATGTAAATTTAAACCATAAAATCCACCTTCCGCTGGTCCTACAATAATCGCAAGAGGGAACCTATCATAAAAAGGTAATGTTTCTTTTGTTTTAGGGTCATAAAAAAACATGTTCATCGAACCAACTAACTCTGTTCCTGAGGTTTTTAATGATTTATCTTTCATCAGTTGCTGACGACTTATTGTCATATCTTGCACTTTTTTACGAAACCATGCACGTGATTCCTTTGTTCGAGGTGTAATACCCGCTCTAAAAGCCTCTTGTTCCAATGTTGCAAATAAGTTAGACATACCTCTATTTATTCATTTTTTTTGGTTTTTTATAAGGTTTATATGGTTTATATGTTTTTAATTTACCAGGCATCTTTGTCATAAGTTTCATTTCTTGTAATGTTTTTTCTGTCCATACCTGAAACTCCCAGCCTCTATCCTTTGCATAATTTTCAGCAGCCTCCCATTTATTCATATTTTTAACATATGTCAATGCCTCGGTCATATATTTTTTTGTTCTTGTAACCTTAGGTAATTCTGTTTCCTTTTCTGGTTTTATTTCAACAAGAACAGTCTTACCACTTTTATATTTTATTTTTACATCAACAAAATACCTATGATATTTTTTATCGACTGCATAGAAATAAGGTATAATAACCTCTTCACTGGACCATTCTTTTACATCTGGATTATTATCACACCATATAAACACTTTTAACTCCCAACCAGAACGAAATACCACATTTGTAAAGTCACCTCTGTATTTCTTTGGATTCTTTACCTTATATATTCCAGAATACGCCATTTTTCCATATAAATAAAAACAAATTAAAACTATTTATTATAGGGACAAAAATGCAATATTATACATTTCCAAAAAACAGACAGGACAAGTATAAGGCTAGAATTAAATTTCAACCAATTGAAATAACACCAGTACAGGATAATTTAGAGGACCTGAGTGGTATTAACGAAGATAGTATATTTGCAAAAATAGGTAAAGGATTTAGAAATACATTTGACCCATTTCGGAGTACAGCGGACCAATTAGAGGATATAGAAGGAGTTGAAGTAGAAAACCTATCACAAGAGGATTTTGACGAGCTTTTTGCAGAGAGTGATGCCGCTATTAAAGCCGCAAATAAAAAAAGAGCAATACAAATTAAACGTATATCAGAATTTTGTTATCTATATGTTCCAGTATCATTACAATTTACTGATAGTGTTAATCTTAATACAGCAAATTTAGGTATATCTGGTGCCGCTGCTCTTGCAGGAATACGTGGTGGTGCAAATATAAAACAGGCTGCAGGAGTAGCAATAAGAGATGCCACAACATCTATTTTTAAAGCTTTAGGTGGTTTAAATTCAGATGCAGCGGGCCTTGCCGCACAAAGAGCCGCAAATAGATTCGTACCATTTGTCGGACAACAAGTTTCCGATGCCGTTCAATTAGCAACTCAGGTAACTGTAAATCCTGTACAGAGAACAAGTTTTGGAAGTGTAAATATTAGAAGTTTTGCCTTTGCATTTAAATTTGTGCCTTTATCAAGAGAGGAATCAATAGAAATTGAAAATATAATACATTGGTTTAGGAAAGAATTATATCCAAAACAAATAGTATTTGGTAATAATATACCAATTGGTTATAAATTTCCAAATTTATTTGATATAAGAGTTCAATACGGTGGAACTAAAGAGTTTCCGAGGTATCGAACAATACCTAATATGGAGATTTTACCATGTTATTTGTCTGCTATTCAACATAATTATAATGCATCATCAATGACCTTTCACCAAGGAGGAAAACCAACTGAAGTTGATATGTCACTGACATTTACAGAATATAGACCATTAAGTAAAGGTGATGTTATAAGTGCTAAAAAGGTAGGAAATCAATCATTTTATAGTGAAGAAGGGCTCAAAGGGATATGAGTTATTTTAGAAATTTTCCAACTGCAAATTATAAATTTGGTAATAGTGAAAAGGCCGTAAATTTTCAACAACTGTCCGTTTTCTCCGATGTTATCGATGATATTAAGGATAATGTTACTGTATACGAGGAATATACAATTTTAGAAAATATGAGACCCGACCAAATATCACAGGAAATATATGGAACAACAGAATATTATTGGACATTTTATTTACTTAATGATAATATACGAGAACAAGGTTGGCCTTTAAGTCAATCAGAACTTTTGGCTCAGGCCAAAAAGGATTATCCTGATACAGTGCTTACAACTAGTACAAATTTGGTTCAAGATTTATTTACAGCAACTGGCCAGACCAGAGAAAAAATATTACCTGGTTCGACAATTACTGGGCAATCATCTGGTGTATCAGGTGAAATCATTAATAGAAATTTGGATTTAGGCCATGTTACGGTAAAGGGTAAGGTATCATTTAATGCTGGTGAAACTGCACTGCTGTCAACAGATACCAATGTAAGTTTTGTTATTAATAGTGTTGTTGATGAACATTTAGCAACTCATCATTTTGAAGATGGCGATGGTAATTACGTTGATATTGTCAGTGATTCTGGTGTGGTTGATTTAACTGGTGCATCAAATACAAAAATAACAAATTTAGATAATTATGTTCGTGTTAACAATAGTTTAAAAGAAATTAGAATTTTTAAAGCAGGAGTTGTGCAACAGGTAACTGATGCAATACAATCTGCAATTAGGTCTTAAAAATGGCTTTAAATAATAGTAGTTATGGAGATAATGCCTCTCCTTACAGATTAAACTCTGCAATATTAACAAGTGAAAAATTAGGCGATGTTAAATACGATATTCGTAGTTGTATTACTGATTTAAATATTTACGAGGATATAAACAAACCTTTTTTAACTGGCAAAATTATCATATCAGATTTTAATAATGTTATTCACGATATGATTTTTACAGGCGAGGAAACAATAAAAATATCATTTGAGAAAATTGGACAAAACTCACAGGAAATAATAAAAACATTTTATTTGGACCACATTATAGAATCAAAAAAAATAAATAATAATTCAGTTGAGATTTATGCATTTCATATGGTCGAAGATGTTGAATTTGAATCAAATTTAATAAATGTTAACAAATATTATGAAGGAAAACCATCTGAAATAATTAAAAATATTATATTAGATTACATTCCAAAAAGAAAATTTGCGACAATTAATCCTGATGAGGAATCACAGGAAACACTAAAGGTTGTAATACCAAATTTAAATCCTATAGAAGCAATAATATATGTAACAAAAAAGGCGTATTCAACTGATGGACTGCCTTATTTTTTATTTTCAAGTTTTGCAGGGCCAGATGTAATTTACTATATTAATTTATCAACCTTATTAAAACAAACTCAGACAAATTTTGGTAATCCATTTACATTTTGGCAATCAGGTGTACAAAAAAATCATAAAGAAGGAACAGCTAATACAGAAGGTACACTTGTGCCAAATCGTTATCAAATATTAAATTACAGCGAAAGAAATAATGACGACCTACGATATTTAATTTCAGAAGGATTTATTGGTTCATCACATAGATTTGTTGACGTAATTAATGGAGAGGAACAAAAGGTTGATTTTAGTATATCAAAAACATTATTGCGATTGAGCGATTTAGGTGTTTTGACAAAAAATTATCCTTTATATACATATTCACCGGCTGCACAAGTTGATAAAAAATTTTTAAGTGAAATTGAATCAAAAAAAATATATAATTATCCATCAACAAAACCTTATGAATTAGGATTTTCAAATTCTACGTCAATGGTTGAAGAAAATAATAATGGTAATTATGCACAAAAGGTAAATTCATCTGCAATATTAAATTTATTATATAAAAGAAAAATACAGGTTACTGTTAAAGGTATTAATTTTATACATGATGATATTAATAGAGCAGTAGGTAATTTAATCGAAGTTGAATTTCTAAAATTAGTTGAGGACAAACATAAGGTTGATAAAAGATTATCAGGTAAACAATTAGTTACAAATGTTGTTCACATGTTTAAACCGGACGACTATACTGTTAATATGGATTTATGTAAATTGGAAACAACTGCACCTTCAAATTTACGAGTATCATCGTCAGGTGGTCAGGATACACAGACACTTGTTGACTTTTTTGCCGGTGAAGGCATTGGAGTAATATAATGACAATCACTGTTAATACAAATTATTATGGTAATGTTTATAAATCCTTTTATGGAAGGGTTATTAATGTAAATGACCCGTTACAATTAGGACGTGTACAGGTTCGTATATTTGGTATTCATACAGAAAATGAAAATGATATACCTGTAAAAGGTTTACCTTGGGCATCAGCTGTTATACCAACAACTGAGGCAGGCGTATCAGGTATAGGATTAAATCCAGCATTAAAACCTTTTTCAACTGTATATGGTATATTCGCAGATGGTGATAATGCTCAGGAACCTATAATATTAGGTAGTGTACCAAATTATCAAAGAGATGATTTATTAAAGGAAACAAAATTCGATTTTAATATTACATTACCATCACCACATGATTTTAGAATACCAGTTGAAAAACCCTTTTTTAACGACCCTGATAAATTTTTACCAGGTAGTACAAATAATGAAAAGGCATTTTTATGGTTTCAGTCTACAGCAGGCGGCGGATATTCACCTATGGTATCAGCTGCAATACTAGGTAATTTGTGGCATGAAGGTACAGATCCTAACGACCCAGCTGGAGTAAATAAACAATTAAAACCAGATCAGAAGGAACTTATTGATGATGGCACAGGTAAATTGGTAACAGGGCCTGGATATGGTATAGCACAATGGACTCTTAAATCAAGACGAGATGAACTAGAGGAAAGAGCTAAAGGTATACCTATTAATACAATGTATCATCAATTAAGTTTTATTACGTACGAGTTGGATACATATTCTGACCTTGGAAAAAAACAATTGATTGATGCAGAAACGATTGAAGAGGCCTCGGATATTTTTATGACTAAATATGAAAATCCTAAAGACCAAAGTTTGGAAAAGAAAAAGGCAAGAAGAAAAACTGCAAGGGATTTTTTGGTTGCATTTACAAAAGGTAATTAAATGGTATCATTAGATAAAATAAATACATCATTAAAAACTGTAAAAAATACAGTTAATATTACTGAATTAAATAATAAAGGTATTCAGTCATCTAATGATTTTAATTCATTATTTAAGGCCAAAGGTAAAAAGGTTGGTGATATTATTGATGGTTTTGAGGTCGTTGCCGATGAAGGATTGGATTTGGAAAAGGACACACTTTCACCCATTGTAGGTAAAATAAGTGAAGATGTTGCACTTGAACTTAAAAAAACATCAACACAAAAATCAAATATTGCAACTATCACTGGTATATCTGTCGATGATGGTTTTTTAGAGTCTGCCATATCCAATACAAATCCTTTAGGTATTGATAAAACATTAAATAAAATATCAAATGATACTTCTGGAATTACCAGTGTAATTCAAAATTTTTCTGTTGGTACAAATGCTAGTTTGGCGGATGCATTATTAAATAATTTATCTGCACAAGGTGTTGCAAATAATTTTGTAACAGAGTTTACAAATATTAACGAAGTTGTTTCTAATTTAACATCATTTTTACAATCAGACTTAGGGGTAAATATTACAGATGCTGTTACAGGAGACACTAATACAAATTCTGTAATAGAGACAAATTTACCCTTTACCCTTAGCGTTGATGAGGTTATTGTAAATAGTGTAAAAGATTTTAATGGAAAAAATACATCTGATGATTATCAATTTACATTTGTCAGTACAGTAGAGGAATTAATGTTAGAGTTTAGAAACTCTGAAAGGGAATTTTCACAAATTATAATTGAATATACAGAGGAATTTTTAGACGATAATTTTGAGGCTAAAGATTTTCAAGAATTATATTCAAGTGAAAATTTTGCACCATTTGATGGAATACCATATCATTACCTTATACGAAAAGATGGTAGAATACAGAGAGGTCGACCTCTTGATATTGCTGCAAATTATCCAAGTAGAATAGATTATAAAAATGCAGTTGTTGTTGCATTACCCGCAGGTTTTAATGTACCTATTGGAACAGAAAATGCAAAACTTGCAGTTAATAGTGGAACAACAAGTAGTTGGTATTCTCTTCAAACGTTATTAGAGGTTGCATATAATATGTTTCCTGGTATACAAGTTTATGCATCGCCAGAATTAAATGACATAGGTTTTTCAGCAGATACATACATTGAAACATTATTTGGAAAGAAAAATAATAAACAAGCAAGTGCAAATACAATAACAAGACAAGATTTAATTGATACGGAAATAGAATAATGGCAAGACCAAAAAATAAAATATTAGGTGACAGAGGATTTTCTGATCCGACTGGTGAATATCCTAAAATAGAACACATAGACCAATCATCACTTAATAAGGCTGTAAGAGGACATAAGGTTAACGAGGTATATGTTAGCGGTGGCGATAAAGGGTTGGGTTTGGGTTTACAACCATTAATAGGTTCAAAATATACAAAAAATAGTGTTAGAGAAACAGAGGGTGGCCATGTATTTGAAATGGACGATACACCTGGCACACAAAGAATAGTTATATTACACAGTTCAAAGGCTGGTATTGAAATAAGATCAGACGGCACTGTTATTATATCAAGTGGCGAGGAAGGCAATAAGGTAGAAATTGTTGGTAACGACCATAAGATGATTGTTGAACGAAATGGCGATGTACATTATAAAGGTAATTTAAATTTTAAAGTAGATGGTGATATGAACCTAGAGGTTGGTGGTAATCTTAAAACAAAAGTACACGGTAATGAGATATCAACAATAGATGGTAACTTTAAACAAACAGTTGAAAAAAGTCATACAACAGAAATTAAGAAAAATAGAGCACAGTATGTATTAGGTGTTAATACAGATATATCACTTGATAATAAAGAAACACATATTAAAGGTAATGAAACAAAATTTGTTGAAGGAACCGTTGATTACAATACTGGTGATACACTAACACTTACATCAGAAGGTTCTATTGTCATGTCAGCAAATACAACAAACATTGCAGGTAATACAGTATCACTTGTAGGTAAACAAGGAACGATTGGTGGTGAAAGTGTTACACATTACGGTAGAAATTATTTTGGTACATCTGCTACGTTTACAGCCGGTGTTACTGCACCAACATTCCATGGTGCACTTCAAGGAAACGCATTGACGGCAACCGAGGCTGGTAAAGCCGGAACAGCAGGAGCGATAGGTGCTTCTGGTTCGGCAGGGTCAATAGTAAATACTGCAACTGACACTACGCAAACAGTTGAACCAACAGTGGCAATTATGAATGATTATCTTTTAAATTCAAGTCTTGGTATTCGCAAAGTAAATATTGATGCTGATAAAATTATTAATAATGCAATAAATGTTGAGGCAGACTTTGGTGATATTACAACAAGAAGGCTAGATTCTGCAGAGGCAAGAAGTAAACTTCGTGATAATAATAATTATAATAATAGTAAATTTATAGGTGCACTTAGAAATGATGGTATATTAAGTGCTAATGCTTCATTAGGATTACCAACAGAAATTGGTAGAATTGTCACTAAAAAACAGAAATCGTTTGGTGAAAATCCAATTGGTCAAACATCAAATCCATTAATAAAACCATTTAAGGAATTATAATGATATATTTACCTGACCCTCAATACAATCCTAATTTTATAAAGGATAAGGAACTTACCACTAAAACCTTGTTGCAAAAAGGTATTACGATAGGTAAATTTCTAAAAAATACTGGTTCTCATTTTGATTTTGATAACATATTATATGCTACAAGATTAACAATTGCAAGAAATTTATATTTACAAGGTGAGTTTATGAGGGTTGCACAAAGAAATACAAAATTTAGACTTGTTGTATCAGAAGGATTATATAAACCTGCTGAAAAGGAAAATGTAACATCAGGTGGTATCAATGATTTAAGACAAACAGGAAGAGCAATTGTATACGAATTATATAATAAAAATGGAAATCTTGCAGTTGATTCAACATTTGATGTTGTTAATTATTTAAGAATTGCAAGTCGATATGAAAAACTTATTTTGGCATACGATACATTTACCGGTAGTAATTTACATGCATCAATTGTTGCAATTATGCCATCAGTACCATCAACGTTTAGTGTGAATTTTAAATATGATTTGGAAACACAATTAAACAATAAGAAACAATCAAGTAATGAAATTATTGAAATTAGGTTATAAATAGAAGTATCATGGCACAGAAGGCATATTCAATAGAGGATGGTAATCTTCAAAGTAAATCAATAATTACCACAAGGCGAAGGCTTTATAGCGATTTAGACTTGACTTTTGCTCGTGCTGTAAATAATGATGTATTTAAAAAAACTGATGCAGCTGCTGTAAAACAATCAGTTAAAAATATACTATTAACAAATACGCTTGAAAAACCTTTTTTACCTGATTTTGGTGGAAATTTAAATGATTTTTTATTTGAATTATCAGAGGATTTTGATGAGGAGGTTATAGAGGATACCGTACAAAATGCAATACAAGTTTTTGAACCGAGGGCAAGAATTATAGATGTAATTGCAACACTCCAACCAGATATAAATGATGTTAAAGTGGAGGTTAAGTTTCAGGTTGTTAATACTACAGAAGAGGTTTCATTAACAGTTTCATTGGCGAGGTTACGATAATGCCTAAATCAAGAAACACTTCGGTGCAAACCTATTATAAAACATTTAAAGGTACTTCTCAAGGTAGAAAACCAATTACATCTAGTATGAATAAGGCAAAACGAAGACAATTTAAGGCATATAGAGGTCAAGGAAAGTAAAATGGCAACAACAATTAATTCAACAAGTTTAGATTTTAATAATATAAAAGCTTCACTAAAAACATTTTTAAAACAACAAAGTGAATTTAGTGATTATGATTTTGACGGGTCAGGTCTTGATAATTTACTAGATGTCCTTGCATATAATACACATTTTAATGCATTAACTGCCAACCTTGCATTAAATGAATCCTTTCTAAGTAGCTCTCAACTTCGTTCATCAGTTTTATCACACGCAGAAACACTTGGATATCGACCTCGTTCAATAACATCTGCACAGGCAACTGTTAATATATCAATAACTGTTCCATCTGGCGACCCAGCACCATCAACAGTAACATTACCAATTGGTACAAAATTTACATCTACTGTTGCAGGTGTATCATTTACATTTCAAACAAGAGATGTATTTACTGCAACTGCACAAACATCAGGAACAAGCACTGTTTACAATTTTGTAAAATCAAGTGACCTTTCCACTGCAACAAACACAGCACAGGATACAGTATCAAATTTACCAATATTTGAAGGTACAGAAACAACCAGGAATTTTATTGTTGGTGATACATCTGATAATCAGGTTTATGTAATACCAGATACTTCAGCTGATATTGATACAATTAAGGTAAATGTTTTTGATACTCTTTCAGGTTCGGCATTTAATTCATTTACAGACATTAAAGATGCGATTAGAATATTAAGTACATCAAGATTATTTCGTGTTCAAGAAACACCTAATGGATTCCACGAATTAATATTTGGTACAGATACAGGAATTGTACCAATTTCAGGAAATAGAATAAATGTTAATTATTTAAGAGTAGCAGGTGCAGCTGCAAATGGCGGTAGTACATTTACTCCACAATCACAATTAAGTGTTGGTGGAACTAATCAAACTCTAGTTGTAACAACAGTTGCAAATTCATCTGGTGGTGCTGCAAGGGAATCAATTGCATCAATTAAAACACAGGCACCTTTAATGTTTGCATCACAACAAAGACTTGTAACTGCATCAGATTATAGAACACAAATACTCAATAAATATTCTACAACTGTTCAAGATGTAAATGCCTTTGGTGGTGAAGAGGCAACCCCTGCAAAATATGGTGTTGTATTTGTTGCACTAAAATTCTTTGATGATATAAGTGCATCAACACAGGAAACAATTAAAACAAGCATAACACAAGATTTAACAGATGCGTTATCAATATTATCTGTAAGCACAGAATTTAAAACACCTGTAACAACATTCTTAGAATTAGATACTGTATATAATTTAAATCCAGCATTGACAAGTGAAACAAGTTCATCAATTGAAAACAATATAACAAATACAATTAATACTTTTGCAACCAATAATTTAAAATTATTTAACAAAGTATTTAGAAGGTCAAACCTTTTAACTGAAATTGATGCACTTGATGATGCAATATTAAATAGTAGAATGACAGTTAGATTGCAACAAAGATTCACACCGACTCTGGCAACATCTGCAAATTATACCCTTACATTCCCAGTTGCACTCGCACCAGCAGATGATGTTAATCACATTGTAGGTTCAACTGCATTAACTGTCAATGGTGAAACAGTAACAATTAAAAATAAATTAAATTCAACAACATTACAATTGGTTACCTCAGCAGGTGTGGTGGTATCTGATAATGTTGGAAATTATAATCCTACAACAGGTGTTGTAAGTATTGAAGGATTAAATCCATCTGCATTTAACGGAAGTGAAGTAAAATTGTTTGTGACACCTGCAAATCAAAGTACTGTTAGACCTTTATTAAACTATGTAATTGATGTTGATAGTACCAGGTCAACAGTAACAACAATAATTGATAGAGAAACAACAAGTGTAGTACTGTAATGGCAACTCAGTTACAAGATTTAAATAGAAGGCCTATACCTTTACAAAAGAGTAAAATTAAAGAGATTTTACCTGAATATTTTGTTGCTGAATTTCCTACATTTATAACCTTTTTAGAAAAATATTATGAGTTTCTTGATTCTGATGGCACACATTCTTTTGATACACAAATACAACAACTATTTTCTACAAGAGATATTGACCAAACACCACAAAATTTATTAGACACATTGGGTAAAGAATTTTCTCAAGGTGTATCAACAGTAGGTACATTTAGTGACCCAAGATATTCATTAAGAAGATTTGGTGATTTGTATAGAGCAAAGGGAACACCAGTTGCGGCTGACCAGTTCTTTCGTTCATTTTTTGGTGTTGAACCTACCATAGAATATCCAAAAGAAAATTTATTTACTGTAGGCTCATCTGCAATAGGACCTCAAGATGGTAAAGTAATATTAGACTATGCAAGAAATCAAATATTTTCTATTTTATATAAAGTACCATTATCATTATCAAGTTGGTCAAAATTATATAAAGAATTTGTGCACCCTGCAGGATATTTTTTCAGTGTTGATGTTCAAATAGAGGCAGATGCAGACCTAGCCTTAAGAAGTATGCCGGCTGTCCTTGAGGATTCTGCATCAGGTCTAACATCACTTGTTCAAGAAGGTGTCACTGCATTTAGTCCATCATTTGAACAATTTACAACATTACAAACTGATGAACTTACAGGTGTTGTATTTAGAAATAATCCTGAGGAAACAGTTGAAACATATCAAGACTTGGCCATCGATTCACTTGATGCAATATACGATAACATTAGAAATATACTTACACCTAACTCATTTAAATTTGATGATAGTACAGATTCAACTGCCCCAGACTTCTCACTAACATTTGAAACATTTGACCAAGAAATGTTTGATAGTTATGGAAAAGCATTTTAAAATGATATAAATAAAACAATATAAGAGAGATATTTTATGACAAGACAAGTAATAAGTACAGGTTCAAGTGCAAATGACGGAACAGGAGATACACTTCGTTCCGGTGCTACTAAAATCAATGCAAACTTTTCAGAATTGTATACATTTTTAGGTGGTAATGCTAATACACTAGCAAGTGAAGTTACACTTGAAGATTCTGCAGTTGTCTTTGAAGGTTCTTTAGCAGATTCATTTGAAACAAGACTAACAGCAATTAATCCAACTGCTGACAGACAAATAAAATTGCCAGATGCAGCCGGTATTGCTGTACTTGATACTGCAACACAAACATTAACAAATAAAACACTTACCACACCAGTAATTGCGTCATTACAACAGGCAAGTGGTAGTAATACACTTACAATGCCAGCGGCAACGGATACATTGGTAGGTAAGGCAACAACAGATACTCTTACAAATAAAACACTTACTGCACCAACAGTAACAGGTTTACCAAAAATATCCAAAGGGTTTGCACTTGCTGATTCTGCAGGAGATGAGGTTGTCGTGTTTGATTTAACAACTGCTGGTACTGCAGTTAATGAAGTTAAGATTGCTAACAATGTAACAAACAATCCGCCGATTATATCTGCAACAGGTGGTGATACAAATGTAAGTTTAAATTTAACAGGTAAAGGAACAGGTGCTGTACTACTTGAAAGAACAGCATATAATGCATCAACAATTACAGCCAATGGGGCTGCCTCTGCTGCTCATGCATTTATAATATGTAACAAAGGTTCTGCACTTGCAGTTTCCCTTGCAGATGGGTCAGTTGTAGGAGAATTTAAAATATTCACGAATAAAGGAGCAGGAGTTGCTACAGTTACACCTTCTAATTTTGCAGCTGGTACATCTTTTGCACTAGCACAAAATGAAGGAGCACAATGTGTATGGGACGGTGCAAACTGGTTCCTCGTTGGTAACCAGAGTGTAACAACAGTAGCTTAATAGGAATAAAAAATGGCAGTTATAACAAATGATTTTAAAAGGGTAACATTAAGAAAACTATTTGATGACGCCCAAAGTGTTACAAACAGATATTACATAGGTATTGGTAAAAGTGAACCGTGGAATGATGCGGAAGCAGTGCCAACACCAACTGGTTCAATAAGAGATGATAGACTTGCAAGACAAGGATTGCAGGCTGCTAAAAGTGCATCTAATTTATCATTTGTTTGTTCTCGTTATAACTGGACATCAGGAACAATATATAATGCATTTGATGATAATGATTTAACAATAGGTGATAATCCTTATTATGTAATTACAGAAGACAATAGAGTTTATATCTGTGTGCAAGAAGCGAGAAATTCAAGTGGTGCACAGACAGCATCAACAGTAAAACCAGTTCATGAAGATGCGTTAAAAGCAGTAAAACTTTCCGATGGTTACAAATGGAAATATCTATATACTGTTTTAACAACAGATGCATCTAATTTTTTATCTGCAAATTTTGTACCTGTTCGTCTTGCAGATTCATCTGAAACTGGTGTAGGTGCCTTACAATATGCAGTGCAAAATGCAGCTGTCAGAGGACAAGTATTAGGTGTAAAGGTTACTAATGGTGGTGGCGGATATTCATCTGCACCAACAGTTACAATTGAAGGAGATGGAACCGGTGCAGCTGCAACAGCACATGTTACAGGTGGTGTCGTAACACATATAACCTTGGATTCAAATGCCGATAGTGCCATGGACATGGGTCGAGGATATAATTTTGCAGGTGTTAAATTTTCTGGTGGTTCACCAACAACAACAGCAACTGGAAGAGTTGTTATAGGTGATATATTTGGTGCTGGTTTAGGTGCTGACCCTAGAAATGATTTAAGGTCAAAATCACTTATGTTTAATACAAAACCTGCCGGTATTGAATCAGGTACATTTTTTGTTGGACAGGATTTTAGACAAGTTATACTTATTCAAGACCCTGTTGATTCTGCAGGTTCAGCAATAACTGCATCTGCTGTAGGTGCAAGTAAATTTCTTGTTGCAACTGATGCTGCTCAGGCTGGTGGATTTGCAAATGATACAACAATCACAGGTGGGTCCTCTGGTGCGAAGGCATTATTTGTATCAAATGCTGCCGATAAAGTTTATGTGGTACAAAATGATTCAACAGGATTTGGAACATTTACAACTGGAGAAACAATTTCAGGTACTGCATCAGGTGGTGGTACTCAAAATGCCACACTTGCAAGTGGAAGATTAAATTACCAAACACTATACCAACCAGATGGTAAAATACTTTATATAGATAATAGGGCTGCTGTTATTAGGGATAGTGCTCAAACAGAAGATATAAAAGTTGTAATTACAATATAGGATAAATCATGCCGAATACATTTAACAATACAACATTTTCTACAACTTATTATGATGATTTTAGAGATAGTGATAATTATCATAAGTTATTATTTAATGATGGTAGAACATTACAAGCTCGTGAATTAAC
>MDSZ01039541.1_pt1 | contig 21875 bp, 21 predicted proteins | sample 811201 | NCBI WGS metagenome assembly MDSZ01 (sample SAMN05326647, study PRJNA326480) | marine metagenome | isolation source: seawater | place: Indian Ocean: North | collected 2010 | reverse complement strand
TCACAAAAATCTATATCAAAATCAGGCATTGAAATTCTATCAGGATTTAAAAATCTTTCAAAAATTAAATCAAATTCTATTGGATCAAGATCGGTTATATCTAAACAATACGCTACTAAAGAACCTGCTCCGGATCCCCTGCCCGGTCCAACTGGAATTAAGTTTTTTTTTGCCCATTTAATGTAATCTGATACTATTAAAAAATAGCTGGAATAATCCATCGAGTTAATAATATTTAATTCATGTGAAAGCCGGTCTGTATAGATTTTTTCTATTTCTTCATGTGGTTTAGTTAACTTTTTCTTAAATATAAAATTTTTTAATCTATTTTTTAAACCATCCTGAGCTTGTTTTAGAAGTTCCTTTTCTACTGATGTATTTTCATTAATTGATAATGAAGGTAATATTGGTTTAGATTTTTTTGGTTTAAAACTAAATCTCAAAGGAAAATTATAATTGTTTTCTAAAGCTTCAGGTAGATCTGAAAATAAATTTTTTAATTCATCACTATTTTTTATGAAATGTTGATTGCTATATTTAAATCTTTTCGAGTCGTCTATAAATTGTTTTTCACCAATGCATACTAAAGCATCATGTGCTTCTGACATTTCAGAATTCAGATAGTAAACTTCTTGACTAGCTATCAAAGGTAGCTCAAATTTTTTTGAAATTTCCAGTAAATATCCTTCATAATGTTTTTCTTGTGTTTCTGAATGTCTTTGAATTTCTAGATAAAATCTATTTTCAAAAGTATTTTTTAGTTTCCCTAATAATTCTTCAAAATATCTTTTTTTATTCGCAAAAAACAATTTACCAAATAAGTTTTTATAGTTTCCGGTCAATAAAATTAAGTCTTGATTATTATAAATTAAGTCTTCAATTTTACAGTGGGGTTCATTCAAGGTGCTATTTTTTAAATAACTCAATGATGATAATTTTGTAAGATTTTTATATCCTGTTTCAGAGGTTGCGTATAAAGTAATTTTTCCAATTTGATTTTCATATAAAAGGTTTATTTGAGTGCCAATAAGGGGTTGCGTACCAACTTTACTAATTTTTTCTGCAAATTCTAAAGCGCCACAAAGATTATAGCTATCAGCTATTCCAATAGCTTTAATTTTATTTTTTTTACAATACTCAGCTAGCTCGTCAATTTTTAATGCTCCCTCACAAATTGAGTATTGGCTATGTATCTTAATATTATTAAACTGCTTATTAACTTCAGGCATTAATCCGTTTTATATTACCTCTTGAAATACTCAACTTATAATCTGCCTTGTTAGCAAGTTCTCTATTATGAGTTGCAAAAATTACTGCTTTGTTTAATTTTTTAAATTTTACGAAATGGGAAAATATATCTTCTGATGTTTTATAATCTAAATTTCCAGTAGGTTCATCAGCTAATACTAAATCTGTTTCTGAAATTAGTGATCTTGCTATAGCTACTCTTTGTTGTTCTCCACCAGAAATTTCGTTTGGAAAGTGATCAATTCTATTTATTATTTTTATATCTTTTAAAATTTTCATTGCTTTTTCTTTAGCTGATTTTAAACTTTCACCTTTGATTATTAGAGGCATAATTACGTTTTCGATAACAGTGAAATCAGTTAGTAAGTTATTATCTTGAAATATTATTGAGATATTTTTTCTTCTAATATTATCTTTCTCAAATTCTTTTAAATCTTTTGTATCTTTATCCTTAATAAAAATTTTTCCTTTTGTAGGGCTGTCTAAAAGAGCCAGCATATGTAAAAAAGAGGATTTACCTGATCCAGAAGGTCCTGTGAGTGCAATCAACTCACCTTTTTTTATCTTTATATTTACATTATCGAATAATTTTATAGTTCCATTTTTATGTTCATAAGTTTTCTTCAGACTTTTTACTTCTAATAAAATCTTAGTCATATTTTAAAGCTCTAAAAGTATTCATTTTCGAAATTGCCATTGCAGGAAAGTAAGATGCTAAAGCTGTAATTATTAATGAAAAAATAAATATCATAATTACCGAATAAATATTTATCTCGGTAGGAAGTTTATCTAAAAAATAAACATCCGAAGGGAAAATTTCAAAATTAAATAAATTTGATAATAATAACCTTAATTTTTCAATATTTAACGTAAATAAAATTCCAAAAAATACACCAGTTATTGAAGCGGTCGAACCGATTGTGAAACCTGTCAAAAAAAATGATTTTTTTATTGAGTTATTGCTTAGACCCAAAGTTTTTAAAATAGCTATCTCTTTAGTTTTGTTTTTAATTAAAATAGTTAAACCTGAAATTATATTAAAAGCAGCAACAATTAAGATTAAAGTAAGTATAATAAACATTACGTTACGCTCGACTTTAAGTGCATTAAAGAATGATTTATTTACATCGGTCCAAGAGTATACAAAGTAATTTTGATTAATTTTATTTATCTTTTCTTTTAGCAAGTCAGCGCTCATTGCATCATTTAAATATAACTCAAGATTTTGATCTTTATTTTCCTTATCAAAAATTGATAGAACATCCGGGAGATTCAAGAACACAAAGTTTTGGTCGAATTCATAAAATCCAGTATTAAAAATTCCAGAAACAATAAAAGTTTCTTGTTTAGGCATACCTCCAAATGGCGTAGAGATGAAGGCGGACGACATTAAATTTATTTGTTGTCCAACTTTTAAATTTAGATTGTAGGATAATTCAGCACCAATTAAAACTGTATTTCTTTTAAAGTTTTCTACATTTCCACTAGATAAATTTTTGGTTAAAAAATTTAAGCTCACTTTATTATCTTCAGTTTCAATTCCTTTAATAACGACACCCTTGGCATTCTCACTAGCCATAACAATTCCCTCGCCAGTAAAAGTTTTGCTTATATTAGATATTTTGAAATCTTTTTTAATCTTGTTAATATAATCCTCATCAATTCCAAAGCCATTTGAATTTATTACTATATGAGGATTTAATCCTAATATTTTTTTTGTTAAATCATTTTTAAATCCATTCATAACAGACATTACAATTATCAAAATTGCTACGCCTAATGATATTCCTAAAAAAGAAAATATGGAAATTACTTTAAGAAATCCCTCTTTTTTTTTAGGACGTAAGTTTCTTAGAGAAATTATTCTTTCAGCTTTATTAAACAATTTAATTTTTTATAAGTTTTGATTTAATATTTTTTAAACTTAGCATTTCACTTTTTGAATTTAACTCTTTGAATTCAAATTTATCATCCTCAGACTTAGATCCGATTATAATTTGATAAGGAATTCCTATTAAATCATGTTTTTTAAATTTATTTGACATGTTCTCATCTACATCATCTAACAATACGTCAATATTTTGTTTTTTTAACTCTTTATAAATTTTTTGTGCTTTTTCTAAATTTTTTGTATCGTTTTTATTGATACTTGGCAAAATCACTACATCAAAAGGTGATATAGATTTGGGCCATTTCATAACGTTATTAATGTAGTTTGCTTCTATTGTAGCCGCCACTAATCTTGACACTCCTATACCGTATGACCCCATTTTAACTGCAGTTTTTTTTCCATCTTGGTTGTCGATGAGACAATTAAGTGGTTTTGAATACTTGTCTCCAAAAAAAAATATATGACCTACTTCTATTCCTTTGGTTTTAATTTGATTTTCTTTTTTTACTTTTTTATCAAATTCAGATTGACTGAATTTTTCGTCAGTCACAGCATATATCGAGGTAAAGTCTTCTCTCATTTTTTCAAGAGATTTTTCTGAAAAATTATAATTGCTAATGTCAATTTCAAATATTTTCTTATCGGCGTAAATTTGACTTTCTCCAGTTTCCGCTAAAATTATAAATTCATGTGATAAGTCACCTCCGATTGGGCCAGTGTCTGCAGACATTGGGATAGCTTTTAAACCTAGACGATTAAAAGTTTTAATGTAAGAATAAAACATCTTATTATAAGATATTTTTGCATCTTCATTGTTCAAGTCAAATGAGTAAGCATCTTTCATATAAAATTCTCTACAACGCATGACTCCAAACCTTGGTCGTAATTCATCTCTAAATTTCCATTGAATATGGTAAAGTATTTGTGGAAGTGATTTATAAGATTTTATGCTAGATCTAAATATATCTGTAATTAATTCTTCATTAGTCGGTCCGTATAACATTTCTCGCCCTTGTCTATCCTTAATTCTTAACATTTCCTCACCATAATCTTCATATCTTCCACTTTCTTTCCAAATTTCAGAGGATTGTATTGTTGGCATCAGTAACTCTTGAGCTCCAATAAGATTTTGTTCCTCTCTTATAATTTTCTCAATTTTTTTCATAATTTTAAATCCCAAAGGTAACCATGAATATATGCCAGTAGACGACTGTTTTATCATTCCAGTTCTAAGCATCAACTGATGAGATTTTATCTTTGCCTCTGATGGAAGGTCTTTTGTAATTGGTATAAAAAGTTGAGATAAATACATTATAAAAATAAATTCCTTAAATTTAAGAAATTAATATTTACTAAATAATATATCACAATAAATACTATTGACGTAATTATAGTTGTTATAAAAAATTTTTTAGCTATTTGCGGGTTTTTTGGTGCTCCAGGATCAATTCCTCCAATGTCATTCTTATACCCTTCATGATTTGATTTGATGCCAACTGGCAATATCGAAAAAAATATTATCCACCAAATTATGACATAAACAATTATTGATCCTGTAATACCCATTAAATTCTTGCAATATTAATATTTGTGAAAGGTTTTTTTCCTGTTTTATCTTTTAAAATTTTTCTGCAATTTTGTTTTATGGTTTCAATTAAATTCTTCTCTTGATTTTTATTTTGAATTGAAAATGTTCTACAGATATCTAGAATTACATCCTCTATATCAAATACAAAGTTATCAGATCCATTATTATTTGGTATACCTTTAAATGATATTACTGGTTTTTTAATTTTTCCATTATTTGTTATTATTAAAGTTATTTCTAAATAGCCATTATTAGCAATATTTTTTCTATCTCTTATCGATTGAGCATCTGCATCAACACTTGAGTAACCATCCAAATATAATTTTCCAGTTGGAGCTTTATCAAACTTTTTTGGTTCAGATCCAGGTAAAAGCTTAACTATATCTCCATTTTCAATTAATAAAGTTTTTGGAATTTGCATTTCTTTAGCAAAAGTAACGTGTTCTTTCATATGTCTATGCTCGCCATGTACTGGAATAATACATTTGGGTTTTACCCATTTATACATATCTTTCAAGTCATCTCTATTTGGATGACCTGATACATGTACAAAAGAGTTTTCTTCAGTAATAATTTCAATATTGTTTTTAACTATTAAATTTTGTAATTGATATAATTTTTTTTCATTACCAGGAATAATTTTTGAAGAAAAAATTACGCAATCACCATCTTCGATAAAAACGTCTGGATGAATACCGTTAATAATTCTATTCATTGCTCCCATCGGCTCGCCCTGACTGCCAGTCGCTAAATATAAAATCTTGTTCTTTGCAAAATTTTTAGCATCTTTCATTTCAATAGGTTCTATTAAATTTCCTAAATAACCACACTTCTTTGCTGCTTTATAGATTCTTTGCATTGATCGGCCAACCAAACATATTGATCTTCCAGTTTTTTTGGCACAATAAAATATTGTCTCCATTCTTGCTACATTAGATGCAAAGGAAGTAACCAAAATTCTGTTAGTTTTTTTTTCTACAATCTTTAATAAACTTTCTCTTACATCAGACTCTGATCCTGCTCTACCGGGACTAAAAACATTTGTAGAATCACAAATCATTACTGATACTCCTTCATCTCCAATTTTTTTAAGTTTTTCTTGATCAATGTTTCTTCCTATTAATGGATTCGGATCTATTTTCCAGTCTCCAGTATGTAGGATTTTCCCTAAAGGCGTTTTAATACTTAAACCATTTGGTTCTAAAATTGAGTGAGTTAATGTGATAAAATCGATTTCAAAAGCTCCTAGTTTTATTTTCGTGTTAAGAGGAACAATATTAAGATACTTAGATATGTCGATTTTCTTTTCTTTAAACTTTTCTTGAATTAGTACTGCAGTGAAAGGTGTGGCATATATATTGCATTTTAAACTTGGCCATATATGTGCAACGGAACCTATATGATCTTCGTGAGCATGTGTTAAAATTATTCCAAGCAAATCATCTCTTTTATCGATTATAAAACCTGCGTCAGGTAAAATTAGATCTACTCCAGGTACGGAATCATCTGCAAATGTAACACCCATGTCTATAACTATCCATTTTCGGTTTTCTTCTGTTCCATAGGCATACAAATTCATGTTCATTCCTATCTCACCAGATCCTCCTAATGGACAAAAAATTAATTCTTCTTTTTTCATTTTAGTTTTTTTAATGCTTCTGCAACACCTTTAATTGTAACGTTTTGATCTATAATAGATTTATTTTTAATATACTTTTTAAATAATTTTGCGTATCCACCTGTTAAAATAATTTTATAATTTCTTTTATCCTTTAAAGATATCTTTTTAACAATATTGTTAATCAAACCTTCGTAACCCCATAAAAATCCCGCGTTTAATGCTTCTTTGGTATTCTTACCATATGTATTTTGTCTTTTTTTTAAACTAATTAGAGGTAATAAAGCTGTAGATTTATTTAAATTGATAATTGATTGATTTATTCCAGGGCAAATTACTCCCCCAACATAAACGCCCTTTTTTACTATATCAAAAGTAGTAGCTGTACCAAAGTCTATTATAATACTATTATCATATTTTAAGGAACCTAAAGCATTAGATATTCTGTCAGATCCTAATTGTTTGTAGTTTTTAACTTTAATCTTTATAATTTTACTTATCTTTAATTGTTTCAGTTCAAGTACGTTAAAGCCTCTTTTTTTGAAATTTTTTTTAATAAGAGTTAACGCTTTTGGAACTACACTTGAGATTAAAATTTTTCTATATAAACTTTGATTTGTAAATTTTTTAATAAAAATTTTTTTTTTCAATAGGTTTTTAATTTTTCTTGTTTTGAAATTATATGTTTTTCTAATTAAAAATTTTTTATTTAATATAGATAATTTTATAAAGGTATTTCCTATATCTCCGACTAGATAATTCATTTATATCTTTTTTTTATTAATGAAAAATTATTGTGTCTTACATCAACTATAATTTTTTCATATACTTTCTTTATGTCCATTAAAATTTTATTATTATTTATCTTAGTTTTAGAATAGTTTTTTAAACATGAGGTTTTTGTTTTGCCTATTTCGGGTGCAAAATAAGTATTAATTCCAATGCCAACAATTAAAAAAAATTTATCATTAAAGGTTAAAACTTCCTGTAAAATTCCACATACCTTTTTTTTATCAATAAGTAAGTCATTAGGCCACTTTATTTTAACGTTTTTAATCACGTATTTTGCTATAATCTTTTTTAATACAAATGCATTCAATACAGCATACTGTTTGAAATTTAACAGTTTTGGATTGAACTCAAAGAAAATTGATAGAAATAAATTTCCATTTTTTGAAATCCATTTTTTTCCCATTGTACCTCTACCTTTTGTTTGTTTATTAGCCTTAATCAAAGTTGGTTGTTGTAAATTTTTTTTAATCAATTTTATAGCAACATCGTTGGTACTTTTTGTAATCTTATATTTTACTACTTTTAACTTCATTAATTTATAAATAAAGAGTTAACGGCATTGTTTAAAACTGAAGGGTATAAAAAAAATGTTACTAAAATGCTACAACTTATTAAAATTGTTAATTGAGCAACTCTATTCTTGACCACATCAAATGAAATTAAGCTATCATCAAAATAAATAGTTTTAATAATTCTTAGATAATAAAATGCCGATATTACTGTTGTAAGTAAACCTATAATAGCTAATGCATACATTTTTTGTTCCAATACAGCTGAAAAAACATAAAATTTTGCAAAAAAACCTCCTAACGGGGGTATTCCAGCTAATGAAAATAAAATAATTAAAAAAGAAACTGCAAGTAAAGGATGTTTTTTGGATATACCAGATAAATCAGAGATATTTTCTTTGTAATGACCATCTTTTTTTAAAAAATATAAACATGAAAACGCTCCTATATTCATTACAACATAAATAGATATGTATATTACTGAACTTTCATATCCTGATGTGTTGCCTGTTGCAACACCGGCTAAAGCATAACCGATATGACCTATTGAGCTGTATGCAAGAAGACGTTTAATATTCTTTTGAACAATCGCCGCTACGGCTCCCAAAATCATCGATGCTATAGAAATAAAAATAATAATACTTTGCCATTCAGATAAAATATTTATGAAAGGTATAAACATAAATTTGATTAATACGGCTAAACCTGCAATTTTTGGTACAACTGCAAAAAAACTTGTAATTGAAGTTGGCGCTCCTTCGTAAACATCTGGTGTCCACATATGAAAAGGCACTGCAGATATTTTAAAGGCTAAACCAACTAAAATGAAAACCATAGCAAATATTGCTCCGGTATTTTCGTTTACTAGTTGACTAGAAATACTGTCAAAATTTGTTGACCCCGTGAAACCATATAATAATGAACAACCATAAAGAAGTAAACCGGATGAAAGGGCGCTTAATACAAAATACTTTATTCCAGCTTCTGAAGATTTTAAATTATCTCTGTCGATTGAAGCAAGGATATAAAGCGCCAGCGACTGTAGTTCTAATCCTAAATAAAATAAAATTAAATCATTTGAACTCACCATGAAAAACATTCCTAAAATTGCAATAAGTATAATTATTGGATATTCAAACTTATCTATTTTTGAATCACTAATAAATGTCTTTGACGAATTAATTACAAATAAACTTGATATTAAAATTAATATTTTAAAAAAGTTAGAAAAATCATCTAAGATAAAACTATCCATAAAAATTTTTTTGGGTTCATTTGGAGAATTAATAATTATTGCAGAAGTAATAATTATTACAATTGAGGATAAGTTAAATACAAGATTGAAACTTTTTTTATTAAATACACCTATCATTAATATTAAAAAGATTGATAAAGTCAAAAATATTTCAGGCGCAAGTATATTCAAATCATTAATCATTTTTAGCTAATCTAAATTCGTTGATTGATTGTTCATAGTTTATAATTAAATTATCGATCGATATATTTAGTGTCTCAAATAAAGGAACTGGGTAAAATCCAAAAAATATTATCAAAAAAGCTAAACTTATCAGCATTAAATTTTCAAGTTTATTTATATCTTTTAAGCCCTTAACATCATCATTGACAGTTTTTCCAAAAATAACTCTTTTGGTAAGCCACAACATATATGCAGCTCCTAATATCACACCAATAGTCGCCAGCATTGCTACTAAGTAGTTTTTTTGGAAACTACCAGCTAGGACTAAAAATTCTCCAAGAAAACCTGATGTTCCTGGTAACCCTAGTGCAGCTAAAGCGAATATTAAAAATAAAAAAGAGTATTTGGGTAAATAATTTACTAGTCCACCGTATGTACTAATTAATCTAGAATGAAGTCTATCATAAACTATTCCTACACACAAAAATAAGGCAGCTGATATCAACCCATGGCTAATCATTTGAAAAATACTTCCCTCGATACCTTGTTTCGTAAATGTAAATATTCCTAAAGTGACGTAACCCATATGTGCAACTGAAGAATAAGCTATTAATTTTTTCATATCATCTTGCATCAAAGCCACTAATGATGTGTAAATGATTGCGATAATGCTTAAAGCATAAATCAAAGGAGTAAAAAACTCCGATGCTATTGGAAACATAGGTATAGAAAATCTTAGAAAACCGTACCCAGCCATTTTTAATAGTATAGCAGCTAAAATTACTGAACCTGCTGTAGGAGCTTCAACGTGTGCGTCTGGAAGCCATGTATGAACAGGCCACATCGGTGTTTTTACTGCAAATGAACTGAAAAAAGCTAGCCACAAAATATTCTGATATTCATATGGGATTTTTATTATTCTAATTTGTGTAATATCAGTTGTGCCGGTTAGCCAATAAATTATTATAATTGCTACAAGCATAAGAACTGAGCCTAATAAAGTAAAAAGGAAAAATTTAAAAGCTGAATAAACTCGTTTTGGTCCTCCCCAAACTCCTATAATTAAAAACATGGGTATTAAACCTGCCTCAAAAAATAAATAAAAAATTACTAAATCTAAAGAGCAAAACACACCAATCATGAATGTTTCTAAAATCAATATGGCTATTAAAAATTCTTTAATCCGTTCCTTAACACTGTTTATACAAGAAATTATACATATTGGTGTGATAAAGGTTGTAAGTAAAATGAATAAGATAGATATTCCATCTACACCCAATTTAAATTTTATAAAATCGTTTATCCAAGACTTTTCTTCAACAAATTGAAATTCAGCTGAACTAAAATCAAGTGAATGCCACAAGAATATCGACAATATCAACGTTGCAATACTACTAAATATTGATGTGTAAATTGCGCTTTTGTTATTTTGACTTCTTGATAAGAAAATAAAAATTGAGCTTACTAACGGTAGAAAAATTAATGTCGATAAAATAGGAAAATTCATTTTTATTTTAATATTAAATATGTGAGTAGAATAGATAAACCAATTAACATTACAAAAGCGTAATCATAAATAAAGCCAGTTTGAAAACGTCCAGTTTTATTTGAAATAATTTTAATAAGTTTTGATATTCCGTCTGGTCCGAACCTATCAATAGTACCAATATCCCCTTTTTTCCAAAAAAAGGAACCGATCTTTTTAATTGGCTTTACAATTACAAAATCATAAAACTCATCAATATACCATTTATTAAGTAAAAAATTATACAAAGGTAAATTAGTCTTTTTAAATTCTTCTAAAACTTTTGGATTATAAATAAAGTAATAATATGTAATTGGTATAATCAAAATTACTAATGTTGGAGTAATTAACAACAACCAAAGGGGTATATAGTCATGTTTGATATTTTCCAAAAAGAAAATAGATTCTCCCCAAAAATTATCACTACTGTTCCCAATAAAAAAATCTTTAAATAAATAACCAGAAAATATAGCTCCCACACTTAATATCAATAAAGGGAAAAGCATTATTTTTGGAGACTCGTGAGTTTCTTCTAATTGAATTTCCGTGTTGTTGTAAGTTCCATGAAATGTTTTTAAAAATAATCTCCAGGAATAAATTGACGTTAAGCATGCAGTTATAACTCCAATAACAAAAGCGTAGTTTCCTAATAAAGTATTTTTCAGAAAAGCATATTCTATTATAGCATCTTTAGAATAAAATCCGGCCAAAAAGGGAAATCCTGTTAACGCTAAAGTTCCTATTAGCATGAAAGCATAAGTATAAGGTAATTTTTTTTTCACACCTCCCATCTTTCTTATATCTTGTTCCTCTTTAAATGCATGTATCACAGATCCTGAACCTAAAAAAAGTAGGGCTTTAAAAAAAGCATGTGTAAACAGATGAAACATCGCTACATGGTACGCGCCGATTCCAGCTGCAAAAAACATATAACCTAATTGACTACAAGTTGAATAAGCTATAATTTTTTTAATATCATTTTGCACAAGTGCTACAGTAGCAGCGAAAACAGCAGTCAACATGCCTATTATCGTTACGATGTTTAAAGCAACTTGCGAATATTCAAATAAAGGTGAGCATTTTACTACTAAAAAAACTCCAGCTGTTACCATTGTTGCTGCATGGATTAATGCTGAAACCGGTGTTGGCCCCTCCATTGCATCGGGTAACCACGTGTGTAACAAAAACTGTGCTGACTTACCCATTGCGCCAATAAATAAGAAAATACAAATTAATGTAATTAAATTAGACTCTATACCTAATAGTATTATTTTTTTTTCTAAATATTGTGGAGCAATTGAAAAAACTTCATTAAAGTTAATTGACCCAAAATAAAAAAAAATTAAAAATATTCCTATTGCTAAACCAAAATCTCCTACTCTGTTTACTATAAATGCTTTAATTGCAGCGTTATTTGCTGATTCTTTTTTATACCAAAAACCAATTAATAAATAAGAGCATAATCCGACTCCCTCCCAACCAAAAAATAATTGTAAAAAATTATCTGAAACAACTAAGACAAGCATCGAAAAAGTGAATAACGATAGATAAGACATAAACCTAGGCTTATGAGGATCAGTACTCATGTAGCCAATCGAATAAATATGCACTAACGCAGAAATAAGAGTTACAACTACTAACATAACAGAACTCAATGGATCAACATTGATTGACCAATTAGCCACGAAATTTCCTGATTTAATCCATTCAATAATAATGTAATTACCATAAGTGTCGTTTTTAATACCATTAAAGAAAACTATTAAAGACAGAATTGCTGATAAACTTACGAATATACTTGTTGAAATTTCTGAAAAATATTTTGTTAAAGACCTACCAAAATAACCAACTAAAGATCCGATCAACGGAAGAAATATTATTGCGTATTCCATTTAACCTTTCATTCCATGTATGTCCTCTACTCTTATTGAACCTTTATTTCTGTAAAAAATAACTATTATAGCAAGTCCTATTGCCGCCTCAGCTGCGGCTACAGTTAGTATTAGCATGGTAAAGATTTGTCCAATAATATTTCCTGAAAAAATTGAGAACGATATTAAATTAATATTTACTGCAAGAAGTATAAGTTCTATCGACATAAGTATTACAATTACGTTTTTTCTATTTAAAAATATTCCCATTACTCCTAAAAAGAAAATAATCGCACCTAATGTGAGGTAATGTCCTAATCCAATTTCAATCATCAATCTTAACTCCTTTATTTGATGGAACATTTTTTAGTTCAACTGATGTCGATGGACTCCTTGAAATTTGTCTAAAATAGCTTTGTTTTTTCACACCTGACCGTTCTCGAAAGGTTAAAAGAATAGCTCCTATCATTGACAGTAGTAAAATTATTCCAGCTAATTGAAAATATAAAATATAGTCTGTATACATGACTAAGCCTAACTGATGAGTATTAGAAACATTAGATAAGTTAAGTGTATTACTTGTCATTAAATCGTCTTTATACTTCCATCCTCCGACAACTACTAATAATTCCAGAAAAATTAAAACACTAACAATCAGTCCAGCAGGTATATGAGTAGATTTTCGCCCAATAAACCAGGATTGTTTTTGTTCAGCTACATTCAGCATCATAACAACAAATAAAAACAGAACCGCAACTGCACCAACATATACAATTAAAATTATCATGCCTAAGAATTCGGCACCAACCATAATAAATAAACACCCTACTGAGATAAAATCTAAAATTAAAAAGAAAACTGAGTTTACAGTATTTCTTGAAGTTATTACCATTAAAGATGAGAAGATAGCAATTAAGGAAAAAAAATAAAAAAAAATGGAGTGAGCAATCATTAGTTATTTGTAAGGTCTATCCAATTTGATGTTTTGTGATAGAACTGTCTCCCATCTATCGCCATTATCTAATAACTTTTGTTTATTATAATAAAGCTCTTCCCTTGTCTCTGTTGAAAATTCAAAATTTGGACCTTGGACAATCGCGTCTACTGGGCAAGACTCTTGACATAAACCACAATAAATACATTTTAACATATCAATATCGTATCTTGTGGTTTTTCTGCTACCGTCGGATCTCTCTTCTGACTCGATAGTTATAGCTTGAGCTGGGCAAACTGCTTCGCAAAGCTTGCAAGCTATACATCTTTCTTCTCCATTTGGATACCTTCTCAAAGCATGTTCACCTCTCATTCTAGGGCTTAATGATCCTTTTTCGAATGGGTAGTTTATTGTTTTTGACTTTCTGAAAATTTCTCTTATTGCCATTAATAATCCTTTAATAAATTCTATGAGAAATATTGTTTTTAATAATCTTGAAATAGTCATTAAAATTGTCCTTTAGGTAACTTGTCAAAATAAAATAAAAAACTTGCTGTCAATATTAAATATACTAATGAAAAAGGAAGAAATATTTTCCAGCCTAGTCTCATCAGTTGATCATATCTATATCTTGGAACAATTGCTTTGATAATTGCGAATAAAAAAAATAAAAATAAAATCTTTAAAAGCATCCAAATCGGGCTAGGTATAAGATTAATTGGATAAATATCAATTATTGGTAACCATCCACCTAAAAATAATATAGCCCCCATTGCACACATTAATAAAATATTTGCATATTCTCCTAGCCAAAACATTGCATACATCATTCCTGAATATTCTGTTTGATATCCAGCTACTAACTCAGCTTCTGCTTCTGGTAGATCAAATGGCGGTCTATTAGTTTCTGCCAATGCAGATATAAAAAATATTACAAACATTGGAAACAATGGAATTACATACCATAAATCCTTTTGAGCTAAGACAATGTCCTTTAAATTAAGTGATCCAACACATAAAAGTACATTTATAATAATTATTCCAATTGAAACTTCATAGGAAACCATTTGAGCAGCTGAACGAATTGCTCCCAAGAAAGGATATTTTGAATTCGAAGCCCAGCCCCCCATTATAATTCCGTATACACCTAAAGATGAAACAGCAAATAAGTATAAAATTCCAACGTTTATATTTGCAAGAACAAGAGTTTCGCTTAGCGGAATTACGGCCCAAGCAACCAATGCTAAAGTCATAGTAACTATTGGAGCTAATATAAAAACTGTCTTATTTGCACTTGCTGGGATAATTATTTCTTTAAAGATATATTTAAGGGCATCTGCTAATGTTTGTAACAATCCAAATGGTCCAACAACGTTTGGACCTTTTCTTTTCTGAACTAATCCCCAAACTCTTCTATCTAACCAAACAATCATAGCTACCGAAACAAGAATAGGTATTACCAAAAAAAGAATTTTGTAGATTTCTTGAAGAATTATTTGAAAATATCCAGTCATTAATTATCAGTACCAGTTTTTTTTGTTTTATCCCTTATTTGTCGACAGTCACTCATTGTTTTAGAAGATCGAGCAATTGAGTTTGAAAAATAATAATCTAAAGGTTTAATAGCAACTTCTTCGCTAACAAAATTGTTTTCATTTTCAGTACTTTGAATTTCAGTAAACCTTGGTAGCTCATTTAATTCAGAGAAGTTTTCAATATGTTTTAATGCATCAGCTCGTAAATTTTCAAATTTCAACAATTCACTATCACTTTTAATTTTTTTTAAAATCAAGTTAAAAATTTTCCAATCTTCTTTTGCTTCATTAATTGGGAAAGAAGCTTTTCTACACTCTTGAACCCTTCCTTCTAGGTTTTCATATAATCCGTTTTGTTCTGTATAAGCAGCACTTGGTAAAATAATATCTGCTATCTCGGCTCCTCGATCTCCGTGACTTCCTTGGTAAATAATAAATTCATTTTTTTTGTCAATTTCCAAATTATCTGAACTCAATAAATACAATAATTTAAATTTATTATCCTTTAATTTATCAAAAAAACTAAAATCGCACAATTTGTTTGGAAATATCTTTAAGTCAATCATTCCAGCAGTAGATGCATTCTGTAAAAGAATATTTAAGGAATTCCAATCTTTGCTAATAAAATTGTTTTCTTTAAGAAATTTTTTTAAATTTTCAAAAATATATTTACCGCTTTTAAGTTCTAAAGCTGACTCACCAATGATTATAATTGGTCTTTTCGAGGAAAGTATTTTTTTTGATATTTCATTACTTTTATTAATTAGATCTTTTATATCATCAGTTTTGTTACCTATTACCTTATAATCATATGTCAAATCCCCTGGGTTCCCAATTGAATAAATAGGAACTCGTTTGTTAACAAAAGTTTTTCTAATTCTTGCATTTAACATTGTTGCTTCAAGTCTTGGATTTGCACCTATTAGAAGAATTAAATCAGAGTTCTCAATTCCTTGAATAGAAGAATTAAAAATATAATTCATTTTTTCTTTTGGATTAATATAAAATTTTTTTTCTCTAAATTCTAAGTTGGCACTTTTTAAATTTTTAAATAACTTTTTAAATGCTAATGCACTCTCTAGGCTGGTTAAATCGCCAATATGGCCACCGATTTCATCCGAATTTGTGCTTTCAATTTTTTTCGAAATAATTTCTATAGCTTCTTCCCATGATGCTTTTTTTAATTTGTTTCCTTTTTTAATATAAGGAACGTCTAATCTTTGCTTTAACAATCCATCACATGAGTACCTAGTTTTATCAGAAATCCACTCCTCATTTATTTCATTGTTTAATCTAGGTAATATCCTTTTCACCTCCCAGTTATATGTGTCGACTCTAATATTTGATCCAACAGCATCCATTACATCAACACTTTCTGTTTTTTTTAATTCCCAAGGTCTAGCTTCAAATGCATAAGGTTTCGAAGTTAAGGCACCGACAGGGCATAAATCTATAACGTTGGCAGATAATTCTGACATCATAGATTTTTCTAAATATGTTGTGATCTCCATATTTTCACCTCTTCCGATTGCTCCTATCTCTGGAACACCTGCAATCTCTGTTGCAAATCTAACGCATCTTGTGCAGTGTATACATCTTGTCATCTGTGTTTTAATTAGTGGACCCATATATTTTTCTGGAACTTGTCTTTTATTTTCAACAAAACGAGATTTATCAACTCCATAATATAATGATTGATCTTGTAAATCGCATTCGCCACCTTGATCGCAAACAGGACAATCTAGAGGATGATTAGCTAGTAAAAACTCCATTACTCCCTTTCTCGCTTTTTCTACAAAAGTTGTATTAGTTTTAATTTTCATGCCTTCTGCTGCTGGCATTGCACACGAAGCGATCGGTTTTGATGACTTATCCATTTCTACTAAACACATTCTACAGTTCCCAGCTATAGAGAGTTTTTCGTGGTAACAAAATCTCGGTATCTCAACGTCTGCAAGTTCACAAGCTTGTAAAACTGTCATACCTTTTTCAAATTCTATGTCTTTTCCATTAATTGTAATTTTAGGCATTTTTATCTTCTAGTAAGTGTTGATCAACTAAATAAGGATTATCAATTTTTTTCTTAACTAAAGGTTCTTCTCTACATCTATTTTCAATTTCTTTTCGAAAATGTCTCAATAATCCTTGAACTGGCCAAGCAGATCCTTCGCCAAAAGCACAAATTGTATGACCTTCAATTTGCTTTGTCACATCTGAAAGCAGTTCAACATCTTTAAAAGTTGATTTTCGTTTAGTAATTCTATCTAATATTCTCCACATCCACCCTGCACCCTCTCTACAAGGAGTGCATTGACCACAACTTTCATGTTTATAAAATCTAGCTATTCTAGTCATACAAGCTACGATATCTTGTTGTTTATTAATTACGACTATACCAGCAGTTCCTAAACCACTTTTATTTTCTATTAAAGAGTCAAAATCCATTGTTATGGTGTCACAAATCTTTTTTGGTAATAGTGGCATCGAGGAACCACCAGGTATTACTGCTTGAAGATTTTCCCATCCACCAATAACTCCACCCGCATGTTTTTCTATAAGTTCCTTTAAAGGTATTCCCATTTCTTCTTCTACGTTACAAGGCGAATTGACATTGCCTGAAATACAAAATATTTTTGTGCCAGTATTTTTAGGTTTGCCTAATGATGAGAACCACTTTCCTCCTTTACGAAGGATGGTGGGAACAACAGCTATAGTTTCAACATTATTTACTATGGTCGGACACCCATATAATCCAACTAAAGCTGGGAAAGGAGGTTTTAATCTTGGTTGACCTTTATTTCCCTCAATACTTTCAAGTAATGCAGTTTCCTCTCCACAAATATAAGCCCCTGCTCCATAATGGATGTGTACATCAAAATCCCATCCTGTTCCGCAAGCATTTTTTCCTAAAAAATTTTTATTATAAGCTTGATCTATAGCTTCTTGTAACCTTTGACCTTCGTTATAATACTCACCTCTTATATAGATGTAACAAACATGAGCATTAACTGCGTAACCGGCCAACAAACAACCTTCTAAAAGTTTTTGAGGTTCAAATCTTAAGATATCTCTGTCCTTACATGTTCCTGGTTCAGACTCATCAGCATTTATTACTAAGTAATGTGGCCTTGAACCTAATTTTTTAGGTGCAAAGGACCATTTTAGTCCAGTGGAAAAACCTGCTCCTCCTCTTCCTCTAAGCTCAGAAATTTTAATTTCATCAATAATCCAGTCACGACCTTTTGATATTAAATTATTTGTATTACTCCAATCATCTCGTTTTAGAGCATTGTCAATTTCCCAACCATGCTCATTATATAAATTTTTAAATATTCTATTTTCTTTACTGAGCAATTTTACCCCCATTTGAAATTTGTTTAATTTCAGGTGATGTATTTTTACGACCCCTATATGATCCTGGTTTTAAAGGTTTGTCATTTAAAATTGAGTCTAATATTTCTTTAGTGTTTTGCTCATTTAAATCTTCGTAATAGTTTTCATTAATTTGAATCATAGGCGCGCTCACACATGCTCCTAAACATTCTACTTCCGTCCAAGAACAGTTTCCATTTTTAGATATTTCATTTTCATTTTGGGATATTTTTTCTTTACATAATTTAACAATCTTATCAGCGCCTCTAATCAAACATGGAGTGGTTGTGCAAACTTGAATAAAATGTTTGCCCACTGGAGAAAGGTTATACATTGTATAAAACGTTGCCACTTCATAAACAGAGATGTAAGGAATGTCTAAAAGCTTACCAATATATTTCATAGCTGCTAATGGTATCCAATTTTCATTTTGTTTTTGGGCTAAATAAAGTAAAGGCATAACAGCACTTTTTTTATTTTTATTAGGGTATCTTTTTAAAATTTCACTCATATTTTTTAAATTCTCTTCTGTAAATTTAAAATTTTCAGGTTGTTTATTATGTACTTTTTTTAAACTCATCTATCTACTTCTCCAAAAACAATATCTAATGAGCCAAGAACTGCTGGAACATCAGCTAACATATGGCCACGTATTAAATAATCCATTGCTTGCAAATGAGAAAAACCTGGTGCTCTAATTTTACATCTGTAAGGTTTATTGCTTCCATCAGAGATTAAGTAAACTCCAAATTCTCCTTTAGGCGCTTCGACTGCTGTATAAACATTACCTCGAGGCACTCTGTATCCCTCTGTAAATAACTTAAAGTGATGTATTAAAGCTTCCATTGATTGTTTAAGATCTGTTCGACTAGGAGGTGTAATTTTACCATCTATTGATTTGACAGGGCCTTTAGGAATTTTTTCTACACATTGCAAGATTATTTTAACGCTTTCTCTCATCTCTTCTATTCTACATAAATATCGATCATAACAATCTCCATTCTTCCCTACTGGTATTTTGAAATCTAAGTTATTATAAATTTCATAAGGTTGAGACCTTCTTAAATCCCATGGAACTCCAGAACCACGTAACATTACTCCGGAAAAACTATAATCTAGCGCTTCTTGTTTTGTCACAACGCCTATGTCAACATTTCTTTGTTTAAAAATTCTATTATCCGTTAAAAGACCTTCTAGATCGTCAATAATTTTTGGGAAAGACCTGCAAAATTTTTCTATATCATCAATTAATTTTAAAGGAATATCTTGATGAACACCACCAGTTCTAAAATAATTTGCGTGCAACCTTGATCCTGAGGCTCTCTCATAAAAAGTCATTAGTGTTTCTCTTTCTTCAAAACCCCAAAGTGAAGGTGTTAAAGCCCCAACATCAAGTGCTTGAGTTGTTACGTTTAAAATATGACTCAATATTCTTCCAATCTCACAAAATATAACACGTATATACTTTGCACGAATAGGTACTTCAATTTTTAGAAGTTTCTCAGCAGCTAGTGCAAAAGCATGCTCTTGATTCATTGGAGCAACATAATCCAACCTATCAAAATATGGTAAGGCTTGAGTGTAAGTTTTTTGTTCTATAAGTTTTTCTGTTCCTCTATGTAATAAACCTATGTGAGGATCCGCCTTTTCTACAACTTCTCCATCTAACTCTAATATAAGCCTCAATACACCATGTGCAGCAGGGTGTTGTGGGCCAAAATTTAAGCTCATTGATTTAGTTTTTTTTGTCATCTAACTCTTTTTTTTTTATATCTTTAATATAATTAGTTCCTTCCCATGGACTTTCAAAATCAAAATTTCTATAATTTTGTTCAAGTTTCACTGGTTCATAAATTACTTTTTTTTCTTTTTCGCTATACCTAACTTCATTAAAGCCAGTCAAAGGAAAATCTTTTCTTAAAGGATGTCCTTTAAAACCATAATCAGTTAAAATTCTTCTAAGATCAGGATGATTTTTAAATTTTATACCGTACATATCGAAAACTTCTCTTTCCATCCAATTGGCTGAAGGGAAAATTTTTGTTATGGAGTTTATTTGTTGGTTTTCATCAAAATGAATTAAAAGTTTTATTCTTAAATTGTGTTCATGAGATAAAAATAAATAAATAAGCTGAAACCTTCTTTCGTTATCCGGATAATCTACTCCAGCTATATCAATTAATTGTTTAAATTTACATTTATCGTTAGATTTTAAAAATTGTATTACTTCAATTAAATCATCGCTATTTGTTTCAAATAAAAGTTCATTATTTTCAATTTTTGATCTTAAAATTTTACTAGACAGTTCTGAATTAACTAATTTTTCCAATTTTTGTAAATCAATTCCTATCATTTTATCTTTTTATCGTACCTTCTCTTCTGATTTTTTTTTGTAATTGCAGAATTCCATATAATAAAGCTTCAGCTGAAGGTGGACACCCTGGAACATAAATGTCTACAGGAACAATTTTATCACAACCTCTAACTACTGAATATGAATAATGATAATAACCCCCTCCATTAGCACAGCTTCCCATAGAAATAACATATCTTGGTTCTGGCATTTGGTCATAAACTTTTCTCAAAGCGGGTGCCATTTTATTAGTCAAAGTGCCTGCAACTATCATTACATCTGATTGTCTTGGGGATGCACGCGGTGCAGCACCAAATCTTTCTAAATCATATCTTGGCATTGACGTTTGCATCATTTCAACAGCACAACATGCTAATCCAAAAGTCATCCAATGAAGTGATCCTGTTCTAGCCCAATTAATTAAATTCTCAGAAGATGTAGTTATAAAACCTTTTTCTGCAAAATTTTTTGCTAAGTCTTTAAATTCATCAGGAATTTCTTTTTTTTTACTATCAAAAAACTTAGTATCTACTCCCATTCTAATGCTCCTTTTTTCCACTCATAAATAAACCCAATTGTTAGTACTCCTAAAAAAAACATCATAGACCAAAATCCAAGAGCTCCGATATTTCCAAGTGATATGGCCCAAGGAAATAAAAATGCTATTTCCAAATCAAATATAATAAATAAAATTGCTACAAGGTAAAAACGCACATCGAACTCCATCCTAGAGTCATCAAAAGCATCAAATCCACATTCATACGCAGATAGTTTTTCTGGATCCGGATTGCTAGGAGAAGCAAGATAATTAATCAATATAAATCCAATGCTCAAAAAAAGAGCTATGAATAAAAATATTATTATTGATAGGTAGTCAGATAAAAAATTGTAAATCATTTGTTTTATTTAATACCTACTTTGATGCTTTTAGCTCAAAGATTCTTATATTAAATTGTCTTATTTATAACATTAAAATTATTAGAGTACAGCACAAGAAGGTAGCACTTTTAAGTCAATTATAGAGCTATAAATTTAGTACATGAAAATGATTATCATTATAGGTGGCGGGAGTGACGGGACTCGAACCCGCGACCTCCTGCGTGACAGGCAGGCGCTCTAACCAAACTGAGCTACACCCCCACATATTTAATGGTGGGCGGTAAAGGACTCGAACCTATGACCCTCTCGGTGTAAACGAGATGCTCTACCAACTGAGCTAACC
>MDSZ01253158.1_pt1 | contig 21879 bp, 17 predicted proteins | sample 811201 | NCBI WGS metagenome assembly MDSZ01 (sample SAMN05326647, study PRJNA326480) | marine metagenome | isolation source: seawater | place: Indian Ocean: North | collected 2010 | reverse complement strand
TGGAAATATGACTCATGATGGATATGTTCATCAATTTTAAATATTATTGGTAAAAAAGGTATTTTTATTTACTTTATAAATCAATTTTTAATATAATTTTATTAATTATATAACTATAAAATTATAGAAATGATTTCTGAACTTCAAACTAGTTATGATAATGCTTTAAAAGAAGCTTCAGAGAACGGTCTTTTAAAAGTTATTGAATATTTGGTTGAGAACGGAGCTAATATACATGTTGATTCAAACTATTGTATTAGAAAAGCATCTGAAAATAATCATCTTGAAGTAGTTAAATATTTAATAGATTGTGGTGGTAATACTTTATTTATAAGGAATCCATTAATTAGAAATGAATTAGGAATACCTAAATGGAGGAAAAAACCAGATAGCTTAGAGTTTAGAGAAAATACTGAATGTTCTATATCTGGTGAAGTATTAAATAAAAATGTAAGACAATTAGGATGTCCTTCTTGTAAAAATACATTTAAGTTAGATGCTTTAGAGAATTGGTTAAATATTCATTATAGATGCCCATTTTGTAGTAGTACAAATGAGTTTTTTCTTGTCTAAGAATAAATAATAAATAAAAAATTTATTTTAATTTTTATATTTTAATAGGCATTTTCGTACTGCATCATGTATGTTATCTACTTCTGGAAATAATGATTCTAACTTTGTGGTATCTAAATAATTATTTGATCTATCTGCTGCGAGTATTTTTCTTTGTTCTTCAATACTAAAATTTTTCCAAGTAAAATCTGAATCTACAATTTCCTTGTACATTTTTAAAATATCATTATGACTAATTAATCCAGGGTTAGTCAAATTTATTGTGCCACAATTCTTATTCTTCATCATCTCTAAAACGTAAGGTAATAATTCAGGTAAAACAGTCATTGAATTTGGTACTGAACATATTTTTTCATATTTGGTTATTTTTGTTATAAAATTACGGGCATTTTTTTCACCCGTTATTGGCATTCTAATTCTTAAATTTAATACATTATCCTTTAATAAATTCATAATTTTATCTGTGAAACCTTTTACAATTGAGTAAGAAGAACCAAAGAAATTTGGCATTGAATCCTCTACAAAACCATTTTCTTCTTTACCAAAAGGATGATCTTCATCAAACTTAAATATACATCCTGTACCTAAATAAGTGTAATGAATATTTTCTTCTTTGCAAATTAATGCTAATATTAAGGGCGAATATAAATTATCTCTTACGTTTTCGAATAATTTACCTTCTTGCTCTAGATAATCAATTGTAGTATATTCTTTATCATCTATTTTACCATGTGTTCTTCCAATAAAGGATACTACGTGAGATGGTTTTTCGTTTTTTAATTCTGATGATACATCATTGTAATTGTCTGCTCTAGAATTTCCTTTTACGTATGCAATTTCTTTCTTTTCCAAAATATTTATAAATTGTTTTCCAATCCATCCGTTAGATCCATAGACTAATACTTTCATAAACAATATACTTTTTACAAACATGATATATTTATATTAATTATTTAATAAAGATTTTAGGTAACTTATATTCGAATAGATCTAACTTTAATTTTATATCTATAAGTTATAGATATAAATGTCTAATTGGCCTAATGATAACAACGCTAATAGATTTAAAAAAACATATTTTAATGGTAATGTAGATATTAGTGGAGGAGCCCTTATAATGGAGCCTGATTGTAATATTAATATATTAGATAGTAATATTGATATAACAAAAGGAAAACTTAAAACAACTGGGTTATTTATTGAAGATAATAAATTAACTGGTATTGATACATTGGATGTCTCTGCGTCGATACTTGTTCAAAGTCCTTGTTATTTAAATGATGATACATTTATTGTCAATGAATATAGATACAACCAGAATTTTGCTTCATTTTCTAAACCCTTAATTATTGAACAAGGTGCTACTAATATTTTTGGAGATGTAGGTCTATCTGTTAATACAACTGATGCTATTCAACTTCCATCTGGTAATTCCAGCCAAAGACCAGCAGGTGTTCCTGGACAAATAAGATATAATAATACCTCAGGAACCATTGAAGCCTATATACCTAGTAAATGGATTGCAATGTCTGTAAATCTAATGGATAGTGATTTAGATACTTTTATTAATGCAGAGGATGGGATTGATAATGATGAATTAAAATTTTATACTGGTGGTGGAACTCCAGGAGTTCCTAAAATGGTTTTAGACCCGATAGGTAATCTAGGTATAGGTTTTCAAAATTTAAGTTATAAACTTTCTGTTAATGGGGATATTTATTCACCAAATATATTGCATATTTCTAATGTTAAATCATCAAACTTTAATAAAAAAATTACTTTTGATGACGATGTTTTATTTAATAAGGATGTAAATTTTGCACAAAATTTTTCAGTTGATGAATCTTTTTCCATATTGGATTTAACGATTGATAAAAATGCCAATGTTACGACTACTGATAGGGATATTTCATTCTTTCCTAGAGTTGATAATAGTAATGGAGCTGTTAATATTAAAGGTCGATTAAATGTTGATGGTTCTATACAAGCCACTGGTGAATTTATTACAATTAATACCAATGTTAATATTACTGAACAATTAGATATTAGTAATAATGGTACTGGTCCTGCTGTTATTGCTAGACAACATGGTTCTCATGACATTGCAGAATTTTATGATGACAATAATATTGCTTTTATTATTAAAAATGGCGGTAATATTGGTATTAATAAGTCTAATCCTGTATGTAAATTAGATATCCTAGGTACTGATGCTATTAGAGTACCTGTTGGTCGAAGCGTAGATAGACCTATTCAATTAGAAAATGGTTTTATTAGATATAATACAAATAATTTATGCTTTGAAGGATTTAGTGATGGTTGGATTTCACTTAACGGAGTCATTGATTCAAATAAAGATACATACATAAAGGCGGAAGACAGTGCTGGTGCTAATAATGATGAAATCAAATTTTATGTTAGAGATAATCTTAAAGCCAATATTAATACAATTGGTTTAGGAGTTAATGTTACTTCTCCTATTTATCCTCTACATGTTAATGGACAAATCCATTCCGATCAGATTATTTCCGTAGATAATTTATCAATACAATCCAACTCAATCATTACTTCCAGTTCTGATATACATTTAAGACCTCGTGGTTCTAACTCTAATATTGGTGATGTAGTTATCGCAGGGTCACTTAGTATTAGAGGTAATTTTAATGTTATTGGTGAATTCAATATTACTGAGGAAAAATTACTTGTAAGTGATCAAATTAATATAAATAATCAAGGTACTTCTACTGCTATTATTTGTAATCAAAGTGGTGGTTATGATATTGCTGAATTTTACGATGATAATAATTTATCGTTTATAATTAAAAATGGTGGTAATATAGGTATTGGAACATTTTACCCAGATGAAAAACTTACTCTCAATGGTGACATGAAATTTATTAATTACGATTCAAAACAACCAAAAATTCATTTTGATATTTCTAGGAATTTTCCAGTCAATACTATTCATATTGATCAAACTTTTATTGATAATTATCCTAATGGTATGGTATTAAAGGATATTGATACAGTTATATTTCAAAGCACCACTCTTAATATACCAAATGCATTTATTTTGAAAATTGTTGTTGATAATACCACAGTTGATTGTAATGATGCAACTCTAAATTTTGTTAGCGGCAATGGATCTTTATTTAAAATTGAAGATGTAAATATCACATTTAAAAATATTAATATTTATGGCGAAAATACAGTATTTATTCATAAAGACTCTTATGCATATAATAAAACCATTTCATTTATAAATTGTAATCAATATAGTTCTAAACATTTTATTTCAGATAGTTTTCATTTTGGTACTAATTTTGGCAACACAATATCAATTAGCGATGTTGATTTTACTTATCCTAATATTAATTTTATTAAAATTATTGGTAATAAAGAAGCCTTTGTAGGTATTGATAAAGATTTATCTATATACACCTGGGGTAATAGATTATATGGAGGGGTGCATAATATATCATCTAATGCTAATAATTATTTCAGTGATCTTTTTTATAATGAAAAAGCATTTGTTGCAAAAAGAATAGATAATACTATATCAGTATGGGGTGATAGTACATATGGTGGTGATCTACCTGTTGAATATCAAAATTATAAATTTTCTCAAATTGCCTCTATTTTAAATGAAAATTTTGGAGCTTTTGCTGGTTTGACTGAAGATAATAAAATTTATTCATGGGGTAATTTTTTAAATATTGATTTAACACTTAATACTCAAAATCAGAATTTTATATTTTTGACATCTAATTATGGTTCATTTGCTGCTCTTAAAAATGATGGATCTATACATACTTGGGGTTATTCTGGCGTTTCATATTCATTTGGTCAAAATATTCCATCTAGCATAGAAAATAACAATAATTTTATTTCCATTACCCCTAATGGTTATAATACTGGTGGTGCCTTTGCAGCAATACATAATAATGGTTCCATATATGCATGGGGTAATATTTCTTTTGGCGGAATAGGATATATCGATCCAGGTGCAGGGAGAAATTTTACTAGTGTAACTGGTAGTAGTGGTGCATTTGCTGCTTTAAAAGATGACGGTTCAATTTTTACATGGGGATCAAGTTTCCATGGAGGAGAACTTCCTGTTGATACGCCACCTAGTTCTAGTGGATATGTTAAAATATTTGGTAATGGTAATGTATTTGGTGGTAGTTTTGTAGCATTGCATTCTGATGGTCATTTATATTTTTGGGGAGATAGTAGTTATTTTTCCAGTGATTTAATACATGATAATAAAGCAACTGGTATATTTACTAAAGTAGTTCCTATTACTAAGGCATATTCTTGTTTAGACAATGAAGGTAATGTTTTATTTTTTGGAGATTTTGGATTGGGAGACAATTTATCTTTAGGTCCTGGATATACTGAAATATTTTCTAATAAAAATGATTCTTTTTTTGTTTCCAATGCCAAAAATAATTTCGACAATACTTCTTTCACTTTTGAATATTGTAATTTGGAGCCAACATCAAAAACACTTGATATTTACAATGGTGCAATATTCCCGTATGGTTCATTACAAAATTCCAATATCAATGTATCTGTAACTAATTGTGATTTTAAATTAACTTCCATGAATAGTATTTCATATATGATTTTTGGTAAAGATTCATTATTGAATGGTATTATTGATCTTGATATACAAAATTCTAATTTCTCATCTAATAGTGGAACTGGTATATTAATCGGTGAATCTATTTCTGGTAACATTGTTATAAATAATTTTTATCATAATTTAAATTCCATACATATAAATATTCCTCAAATACAAATTACTAATCAAAATTCTAATCCATTGACCATAACTAAGCCTTCTATAGAAATAATTAATTTTCTCAATAACGGAAGTAATTTAATATTAGAATATGAAGGAAGTGATTTAAACAATCCTGATTACTTCTCTTTTTACAGTCAAATTGATGATTGGTCAAATAAAGGTGAGTCTCTTAATATTGTTCCCTCTAATGGTAGAGTAGGTATTGGTATCACAAATCCTACTAGAGAATTGGATGTTAATGGTGATATTTCTTGTAAGGATTTATATGTTGATAATGTCATTGTTAGGGGTCAATCTTCTCAGAGTAATATAATTGCAACAAGTAGTACAAATATATCACACTTTTTCAATTTACAAATTGATAATATTAATAATAATTTATTCAAGAGGCATTTATCTTTTATGCAGAAATCTGTTATTGATAATATAAATATTGTTTTTGATGATATATTTTTGTATCAGGTTTTATTCAAGATAGATATTAAAAACAAGACTACATTGGATAGCGATAAGTCTATTATCATGCCTTTTGTTAATAGTAAGTATCCTGGTTTAGTAGTTAATCAAAAATTAGAAGGTTTTAATTTTGATCCTGAAAATCAAGTTGTTGTTTTCTCAAATGTCAGTGGATTTACTAATCATCTTCCTATTTCAGCAATGGTTACGATAGAGTTTAAATATTAAATTAATAGTAATTCAAATTTTTTAATATCATGATTATTTAAATAATATGTATGATATAGTTATTGTAGGTGGAGGTATTTCAGGACTTTACATGTATTATAAATTATTACCTAATACAAAAAATATCTTACTATTGGAGAAAAATAGATCATTTGGAGGAAGGATTTATCAACATGAAGAAAAATTTAATGGTGAGATGTTATCTTTTCCAGCAGGAGCTGCAAGATTTAATAAAAATCACGAAAGAGTTATTAAATTGCTTCGAGACTTTGAACTACTTGATTTTAGAAAAGACAAAGGATTCCCAGCAAAGATTCATTTTATAGATTCAAAGAATCAATTTTCTCAAAAATTTAATAATAAGAATGGTTTTGAATATATTAAAAAGCTTCTCAAAAAGGTTGATAAAAATGATTTTGAATCTTTAAAACAATACTCATTCCAAGAGTATGCTAATTTACATTTACCTAGCGATGAAGTTGAGTTTTTACTAGTTGCTAGTGGTTACAGTGGTCAATTAAAAAAAATGAATATGTATGATGCATATAATTTATTCAAAGAGGGTATTCGAGATGACATTCAATATTATGGTGGATATTTTCACAAATTAATAGATAAAATTGTATCGAAACTAATTAAAATGAAATGTAAATTATATTTGAATTCTGAAGTTAAAAATATTCGATATTCAAATGAAGATAGATGTTATATAGTAAGATACAATAACACTGAAGTAAAAACAAATAAAATTGTATTGTCTCTTCCAAAACCAGCTTTACTTAAATTATCTATATTGGAACCAATTCATCAGATTCTAGAAAAGAGTATTGATTGTAAGCCTTTGTGTCGTGTTTATGCCAAATACAAAAAAGAAGATGTTTGGTTTGCAGACATTATAAAAACAGTTACAAATAATCCTCTACGATTTATAATTCCAATAGATATTGAAAAAGGTATTATCATGATTTCATATACGGATGATATTTATACAAATTATTGGGAGAAAAGGCAAGGAAATCAGGGACTTCTAAAAAAAACTGTAAAAAGGTTAGTTAATAATACATTTAAAATAGATTCGCCAGAGCCTGAGAAGGTTTGGGTTTTTAATTGGAATTGTGGGGTTGGATATTGGAAAAAAAGAATGGATAGTAAAACCATATCAGAGTTTTTAATAAACCCAATAGAAAATATTTACATATGTGGAGAAAATTACAGTTTAGTGCAAAGTTGGATTGAAGGCGCACTAGAATCATGCGATAGAGTCATTAAAAAATTAGAATAATAATATACATATAAAGTAAAATTTTATATATATATATAAATTATATTGATATGAAAGGAGTTTGTGCAAGTTGTTTGGATTTTAATGTTGATAAATTTGTAATGTCCAAAGAGGCTTTAAAACCAACATGGTTACTTGAACATGACTATGTTAATGAATTTATTAGTAATCACGATTTAAAGATTAGTTCTCAGAAGAAATATGATATTAACCTTAAAGTAGGATTAGGATCTAAATTTGCAAATAAAAAGGTTTTGTATTGGGCTTCAGATTCTAAAGATACTCACAGTCCTTTAGTTAATGATGCAAAAAAGGCTTATGGAAATTTTGAAAATAGTGGTGTTACAAAGGCAAATGATATAGGAAATGTGTCATTTAAAATTAATTGTCCTCAAATATATAGGGCAAAGCGTGTAAATCAAACGAAAGAGACATCTTTTTTTAGACATATGCATTTTGTTATTGAGAAGAATGGAGTTTGGGATAAACAAATATATACAAAAGTAGTAATTTGTAATTATACTTTTAAAAATTTCATAGAAATGAAAGATACAGGACTTTATGTCATGATTAATGCATTACCTGCTGAATACTTTGCAAAAGATCATGTACCTAATTCGTATAATTTGCATTTTAAAGTTATTTCAAAGATGTCATCTAAGGAACTTCTTTTATGGTTTTCTGAGGTAATTAAGTTGCATTATCCTAAATTGAACGCAATGTTAAAAAACAAAAAGCTTGAATTGTATGAAGTACCTATAATCACATATTGTGCTCACAAGGATTGTAATGCTTCAGAATTAGCGTTAAAAGAATTATTAAAAAAAGGATTTGTTAATGTCAATGAATATGGAGGGGGTATGAAGGAATATAGAAAAAATATTCCAGTTGATAAATAATTTAATAATTATGTTGTTATAATTTCATTCAATACATAATAATTAAGATAACCTATTAATAAACCAAATATAATTCCAGATAAAATTTGCAAGTTATTATTTTCTTCAAGTTTTATTTTAATTAAGATTAGAGTAAAGAGTATAATACAAGAAGTATAAATAAGTATATATTTTTCTGTTATTTGAAATAGATACATAATAGAATAACTTATATGTTGGATTAATAGGGAAGGCTTACAAAATATTTCATCTTCTCTGTCATTCATTAGATCTGTATTTTTATTTAAAAATTTATTTAGATAGTAATTAATGATTGATCCTAAAACATAACCATTTAAAAAGAATTTTTGGTATTCGAACAAATCATATGCTACAATAAAAACTATTGATATAAAAGCTAAATCATTATGATTCATATTATTTCTATATAAACTAACCAGTATATAATTGTTCAGCTATTAAAGAAAATGACCAATTTGACCCATTTAAATTCATAACGTCACCTTTATCACTTAATAATTTTACTGCCATACGAGATATATTTACTGGACCAAAATATTTTCTTTCTTGATTTTGTAAGGTTCCTCCAAATTCAACATAAACATTTCCGTTTCTAAGTGCTGCAGTTTTAATTGGTATAATACCAAATACATCTTTTACAAAAGGACCATCTCCATAATTTTCAGTATTTTCTCCCACTGTGCTTATTTTATTGTTTGCTATTTCTGAAATGGAATATAGTTGAGCTTGAGTTAGTTGATTTCCATCTTCGTTTCTTACAGTTTCATAAACTATTCTTCCTGTGGAGGGATCACATTTATATTTTGATTTATCTGCATAAGCAGGATTAGATATATCTCTATCTTTATCTGCTATTGTTACAAGACCGTCATTTAAGTGGTTTTGATTAAAATCATCCAAGGTAATTAAAAGGTAGTTATAAAGATCTGTACTTACGGTTGTATTTCCTATTAATTTATAATAGTTATTTGAATCCGAAGTATAGCTTCTTATGTAATAAGTTGTATATTGTCTGAACCCTAAAGTCCATCCTAATGTGTTATCAAAAGTTGCAGTTCTTACACTCTGTACTCCGGGATAACAAGCAGCAAAGCTGAATGGATCATAAAAAATGATTTTATAGTCAGAAGCGTTAAATTGTTTTCTAATTTCTATTCTAAAATCGGAGTAAGTTCTAGTTACACCGGATGAAGATTTTCCTAAGATTGTTTTTATTTTACTATTGGAAGTCAAAGGATTTTCTTGTAACAATTGATTTAATTTTTCTATTAGTTGATCTCTATTATATTCTCCAACATCAATAGTTAAGATTATATCATTCGTATTATAATTATCTTGCACACCATTCAAATAAGGTATTAATTTTAATGTATTATTAATAGAGGTTATAGAAATTGTATCAAATATCATTCTACTTCCTAGTTTTGCTTCTGTGTAGGTTAAAGATTCATTAGATAATGATAATCCTTGATTTGTATCTAAAACAATATCTAGAAAATACAAATGCTCTCTCCAACTGATTACATCTACTTCTAAACCAAAATTATATCCTGGATCCACTGCAATAACATCAAAATCATTTTCGGTTAAAATTTTTTGTATATCTAAATTTAAAATTGATTTGAAGCTATCATTATTATAGCTAACAAATGACAATTTTGTGTTTGATAATGTATTCGTGTCTGATTCATAATCTAATGTCTCAGATATCGCCGTGCTAATAGATTCTTGCATTTCCTCTATGCTGAAATAGAATATTGAGTCTCCTAAAAATGGAATAAATACTTCAATAGGTGGCATGTTTTTATTTCCATGATCATTTTTTGGATAAATTGTCATAAGTAGATGTCCTTTTTCGTGGTTTTTGAAAACAGTATATATTGGGTTATATCCTACTATAGTTTCTAAAATATTATTTGAAAGATCTAGGAAGTCATCTTTATTATATCCTAGAGTTTTTATGAGAAAAGAATCGTCAGTTAAGATAATAAAGAATTGATCTGTTCTAAATTTCTTTTTTATATCCACATTAAATCCAATTTCTGAATTATCAGTGATAAGGAATGTACTATTTTCCATGATAAAGTCACCTGAAAGGTTTCTTGAATTTTTTGTTTCATCATTTTGGGATTTTAACTCCAAATTTAAGATATTTATGTAATTGTTTAGAGTGTAGCCATTTATATCTTTAAATTCTGGATATAATGAATCTACTTGAGTTATTTTATTTCCATCGAAATCAATATAGTCACCATCTTCGTCTTTTCTATAAACAGAATATTTTAGATTGCTTTCATCTAATTCAAAATTGTAAGATACGTCATGAACTCTATTTCCTGATCCATCAACAAATCTATATGCATTGTCAATATTATAAGAATTTTCCAATGTAAATTTATAGTTATTCATTGGTATATTAAAATATTCTTTTTTACATCTTAATTCGATGTAGGGGTTTCTAAGAATGGGATATTTATTTGTGGTTAATGGTATTGTAGGGTACTCAGATAATAGATGACTAAGTTCATTTTTTTCTTCTCTGAAACGGAAACAAGAGTTTTTACCAACCCATATATTATTATATCCATCTGGAATAATGCTTTCATCGGGAAACTCTACGTAAGTTTTTAAACCTAAATCATTATTTGTAGTTTCTCTATCAAAGAATATTTTTAAAGAATAATAAGATTTGGACAGAACTTCAATTTCATTATAGCCTAATTCATTTTCGTTTGCATTTATTCTTGATATTTGAGAATCGTAACTTAATTTAATGTTTTGAGATAATACTCTATTTAAAGAATTTACTATTTCTTCTCTAGAAAAAACGGAACCACTTAGGTCAGTGCTCCAGTTTAAATCTAATGTTATATCCATAGATATATCTTCTGTTGAAACATTTTCTTCATATAGTTCTGTTCCTTTGTAGCGAATAATTTTAAATGTATTTGAATTTGAATCTATCCAGAATGTTTTGATTGTATCTTCCGAACCAATGTAATTAGTATTTTTTAAGCCACCTATAGAATCTCTGTAGGATATTAATGTATCGAAATAGTATATTCTTTCTTGAAATCCAAAAAATGCAGCTATACTTTCGTTTCTTCTTTTTAAAATATCATAGGATTGGGTCCAATTAATAAAGTCTAAATAGTAACTTGTTTCCCAATAATTTTGTTCAATAAAAATATTCATAGTTGTCAATTGATTATTTTCATTATAACTTATTGCGGTATCGGAAAAACTCAAATCATTTGTGGTTGATTTAATTGTTTGAAATGAATTATTTATAGCAATTACCAAATTTTCAGCTGTATAATTTCCTGGGGTTATTTCTACTTTAAATTCAAAATTACCTGAATTGATTCCAGGAGAATCACCTTTTAGAATAAAAAAGTTACTACCAAAATTACTATTTACAGTGTACCAAGTATATGGGATTTGAACTGAGTATAGGCTTATTGATACTACATCTTTTAAAGGTTCAGATAAGTTGAAAGTGAATTCTGTAGCTATTTTACTTTTGTCATCTCTATATTGACTATCTATACTTACTACTCTTCTTATGGTTTGTAATATAAGTGGATTAGATTTTCCTTTAGATGTTGTTACTTCCTTTGTTAATATAATTTGTTCATCATCTTTATTTTCATCATTTATTATGTCATTATTATTGTTGAAAGAAGTATCAATTTGATTTTCTATTGAATCATTATTGTTATCATTCTCTGTTTGGAAATTTTCAACCACATCTTCACTTGTAGAGAAAAAATAGGAATGCATGTCTTTAAAAAATTTAGAAAGTTTATTTCCTGCTTCGCTACCTAGGTTATTATATTTTTTGTAAAGTTCTAATATTTTTGCTTCTAATATTCTATCACTAACGTCATTATCAAGATTTAAAATTTTATATAATTCATCATCACTATAATTTTTTATATTATATGAATTATTATTTTCATTCATATCATTCATTATAAAATTCTCTTATATATTTTTATGTCATTTTATGTTGTTATTCTTCTTTTAAACATTTCTGAAATCTTTCCTACTAAATTTAAATTCATTTTTTCATAGATATTATACAACATTTTAAAAGGGAAACCTTTTATACCCTGGGATCTCTTTTGATGATTATATCCTTTGAAACATAAAATATCAAAAATTTCGATTATTTCTAATTCGTCTTTATTTAATTCCGATCTGTCTATTCGATCTTTTCCTCGATACACATAGCGATTATAATTTTCTTTTTCATAGATTTTATATTTATCACAGACTGCATGATTTTTCACCATTCCTATTCCCATTATTTTATTTTCACTATTATTCATTTCCAAAATAAATACAATCGAGTTGTATGGTATTGATTTTGGCATCGGATCTGGAGAACAATATATGCATTTTAAATTTTCCATTTTATTTCTATAACTTTTATTTTCTTCCCATGTTTTATTTGTAAATCTTGTTGTTAATAAATTGAATCTTAGTTTATTTTTAAAACATGATATTCGTGTCTTTTTTTCCTTATCTGTTATCATGCAATTATTTCTTTCGTATTTTCTTTTTTTTTTTACTTTATAAAATATTCAATTTTATAAACTAAATTAATTTTTTATAGTAAGGGATATTTGTAATAAAATTAAATTCTCCACTGTTTTTATTTAACTCTCCCCCATCTATTCTTACTATTTCTCCATTAATATAACTTGCATCGTCACTTGTTAAATATAATCCTAATTTTGCTATTTCTTCTTGCGTTCCCATTCTTTTACTTGGGTTTAAATAATTATTCATTTTACTATAAATACCAAACTTATCTAAAATGTACATACCTCCACTTCCTTCTATTGGCCCTGGTGCTATACCAACAAATCGGATATTATAGTCTGACCATTCTACTGTTAGACCTTTCATCAATGTATCTACTCCTGATTTTGCCACTGCTGATGGTATTACTAATGCTGAACTTGTTTCAGAATATGTTGTACTTATATTTAAAAAAATACCAGATTTTCTTTTTATCATTTCTTTTCCTATGATATGTGTTATATTAAAAGTTCCGTTTAATACAATGTCTATGATTCGCTGCCAACCATTTTTCGATATTTTTTCAATTGGACATAAAAAATTTCCTGCTGCATTATTTACAACTATGTCTGGTATCAAATTTTTATTTTTTAGATCCTCTCGTAATGTTATTATTTCATCATATTTTGACACGTCTCTACTGTAATAGTGATTCTCTAATCCATTTAATAAATTTAATTCTTTATTTAGAATTTCCATTTTATTTTTATTTCTTGAAATATTTATTATTTTTCCACCCTCTTTTGCATATTGCTTTGCTATCATTTTCCCTAGTCCCGAACTTGCTCCTGTTACCAGTATTTTTTTTCCTATGTATCTCATTATACATCTAATCGTATTTTCTTTTTTTATTCTTTTTTATTATTTCTATTTATATCCTAATCCGAATCCCAACCATTATACCAGCTCTGAGGCTCAGTATCATGTTCTTCACTATAAGAATTATTATCATCTTCACTCCACCCTATTTCCTCATGTTCAATTCTGTAATGTGTAGATAACAATTCTTTATTTATAATATACAAAATACTTGGATCATAAATATTTGAATATATATATTCATCTATTCTGTTAATAATAAGCTTAGAGGCCTTATTATTATCAACTCTTTCGTCCTCCCAAAACCATGTTTTATTACTGCGTTTTTTCATAAATTCAAACGAAGAACCCACATAATCATAATAATATCCAATTGATAATTTGTCATCACAAGTAATAAATTCTTGACACGTATTTATTTTACAATGACCTATCATATTTTTATTTCTACAAACACTCTTTTTACTTGAAATAAAATGATTTAATAAATCAATTATAAAGTCCCATCCCCTATTGCTGCCTATATCATTTATTATACGATACCAATTATAATTAAACCATTTTAAATTATATCCTTCATGTGTATAATGAGCAATCATATCTTGTAATTCATAAGGTAATTCTTTAAATCTTTCTAAATCGTATATATTCATATGTGTATTGAATACTACCAATGACATCTTTTTTTTATTAAAAATATAAAATGTGTATTCTAAATCAATTTTTTATAAATTTTAATAAAAAGTTTATATATTTTTAGCTCTTCCCAAAATTGAAGAAAGTATTAAAAAATATAACGAATAATCACTTATTTAGTTGGAATGAATGTTTGTAGTAGAAAGCGGCTATTGCTAAATTTATTTTGTAAATAATTATTAGCTGGTGTACTAGAATGAATAAATAATTTGTTATTAAAAATAGCAATATCTCCTTTTTTCCATTGAATTGTAACTCTATTTGGAAGTAAATGTCTATTTACCAAATGTGTTAATATTATTCTCGATTTTTCTATGCTATATCCTTCAATACATTGTACTAAAATTGGTGATACTAGCAAACATGGTTTTGAATAAGAATCTTTTTCTGGATATGTTATAATTGGTACTTTTTTAATAGAATCTTCAGATGGTTTAACATACGATAAATTTTCTAGAAACTGTGCTCCAGAATAATCCATTGATACATGTCCTTTTAAAAATGGCTCTCTTGATACTTGAACTATGATATTTTTATAATATCTTTTATATTCACTTGATAAATTTTCATAAACGGTTTCACCTGATATAAAATCTGTTTCTCCACCAATAAGAGGTTGTTCTTTAATATAAAATGCAGTTATTTTATTCATTCGTTTTGAATTATGACCCCACGTGTCAGAATGCCACAAATATTTATCTTTAAAATAATCACTTGGTGATACTTGTAAATTTTCGCATCCATAATAATTTTTTAGAAAATAATTGCCTCTTGGTGCAACATGTTTACAATCTGGAAATTGGTCAAATGGCTGTAACATTTGATTTGATTGTAAGTAATTTTGTTTTTCCTCAGTAGATTTAATTGCTTCTTCATCACAATTATCATCAAACTGTTTTGCAAAATTTAGAAATTCTTGTGGTGTTATATTTTTATTATTTTTAAAAATAAGCATAGGGTATTTTTTTTTAAAATTTTCTTTACATATTTTTAATAGATCATTACTAATAAATCTAACATCATCTATTCCTTCTACATAAGATATTCTTTTTTCCAATGGATGTGGAAGAAATTGTAATGAATATGATAATGAAAATAACAAAATAATTATATACATTGTAATTAATCTAATTTTTAATATTTAAATCATTTTCCTATTATTCCTATTTTCAATCTAATTAAAAAAAGTTATATTCTCAACTTTTACATAAAGGTTTTATAATTATTGATCTTTTTTGTATAGTAAAAGTTTCCAATACCAAGGATCATCATATACTATTTTTAATGTGTTACCTTTTTTTAAATATTCTTCCATTTGTTTTCCTTTATCCCCTGTAAATTCTATTATTAATATTATTCTTTTATAATCATTACTATTTTTTATTGGTATTTCTATGAGTTTTAAAATATATCCTATTTTTAATTTTATAAGTTTTTTAAATATTTCTTTACTGCTTATTTTATTATCTATTCTTGGGATGCATAAAGTTAATTTGTTATTTTCCATTTTAGTTAGAACTTTTTTGATTTTTTTTATTCAATTTTTTGAGTTTATACTATATAACCGGTTAATTTTATATGGTTTTTATTTCTTTTATTATAAAAACAGATATATATTTTTATAATATTATTTACTGTCTTGTTTAAATAATTTATTATTTTATTCCCCTTAAAATTATTTTCCACTAACTATGTGCTGTTACAAGACATTTTATTTATTATACATGTAAATATATGCTTTTTAATCGCATATTATGAAGTTTTTGTTTTACACCTTCTTTGTTCATATTTATACTATAATATTCTTTAAATTAGTTCTATTTGTTATATTTTTTTATTATTATTTTTCATCATGGACAATAGTTGGATAAAGAACTCTGAGTTACTTTATGACATAAATAAAAATATTTATAAATCTTTTCAAGATTCTATAAAGATTTTTTTTATATATGTCAATCAAAAAAATTTCATTGAAAAAACATCTTGTAATGATTTTAAAATTACCAATAATTTAATATCTAAGGATAAGATTTTGAAGATTATACTTGACAATAAAATTATTACTCAGGATTGCATATATAATTTTGATTTTATTAATCTATTTAGCGTTCCTTTTGAGCACGATAAAATTAACGAATTTAACAATTCTAAATCAAGTTATGATAATAATGTATTTTTCTCAAAATTATCGATTAATAATGATATTGCTATACCTAAAACATTATTTATATTCCATCCATATAATTCGTTGTACATTTTTTATAAACAAACTATGATTGAGAAAGTACCTAAGTCTATACTTTTGACACCGTTAAAAAAACAAATTAAAAAGAAAACTAAGAAAAAAGTACAGATTTTAGATAATAACTTTAGAAAAACTAAAAAATCTATTTAAATATTAATTTTTATAATTTATATCTTGTGATGGAATCTACTAAAAATATTGATAATACTAATTCTACTGACTCCTCATTTAAGCTTCACACTTTACTTGAAAAAAAAATCTTTAATATCTTTTTTAACCTTTCTAGAATTAATATTCATAATTATCACCATAAAGCTGTAATTATGGAAGATTTTTTTTCAACTTGTCAAAGTTTTTATTCCAAGTTTAAAAGCGTTGTAGATTTTTTTATTAATATTTACAGAAGAATTATACTCTATGCTAGAGATATATATTATGGTTTTGGTGAGAGGACTTATTCTTATCTTTTACTTTTATATCTTCATAAATATTTTCCTGAATATACCGAAAATATAATTAAGAATTTTTTATTTCCTGTTAGAAATACAACATTAAATATTGATCTTCCTATTGGTTCATGGTGTGATATTAAATATTTACCTCTTTTTATTTATAATACCAATATACTTTCTCCATATGCAAAGGAAAATATTATTAATATGATAGTTAGGAATGTTAATATTCAATTACATTCTGATCTTTACAACCTTGCTTTTTACGATGCATCTTTGCATCCTCGCTATTTTTTATCCAATGTTGCAAAATGGATTCCTAGAGAGAGAAAAAAATCTGTTTTATACAAATATTATATTAAACTTGCGGATGATTGGACTTTAAATTATGATGATCGTGCAAAAATTCATAAACTTAAAAAATACAGAACTATCGTATCTGATTTGAACAGCATTATTTTAACATTTGAAAGTCATAAATCTACTTATTATCCGCTTACTAATAAAAATCAAATTTTACACAATCATTTTAATTTTCGCTATAATATTCGATATCCTTTATTTTACTCTTCCTATTCTTCGATTGCTCCTGGTTATTTTATTAAAAATATTCAAAAGGCTATTAAAAATAATGATACTGAGAAAATTGATTATTTAAATACTAAATGGGGTATTTTTATTTTATCACGTTTTAGAATATCCAGATCCATTCCTGTTGTTGATATGACTATTTTTCATAAAGATCTTACTACTTTTTATGATATGATAGGTATTGCTATTTATCTGTGTTATTGTAATTTTTTTGGTAAAAGAATTTTAATTTCTTCTGATAAGCCTATATGGTTAAATCTTGAAAATTGTAAATTTTTATCTGAATATGTTTCTACTATTATGAAATACACTTCTAATATACATGCTTCTTTTTCAAATAATACTGATAGTGCTTTAAGTTTAATCAATGAATCCTATCTTTCCTGTGATGAAAAAAAGCAATATGTTAAGAATTCTGATATTGTTATTTTTGCTTATAATAAAAAATCATTTATTAAAAACTTTACTTTTGATTGTAATTTTAAGCCTAATATTATATTCTGGAATATTGGTCATGAATATTATGATTTAGATTTTATGGATTCTATTACATGTCAGTATAAATTTATTACTGGTCCATTTATTACTAATCACTTTTTTAATTATTATAGTAAGGAATTTACTAAGAATGATGTTTTCACCTATTTTTTCGACTTTTTTTCCAGATCTAAGAGATATACTCCTGAACTTATCACTTTTATTTAGCTTTGCATTCTTGATTTAATTTTCTCAATAGTTATAGTATTTTCCAAATAATTATTTATATTATTAGTTGTTTGTATTTTTTTTGAAAAATCTTTCAAACTGAGGTTTTTTTTTATTTTTTTATATTCGACTAATATATCTTTTGCTGTTTTCCTTTCATATGGTAGGCAATATAGATTATCTTCAATCATATTTGTGAATAATTGTAAATTCTCATCTAATTCTTCATTACTTTTTTTTTGAAAAATATTTAATAAAAAATAGTTATACATAATTAATATCGAGTAAATATCCCAAGTCTTTGAATTTTTCATTAATTCATCCATTACATCTTTAAATTTTTTATTTATGAAACCTTTAAAATAGTTTTTTAGTTTTTCTTGATATTTCTTTTTATGATTTTTCAATACACTTGTATTCACTTCTGTATAATTTTCAATAGTTTTTTTTATTGTTTTCTCATAAATTGATTGTGTTATAGTAATTTCTTTTAGATTTTCATTTACAATTAAAGTTATTATTGATATGTCTATGCACCAAGGTTCATAGTCATATGCATGGACGAAAAATATATCTTTCTCTGTTTTCTCTATTTTATCCAAATCACCTGATAAACCAAAGTCTATTATTATTGGTCTTTCTTTATTATTACTATATATCAAATTATTTTCTTTTAAATCTAAATGGATTATATTTATTTCGTGTAATTTCTCCAAGCTTTCAATTATTTTTTCAAAAGAATAAAACAATTCTCTCAGTAATAGTTCTTTACTTTTACTTTTTAATAATAAATATTCTCCTAGTGTTGTTTTCCCTTCATATTTCATTTCACTTAATACAAATTTTTTTGTATCTTTGATTGCGTTACATTTTTCTATTTCTTTTTCTATTTTTACCATATCTACATCTAAGCAGGTATTCGTTATTGGACTAAAATGTTCATCATAATCTTTTGGATAGCTATCTATTATTTTTTTGCTTATTTCTATTTCTTTTTGAGAGAACTTATTTAACACTTGTGCTTTTGTTATTTTTCCATCCTCTATTTCTTTTTTGTTATTGCATTTTAATAATGGTTTATAAATACACCCGTATGAACCTTGATTTATTAATTCTCCTCCTTTCATAATATATTTAGCTTATATATTTTCTTTTTATATTATATATGTTAAAATTAACTAGATCCAGTCGTTCTAAAACATCTAAAAAAGGTCGTTCTATTTGTCCAGGTAAAAAACCTGGATATAAATGTAATCGTCTTAAAGGTTGCAAAACTGCCAAAGGTAAAAAACGCACTTTCTGCCGTAAGAAGAAAACTCATCGCAGAAAAACTATGCGTCGTCTTAAATAAATAAATAAAATTTAAAAATATTGTAAATTTTATTTTTTCTCGTTTGCTGGAATCGAACCAGCGACCTGTGGATCTCTTTTTTTGTAACCATTACAGTCCAACGCTCTGCCAACTGAGCTAAAACGAGACAATTAACTATAATATCTTCTCTTTAAATTATTTTTTTATCTTATCAATTCTCCATATTCATGAAAACCTATGTGTCTTAACAATATTGTGCTATCTGCAAATATTTCTCCTCCGTTTTGGGTTAATAAATATGAAAAATAGTAATCTTCTGTTAAATATTCTTTTCCTACTACTTTACAATCGAAATAATTTTTTACTTCTATTTGGTTTCCATTCGAATCTGGTAATTCAAATGTCTCTACCTTTTCTTTTATTCTTTCCAATCCTTTTCTTTCTATTAACATAAATCCTGTCGCTGCATATTTCACTCTTAACAGTTTTGAATATTCTTTTGTATTTGATGATTCTAAAACACTACTTGGATTTAGAGTTAGTTCATTATTTTTCCAATAGTATTTTTTATTTGGATAAATTCCTATTATACATTCTTTTTTATGTAATATTAATTTTTGTACATCTAGTGGATTCCATATTACATCTGCATCTATAAATAGCAAATGAGTAAAACTTTTATCTTCCATAAATATTGATGCACACATATTCCTCGCTCTTGTTACTATTTGATTGTTTATAAATTTTAATTCAAAATCTATATTCATCATCTTTAACATAAAACAAGTATATACTAAGCTTTCTGTGTAACTTGAATATACTAATCCTCCATATGCTGGTGTCGCTATTAATATTTTCATTCTATTATAATACCTATTTTTTCTTTAAATTGTTACTACTTTCTATCTCTTTATTCGTTTCTTTATTGTTTTATTTTTCTTATTATTTTTAAATATATATTATGTTTTCCCTTTGTTCATATGAAGAAACTAAAATACTTATATTAGGTGGAGGTCAATTAGGTCGTATGATTGCTGAATCCGCCTATAAAATTGGATTAAATGTTGCTATTTTTGATCCCGCTTCCCCTTTAACACCTGCTTCTAAAATTACACCAAATGTTTTTACTGGATCTTTTAATGATCTTGAGAAAATTAAACAATTTGCTTTAGATTATAATTCTAGTATTATTACTATTGAAATTGAGCATGTCGATATTAATGTTTTATTATCATTAAAAAAATTAGGTTTTAAGATTAGACCTGATCCTCTTGCTGTTCAAGTTATTCAAGACAAATATCTCCAGAAAATTAAAATGGCTGAAACTAATATTCCTCTTGGTGATTTTTCTATAATTTCTAAAGAATCTTTGCAAAGTACTATTTCTACTTTTGGTTTTCCTTTATTGCTTAAAAAAAAAACACATGCATATGATGGTAAAGGGAATACTAAAATTGAAAATATAGAACAATTTGAGAAAATTATTTATTCTGATCATTTTGATTCATCTCTATTTTATATTGAAAAATGGGTACCATTTATTAAAGAACTTGCTGTTATGGTTGTTGCACGTAAAATTAATGTTCATTCAAATATATCAAATTCTTCCAATACTATGATTATTTTTGATAGAAATATTGAATTGCTTTGTTATCCTGTTGTTGAGACTTTTCATACTGATAATATTTGTCATGCTGTTTTAGCTCCTGCTATTGTTTCTAATAATATTCAAAATAATGCTTGGAATATTGCTATGAATGCCGTTGCTGCTTTACCTGGTGATGATCTTGTTGGAATTTTTGGTGTTGAATTATTTCTATTAAAAGATGATACTATTTTATTGAATGAAATTGCACCTAGACCTCATAATTCTGGACATTATACACAAGACAACTGTTATCTTAATCAATTTGAAGCACATTTACGAGCTATTTCTGACTTACCTCTTCATATTTCTTCATTCTCTATGAAATCTAATTATGCATGTATGATAAATATACTTGGAACAGGCGACAAGACTTCTACTTCTAACCTTCTTTATGATACTTTAAATTTACCTACAGCTTCCCTTCATTGGTACGATAAAGATGATCCCAAACTAAATAGGAAAATTGGACATTTTAATATTATCGGAAATTGTTTTAAAGATATTTTGTATCAACTCGATAAAATTTCTTCTTTTCAATCTATAACCGAAAGG
>MDSZ01266495.1_pt1 | contig 21888 bp, 15 predicted proteins | sample 811201 | NCBI WGS metagenome assembly MDSZ01 (sample SAMN05326647, study PRJNA326480) | marine metagenome | isolation source: seawater | place: Indian Ocean: North | collected 2010 | reverse complement strand
TTGAAAAAGCTCCTGAAGCGGTGGTTTCCTGACAAAAGCTTCCTTTGGCCTAGGATTTCTGGCCGCTTAGGTGTTCTATGGGGCCTGTGGGACGTCTCTTTCTTTCTATGGTCGCTTTCTGGTCCTCTTGCATGGCCTTGGCGCTCTCCTGTTTGGGTCAAGCGGCTGAACCTCTTCAGAGCCATGTCTTTGAAAAACCTCAAATGGGGGTGCCCTTTCGCTTGGTGATCCGAACCGAGCAAGGGCCAGATTTTGCCGAAGCGGCCGCCAGCCAGACCTGGAGCCGCATCGAGGCACTTAATCAGGCTTTCAGTAACTACCAAACCGACACTGAACTCAGCTTGTTGGGGCAAGGTTCTGGCCGAGGCCTATGGGTAGCGGTCAGTCCCGATCTTTGGGACCTTATGATCCGCTCCCAGCGTCTTGCCTACCTTTCTGATGGTGCCTTTGACCTGACCATGGGCCCATTGACCGCTTTGTGGAGAAAAAGTCGCCGTGAGCAATCCATGCCTGATGCTGAAGAGTTGGCTCGGGCCCGGGCCAAGTCGGGCTGGCAGCACCTTCTGATGATGCCTGAGGCTCATTCCGTCTGCTTGACGCAATCTGGAATGCGATTGGATCCTGGAGGGATTGCCAAGGGGTATGCTTTGGATGCGGGTATTGAAGTGCTCAAGGGGATGGGGGTCCAGCATGCCTTGCTTTCCGGGGGTGGGGACATGATGTCCCTGGGGGGACGAAGCCTCTCCGAACCTTGGCAGATACGTCTGGCTTCTTTGGTTGAGGATGAGGATGAGAACGAAACAGAAGATCTCATACCACTGCAAGACATGGCCATGGCCACCTCAGGTGATTTGTTCCAATTTGTGGAAATCGATGGAAAGCGCTATTCCCACATCCTGAACCCCAGCACGGGCATGGGGCTGACGACGCGATCGTTGGTGACCGTAGTGGCATCTGACGCCGCCACAGCTGATGCCGTGGCCACGACCCTCTCGGTTCTCGGCCCCATCGAGGGGAGGAAGTGGGTTAAACGTCATGATCCAGACCTCAAAGTGCGGTTTTTGTGGATGAACAACGAGGATCAAGTGCAGGGCTATGATACGTTTCTGGATTGAGACCTTCCTCAACTGACCCGCTCCGATGTCAATCCTCGCTTGATCCATCTTTGACATGGTGCGTATCGTCTGGTCTTGTGAAACCACATGCGTCTCTATTTGTTTTGTTGATCACCATGACAGCTTGCCAGACGGCCTCCAATGGCCATCGAAACCAAACCACTCTTGAGTCACTGAATGAGGCAGCCAAGCCTTTCAGTTCCATCCTTGCGCTTCCGGACTTTGAGGCCACGCCTCAGGAAATGGAACGGAACATGGGCCTGGCCATCGCCCACGCTGATACGGCCCTTGACCGTATTGCTGCGCTGACTCCGCAAGAGATGACTTTTGAGAATACCATACGGGCGTTGGATGATCTCAGCTATCTGGCGGATCTTTGCGCCAGTCGCATCTACCTGATGAAGGAGACGAGTCAGGACCCTGCCATTCGCGATACAGGTACGGCATTGATCAAGCAATTTCAGGATTGGGCCGTCGGACTCGATTACCGTGAGGATGTCTATGGTTCCATCAAGGCCTATTCCGACTCGAAGCCAGTGCTGAGTGGTGAGGACCAAAAGCTCTTTGAGGAAATTCTTAGGGACTATCGCCGAGCTGGATTGGCGCTGCCGCAGGATGAGCGCAAGGAAGTGGAGCGCCTCCGCAAGGAACTCTCCAGCCTGAGCACGGATTTTGACGCCAACATCACCAAGGCCAGAAAAACGCTTACTTTTACAAGGAAGCAGCTCAAGGGTGTGCCGGAAAGTTTTCTGGAGATGGATGGGATTCAAACCGGTGAAGATGCCTTCAGTGTTCAAGCCAATGTGACCTGGCACTTCATCAACATCATGGAAAATGCCGTCTCCGAACAAACCCGTAAAACGATGAAGCAAGCGCGTTATCGTCTGGCCGGTGAAGAGAATGTCGCACTCCTTCAGTCGATTCTCGAATTGCGCACCGATATTGCGCACCGGTTGGGATATGCCACATGGGCCGATTACCAGACCGAAGTGAAAATGGCGGGCAAGGGGGAAACTGCTTTGCAGTTTTTGAAGGATTTGAAGACGGGCTTGCAGCCCAAATTCGATGAGGAAATTCGCCGTTACCGGGCTTTGAAAGCAGAGGAGACGGGGGATCCGGATGCCACGCTGGAGTTATGGGATTGGCGTTATTACAGCAATCAACTCAAAAAACGCGAATACGACGTGGATGCCGAGCAGCTTCGCGTGTTCTTTCCTTACGAGCAGACACTGCAAGGCATGTTTGACATTTATCAGAAAATGTTCGGACTGCGTTTCATGGCCATGGAACCTCCGGTGAAGTGGGTGGATGATCTCGAACTCTATGGGGTTTTGGACAGTGAAACGGGAGAGCCCCTGGGAATGTTTTATCTGGACATGTTTCCTCGCGAAGGGAAGTTCAACCACTTCGCACAATTCACCTTGATTGCCGGAAAGGAATTCAGCAATGGCCTTTATCAGCGCCCCTGCGTGGCCTTGATTTGCAATTTTCCTGCACCCACTGACGACCGTCCCTCGTTACTCTCTCACAACGAAGTGGAGACGCTTTTCCATGAATTCGGACATGCCTTGCATTCCATCCTGACGCGAGCACGTCATGCGCGCTTTTCAGGTACCAGTGTGCCTCGCGATTTTGTGGAAGCTCCCAGCCAGATGCTGGAAAACTGGATTTGGGACAAGGAACAACTCGATGGCTTTGCTGCCGACTACCGCGATCCATCCCGAAAGATTCCGTTGGCTATATTGGATCAACTCAAGGAAGCCCGTTTGGCAACCATCGCCACGTTTTATCGTCGTCAGCTCAGTTTTGGTATTCTGGATTTGGAGCTGCATTCCTTGGGAAGCTCTGATGCAGGATTGGATGTGGTCGAGACCAGCAATCAAATCATCAGCGATGTTTTCCTGCCGGTACCTGAGGAGACAACGTTTGTTACCTACTTTGGCCATCTGACCGGCTACGATGCGGGCTATTACGGTTATGCCTGGGCCGACGCCATCGCGGCTGACATGGCGACGGTCTTTGAGGAATCACCAGAGCGCTACGGTGACAAGACAATCGCCAGGCGCTTGCGTGAGAGTATTTACGCCCCGGGAGGATCTCGTGATGCGAATGACTTGATTGAAGAGTTTCTCGGACGCGAAAGATCCATTCAACCCTTTCTCAAGTCCATTGGCATCGAGCCTTGAGGTTGATGTAAGCCATTTGGATCACAAAAAAAGGATCCCTCCCCACTGGGGCGGGATCCTTTTTTGTCTGAAGCGCTTCGGCTAAATGGCCTCCTCGCCCCGTTCGTCAGTGCGGATGCGTACGGCTTGTTCGACGGGGACCACGAAGATCTTTCCATCACCGATCTTGTCAGTGTTGGCAGCCTTGCGAATGGTCTCGATCACTTCCTCTACCTTTTCGTCGGCAAGGACCATTTCGATTTTGATCTTGGGCAGGAAGTCCACGTTGTATTCGCTTCCACGGTAGATCTCCTTGTGACCTTTCTGCCGGCCAAAGCCTTTGACCTCGGAGACGGACATGCCGACGACACCCACTTCGGACAGGGCTTCGCGCACTTCGTCCATTTTGAAGGGTTTGATAATTGCTTCGATTTTTTTCATCAGTCAATGGGTTGAAGGTTAATCGTTGTAGGCCTCTTCGCCATGATAGGATTGGTCGAGACCGGTGGTTTCCTCTCCCTCATCCACCCGAATCCCACCGGTCAGTATCGATACGACCTTGAGGATGATCCACGTGGCAATGGCTGTATAAACAGCAGTGAACAAGGCGGCATACACTTGGGTGCCCAGCTGGGATCCCATGGAGTTGCCTTCTCCATAACCCACACCCCCCAAGTTGTCGGCCATGAAGACGGCAAGCATGATCGTGCCAATGAATCCTCCGACACCGTGAACTCCAAAGACGTCCAGGGAATCGTCGTATCCCAGTTTTTGTTTGATGGCCGTGGAGGCATACCAGCAAATGGAGCCTGACATGGCGCCGATCACCAGTGCCCCCAGAGGCCCAACGGTGCCTGAGGCCGGGGTGATGGCCGCCAGTCCTGCAATGGCTCCGGTAGCGGCTCCGAGCATGCTGGGTTTGCCGTGCTTCATCCATTCAATGGCCATCCAGACCAATGTGGCGACTGAAGCAGAAATCTGTGTCACGACCAGCGCCGAGGCGGCGTCTCCATTGGCGCCCAGAGCGCTTCCACCGTTGAACCCAAACCAACCGACCCAGAGCATGGCGGCGCCAGTGACTGTCATGGGTAGATTGTGGGGCATCATGGGCGAATTGGGGTAGCCTTTGCGGGGGCCCAGAACGATACAGGCGACTAAGGCACCGATACCGGCGGTGATATGAACAACGATGCCTCCAGCGAAGTCCTGCACGCCTTTATCAGCGAAATAGCCACCGCCGCCGCCCCAGACCATGTGACAGATCGGGGCATAGACGATGAGGTTCCAAAGGGCGGTAAACCACAGAACAGAAGAGAATTTCATGCGTTCGACAAACGCGCCAACCATGAGGGCAGGGGTGATGATGAAGAACGTCATCTGAAAGGCAAAGTGAAGCAGCTTCGGGATGGTGCCTTCTGTTGTTGAGCCGTCGACCCCGTTGAGCATGGCCAGATCGAGGGAGCCCACAAAAGATTTGAGATTCACGGTGCCTTCCACCATGCCGGTGGTGGAAAAGGCAAGCGAGTAACCACAGACCAGCCAAAGAACGGTCATGGTCGCGGTGAGTACAAAACAATGCATCAAAACGGAGAGCACGTTCTTGCCCCTGACTAGGCCAGCATAAAACAAGGCCAGACCCGGAATGTTCATGAACAGAACCAGTGCCGTTGACACCAGGATCCAGGAGGTGTCTCCGGTGTCGATGCCGCCGCCTTCCTCCTGAGCAAAGAGGCTCATGGGCAGTAGCAGGGCAAGCAGGAGAAAACCGAAGATGGATCTTCCTGGTGAGAGTGAGGGTTTCAGAGTGGGCCCCGGAGGGTCCACGTAATTAGGTTTAGGGGTTGGGTTGTTAGGGAACATGGCCTGAAGACTGACACTTATCAGGGTGCCAGGCCAAGTAAAAATCCGTTTTTGAAGGTGCCTCTTTCTGTGGCGAACCCACAGCCACCTTGAAGGAATGTCTCAGCGATCAGAGGCGACGGCAGAGGTGTCCTCCATGACCTCTCCTCATGTAAGCAGTGATTCCTTCATTAAAGGATGAATATCAGCGTCCCCGGCCGAAGCCCCCCCGATTTTCCCAGATTTCTAGGTTGATGGAGCCTTCAATAGCCGCGTCTTCCTCGGTGCCAGCCTGAATGAGTTTCAGCGTTCCTCGAAGGGATTTTCGATCCATGAAGCGCCGGAAAATGTCGATGTTTTCGGATTCGTTTGGATCGGTAAGGCTCAGGCTTCCATTGAATGCGATTTTCTTTTTGCCTGACTTGAAGGCATCTCTTTTTACGGTTAGATCCATGGTGACTTCACGCCCTGATCCGGCTTCGGTCGCCTCAAATCGAATACTTGGATTGGGAGAACTGTTTCCACTGGGTCCGCCTCGTCCCCAGCGACGTTGCTGTTCTGGTTGCCCCAGAACGGCTATACGTTGAAAACTAAGCTCTTGGCCGTTGAGGGTCAATTCAAGGGATGCTTGGCCCACTTCACCTAGTGTGCTCCAACGTTCGCCTTTCCACTGGGTCAGGAAAGATCCGCTTACCTTGCCGACTTCCACAGAGTAACTTGGAATACGAGGTTCGCCATTCAGGGTCACGGGCCAACGGTCAAGTTCGGATTCAATGAGGGCTCGACGATTCTCAACAAAGCGCTTGAGTTGCGCGGTATTCCGTTCAGCGGCATCCTGCGAGTTGGTTTCATTGGGATCCCCACCAAAACGTCCGAATCCTCCCCGCCCATTCCTGCCCCCACGTCGTTGCCCATCGTGCAGGTGGTCCTTGGTCAGCTCGCGGATACGATCGATCTGAGTCAGGATTTCTTTCTCTTCCCAGATGTCCTCTAGAATGGATTCCATGGCCTTGCGGTATCGCTCAGGGATGCCCGAAGCCTGATAAAGGCGGTGGTTGAGCATGCCCGTACTGTAGACTGACAGAGGCTGGTCGCCATCCCCTTTACCAAAAGGTCCGCGCCCTTCACTAAAAGCCCCATCGGCACCCCATGGCATGAAATGGAAACGATGGTCATCTCTTGGGTTGGAGTAAGCAAAATAGTTGTTCTGGTTATTGGTGTAGCCATCCCAGAAACCAAGCAGGCTTTCCATGGCCCAAAACGTCAGGAAAACATCCACGTTGACCGCTTTCTCAACCTGCTCAAGATGAAACGTGTCTTCCGTTTCAAGCAGTGCTGCCAAGGCAATGGCACGCGAACGATCTTTTTCGGTACGCTTGTTCTTGGCTTCGATATTTTCGACGGCATTCGGGTAAAAATCCGAGATGGTGCCTTCGTAGAACTCGCCACTGGCATCTCCGTAGTGTTTGTTGAGGAACGGATCGCGGACTGATTCGACGTTGCAGTAAACCCCCAAATATTCTCCGTTGACCGTGACTTTGGCAAAGCTCACTCGAGGGGCAGGGATGCCCGCTTTGTTGAAGAGGTGGTAGGTGAGATACTGGCTGCACAGAGAACCGTCCTGATTGTTGTTGTTTAGCGTGAGACGATCGAGGCCTTCAATGGGTGCCTGATCGACATATTCATCGAATTTGACCTTGATGGAAGGTCGTTCTGGATTCAACGAACCGATGAACCCTTTGGTGCGCAAGCCCACCGTTGGAATGCGAATCCCATCGATGGTGATATCACCCTGGTAATAATGGAACCGTTTTTCCTTGGAAGCCTGCCCGCCGAAGAGCTTTCCAAAGCCCCCGTTGCTACGGTCACTCTCATTGCGCAACGCTTCCCAATTGGCAGGGGGCATGGTGATCTCTACCTCAATGAGGCGATCGCTCTCGAAGAGTTGCTCAGCGGTAAAAGCCGCTGCATGAGCAAAGGGGCTGTAGAATGTTATCAGCGCCACAACAGAGGCCCTGGCCCACTGGCTAAATCGGTCATTGGAGGTATGAAATGTCATGCTACTGCAGGTTAAGACGGGGTTGAATACTACATCGTTACATAAATGTTGCAATGAATTCGCCCACTTGTCCATGCGATGGTTCGTATCCCAAGCAACGGACGCTCGAAAGATGAGCCCAGCAATGGAATCTTGTCATGTGCGATGGATGGCTGCAAATTAGTGTCTGTCGTGATTTTATGATCAACCACCCGCTCAAAGTTCCTTTTTTGCAAGGGATCCACCTCCTCAGGGTGCCTTGCTGGGGGCTCCTCGGAGTCCTGGTTTCAGGGTGTCTTGTCGGTGAGCTCCAGTCTCAGGAAGCCACTCTTGATGACCCACAAGCTTCTGCCACACCACGGGCTCCCTCTGAAGTGGATCCGCAGCAGGTGTTGGAGGCCAGTATGAGGCTCTTTGACGATGGTTTTTTTCATGCTGCCAAGCAGGGTTTTGTCGATTGGCTCCTCCAGTTCCCCGATCACGCATCGACCAGCCGGGTCCGAGAATTTGCCTTATGGGCTACGGCCGAGGATCGCATGCAGAAAGGTCAATACAAGTTGGCGACGGATGATCTGAGTCAACTGTTGGAGCAATACCCGGAATCTCAAAACCGTTTGAATTATGCTTTTAGAGAGGCCTGGGTTCTGTTTCGTATGGAAGATTATGAAAACGCGCTTGCGCGGCTCATCCGCGAAGATCAGCCGTTTCAGGAAGCATCGCGACAATCCGAAACTTCAGGAGATCCTGGCCTTACCCTGACAAGGTTACGTGGTCGACTCTTACTCGCGGAGACCTATCTCAAGATGAAAGATTTTGAGCAAGCCAAGGGAGTGCTGGACGCGATTCCCGACTGGTCTCTTAGCGATGAGTTGGTCTGGAGACGTGAGTTTGTGCTCACTCAGTTACAGCTGGCCGAGGAGAATCTTATTGAAGCCAGGCAAAGCGCGACGCGTCTTCTGGCGTGGGCTCGCAGCATTGATTCCGCAGAATGGATTTCAGAATCGGTTGCCCTCAAGGGTGATGTCTTGCAGGCCAATGGTCAGTATGATGCCGCCCTGGCAACGTATGAGCAAAATCTTAGCTCGAAGACCCATGTAGCGCGCCGTCGGCAAGCACGTCTTAAAATGGTGGAGTTGGGGCTGTTGATGAACCAAAGTTCCGAGGTGCTTTCGCGGCTGGAATCCATGCTCGAAGAACCCCAGCCGGATGCCTCTCTGGATGTGGTTTTACTCACCATGGGTGAAATACGGCTCAAGCAATACTTTGGATCCAATGAAGTCGGTCGGCAGAAGGGGGCGGATCTTCCCTCCCGAGATCTATTGGTTATCGCACGCGGCCACTTGGAACAAATGCTCCGGGATTATCCTCAATCCGCCTATTATGGGCGGGCACTTTATGCACTTGGGTGGTGTTTTTGGGAGCAGAAGGATGGGGCTCAATCCATGGATGCTTTTGCCAAGGCAAAGGGCGCCCTGCCATTATCCATGGAGCATGCGGAATCGCTTTTTAAGCAAGGGGATCTTTACTTGATCCAGGGCGATGCTAGGCGAGCCTTGGGCCTGTATCATGAAATGCAGGATACCTATCAAGAGAACCAGGAAGTCAGGGCACAATTATTTGACCAACTGCTTTACCAGTCGCTGAAGGCTGCCATCACTGCCAAGGATGTATCGGCCGCTTCACGCATCGCTGAAGACATTATCCAACATTATCCTTCCGGGCCTTTTACCCAGCGCAGCCAGTTGATGCTGGGCCAAGAACTGATGCACATCAGAAAGCTGGAAGAAGCAAGATCCCTTTTCATGAGGATGCTCGAGCGCTTTGACGATTTCGCTTCTCGTCCCTTGGTTGAATTATCCGTTGCCCGTTCGTATGAATTGGAAGGCGATTGGGCCCAAGCTCTGGTTGGCTACAACCAATGGCTGGAACAATTTTCTGGAGACAGCAGAGAGCCTGAAGTTCTTTATGGAAGAGCCTGGCTGGAGGATCGACTTGGAAAGACGAGTGAGGCGATGGAGCACTTTCAGATCATGCTAAAGGCCTTTCCACACCATCCCAATGCGCTGCTGGCCTCCAATTGGATAGGGGATCACTACTTCAACCAGGGAGACTTTTCGGAGGCTGAAGCGGCCTATGGTCAGGTGATCGCAGCCAAGGCGGATGAATCGGAGTCGCATAGCGCGCGCGCGAGGCTCATGTTGGCCAAGTGCCGCTTTTATCAGAACGACTATGAAGGGGTTTTGGAACATCTTTCGCCCTTGTTGGAAGATGCTGCCATCATGGAGTCCATGGGTAAGGATTTCATGGCTGAGGTGTTTCTGTGTCAGGGTGATGCTCAATTTGCCTTTGCCCGCACCACCACGCCCTACAATCCCGTCGCCTTGGGACGTGCCAGCAACGCCTACACCACCGTCTATGCGGTTCATCGACCCAACCGCTGGGAGCCTCTTGCATGGGGGCGCCGCGGCGATTTGCTCTATTTTTCGGGTGAAGATTATCAGGAAGCCATCAATGCTTATGAGGAGGCGCTGAAATATGAATACCTCAACATCGGAACGCGCAGCCAGTTGGCGGTTTCGCTCGGATTGGCCAAGGAGCGACTCTCTGAATCTGAGGATGGCACTCGCGACATGGCTATGGAGACCGAAGCGCTGAATCATTACCTCCATGTCGTCTACCAGAAAAATCTGAAGCGCGGAGAGGTCACCGATGCCTTCTGGCTGCGGGAAGCTGGTATTCGGGCCATGGCCATTCTGGAACGCCAAGACAATTGGGTTCAGGCGAAGGCATTTACCGATTATCTCAGTAAGCTCCTGCCCTCTCAGGAAGATGAATGGCTGCAGATGATGCAGCAATGGCAGGGCTCCCTCCCCCAACTGCCCCCATCTCAAACCAATGCCTCCCTCAACCCATGAAAATCTCTCTACGGAATCGACCTCTTGTAAGGCAATCTCAATGGCTGCATGGAATTTTGCTCGGCCTGTGGTCTTTCATGCCACTGGTTCAATCTTCCGAAGTGCATGTGGAAAGAGTGTTGGGCCCGGAAGTGGATACCGGTCTCTACAAGCACCCTTCTACATTCGACGTTTTGGATAACGGGGACTTCTACGCGGCCTACTATGGCGGCGACGGAGAATACGCCTGGAATACGGCGGTTTATGGAACCAGACGCCTGAAAGGAGAGACGACGTGGTCCGAGCCTGTTGCCATTGCCAGCAACCCGTTTCAATCCATGGGCAATCCCGTGCTTTGGCAGGCGCCGGGAGGGGAGGTTTGGCTTTTCTTCGTGGTTCGTTTTGGAGGTACCTGGTCGTCATCCCGTATCATGGCCAAGATTTCCCGCGATCGATGTGAATCCTGGTCCGATGCCTTTCCCATCACTTTTGAGGAGGGCACCATGGTACGAAGCCGCCCTATTGTGCTTCAAAACGGAGGATATTTACTCCCGATCTACCATGAAACGGGGCGTGACACCGAGAAAACCGGAGCGGACACTTCCTCCTTGTTCCTGCGTTTGGCCCCGGGTTCCCGCTCATGGGAGGCTTCCAACAAGGTCTATTCAAGGTTGGGCAATCTTCAACCGGCCGTGGTTCCTCTCGGAGACGATCGTTACATGGCTTTTTGTCGTCGTGGGGGTGACTATGAACCAGGCGACGATGGTTATGTGATTCGTACCGAATCTCAGGATGGAGGGCGCACCTGGAGCCAAGGATTCGAAACCACTTTTCCCAACCCAAATGCAGCCGTGGAATTGATACGGCTCGCCAATGGACATCTCCTTTTTGTCTACAATCACAGCATGGACGACCGGACGCCTCTTCGAGCCGCTTTGTCTCTGGATGGAGGCATGACCTTTCCATTCAAACGGGACATCATGGCAGGTGATGGCTCTTATGCTTATCCAACCGCATTGCAGACACCCGATGGGCGGATCCATGTCATGTTCACTTCCAACGACAGAACGACTATACGCCTAGCTACTTTTGAGGAATCCTTTCTGCTGAGTGGTGGTTGATTCCAACCGGTGTTGATTTTCACTTTTCCAAGCCTTCATGGCTGGCTCGAAGGCCTGAATTTTGTAGGATTGCCTGTTGACCCGTTTTCGCCTTAACCATTGGTAGGATTTGACTTATGCGTTTCATTTTCAGCTGACTGATCGCCCTTTTATGGCTTCATCGTCCAAACCTTGAAGCTGGACAATTCAACTTCAAAGAACTCAAGGATTTTCTGGAGAACTTTGCCATCGAGATGGGCGAGTTTGATCATGAAAAGGATGGAGATGGCCGGGTTTATGAAAGCCCCATCATGCCGGAATTAACCTTTCCCTCCAAACGTCCGGAGCGACCCTCACCTGAGCGTCCATCCCTTCGCCCCAAGCCACCGATCCCGTTCAACAAACCTGGGGATCGGCCTGGAAAGTGGATTTCCCTTGAACCTGCGGAGCACATGAAGGTCGAAACCGGAGAGAGCATCCTCATTCCCTTCAAGGTGAGTGGTTTTGAAAAGGTCTCTGGTATGCAGTTCAGCATTGCTTGGAATCCCAATGTGTTGGAACTCCGAAACCAAGAAGAACAACCCATGATCAGTGAGGTTCCTTCCTATTCTGGAGATCCTGAGGGAGCGCCCTTTTTAGTGCCGGGTGACTTTCAGCTGATTCGCCCGGGTGTGCTGACTCTGGTCTGGCATGATTCTCAGCTTCAGGAGGGTGGGGGGACGCTGGAGGATGGTGATACCCTCTTCGGTCTCCATTTTCAGATCGTGGGCCAGGCTGGGGCACGCTCGCTGGTTTCTCTGGTAGACAAGCCCACATCCATTTTGTTTGTCACGCTGGATGGAGAAGCCGTGGATGTGGTTTCTCGCCCCTCGGTGGTCGCCGTGAAACGCTCCCTTCAAGTCGCAGGAACCGTTCAGCGGCTCGATTGCGAGGATTGCCCCATCGAAGGGGCGTCGGTGATCCTGAAACAGAACGGCAAGGAATATGTGCAATACACCGATGCCCATGGAAAATACGCCTTTGATGTCGATCCAGGTTTTCCCATCGAATTGGAAGCCATCATGGAATGGGAAGAAGGTGCCGTTGAGGCAGTGGATGTGAGCGATATTGTGAGCATGCGTAAACATATTCTGGGCCGTGAACGGCTGCGTCATGCCCATCAGCTGGTGGCCTCGGATGTCAATGGGGATCAGTCGGTCGATGTGCTGGATATCGTTGCCATGCGCAAAGTGATTCTCGGAAAAACCTCTCGTTTCTCGGAAAAGTCGGACGAAAAGGGCAGGAGTCTGTGGAGATTCGTTTCTGAAGCCTTCAAGGCGGAAGCGTCCGAAATCAATGCTCTTGGCAGACTTTCTGAAGAGAAGGGTCTGCAAATGGCCGCACCTCAAGCGAATGTAATCGAAGCGGATTTCTACGGGGTCAAGTTGGGCGATGCCAATGGTGATTGGAGCCCCGAAAAAATCAAGGCTCCACGACCTGGTCGGCGTTGAGTCGTCCACTTTCCTTCCTTGAGGCGCTAGCAGTAGAAAGCTGCCGGAGGTTTGCTGAGGTGGAAGTCGTTTAGTCTTTCCATTGGCGAACCTCTCCCTCAGGATGATCCATGATGCCACACCTCCTCGAATCCTGTGCTGCCCGAATTTTGGCGATCTTGAGATCCTTTTCTGAGCGTCTTTTGACCCCTTGGGTGGGGGTCTCTTGCCTGAAGGTATGGGTTTTGGGGATGGGGTTCTTGAGTCTTCATGGCCAGGAGACGCCGCTTCAGGTGGCAAGCTTCCATGTTGACGTCACCCCGCCCATCGGATCCCCCTTGGCATACAATCGATGCGATGGAGTCGGGATGCCACTGTCGGCAAGAGGGGTGGTGCTCTCCGGAAGAGGGGAACCCATCCTTCTCTGCGCGGTGGATTGGATTGGTATCAGCAATGAGGGACATCGGCGCTGGAAGGAAACCTTGGCTTCGGCTGTGGGAACCTCTCCAGATCAGGTTAGTGTCCATACCTTGCATCAACACGACGCCCCACGCTGTGACTTGAGTGCCGAGCGACTGCTGGAGGAGCGGGGTCTGGGAGGGATGCTCCTGGACGCGGACTTTGTCGAACAGACCCTCAAGCGGGTAGGAACGGCCGCGCGCCAAGCACTCCAGAGCTCCGTGGTGGCAACGCACATGGGGCTGGGAGAAGCGGATGTCCATCAGGTGGCATCCAGTCGACGCATTCTTGGGCCCGATGGTAAGGTGCGTGCGACGCGTTATACGGCCTGCCGGGATCCACTGCTGCGTGCCGAGCCCGAAGGCTTGATCGACCCCAAGGTGAAGTCGATCAGTTTCTGGAATCAGGACGCACTTCTGGTGGTGTTGACGTGGTATGCGACCCATCCTCAAAGTTACTATCTGACTGGGCGAGCCCATCCTGATTTTCCGGGGATGGCCAGGAGTTTGCGCGAGGCCACACTCAATGGCGTGCCTCACATTCACTTCAACGGGGCTGGGGGTGATGTGGGTGCTGGCAAATACAACGATGGTTCGCCCGAGAACCGACAGCAGTTGGCCGTCCGTCTGGCCGATGGCATGTCTCGGGCCTTGGTCGCCAGCCAACGTCTTCCAATTGCCAGCGATGCCCTGCGGTGGGAAACCCTCCCGGTTCAACTGCCTCTTGCTCCCCACCTCAAAGTGGCTTCGCTTCAGGCACAACTTGAGAATCCTTCCGGAGACCCCAAGATCACGATAGGTGTGGCCGAGGATCTGGCTTGGACAGAACGCTGTGAGCAAGGCGGATCCATTGCCTTGCATTGTTTGCAGTTGGGGAAGGCGCGTCTGCTGTTCCTGCCGGGGGAATGTTCCGTGGCCTATCAGCTGGCTGCCCAGCGCATGGTCCCGGATCAATTCGTGGCCATGGCAGCCTATGGAGACTACGCCCCCGGATATATCTGCACGGAGGCCCAATACGCGGAAGGCGGTTATGAGGCCAGCCCACGAGCTTCGAGGGTATCGCCTCAGGTTGAAGGAGTGCTTCTCAAGGCCATGCGGCAATTGCTCAGCCGGTGATACAACCCACTCAACTGGACTTACCAAAGCCCAGAAACTTTTCGGGTTTGAGTATCATGCGTCCCCCAATCGCCCACGAAATCACCAGAAGGGTGATACTGGAAATACCCTCTCGCCAGCTGGTGCCTGTAAGAATCGGTAGAAAGTTTGCGGTGCCGAAAAAAACGATCAACAAACCCAGGACTTGGAGCAGGCAACATGTCAATCTTCGTCTCATGGGGTCATTGATTTATCCTATCTTAATCCACGCCTAACGCCGCCAATGACCATGAAAACCTTGGTGAACCTCCTCATCCGCCTTCTCGGTGTCTGCCTGTTTGTCTTCGGGCTTGGGTTCTGGTTGCCCTTGCTCACGGGCACCACCTGGGTCGAAGGTATCCTGGTGCTCTCCATCAGCGTGGTCGCGGTTTATCTGGGGGGTGTTATGGCCTTTTCCAGAACCCGGCTCAAGTGGAAGTAAGAAGCTTAGGTTCTGGAGGCTTAGGCACTGGAAGCGGGCTCCTGGAAGGCTCTCTATCGACCCTTGGCTGGCATTCTAGTGCCCCCAGATTTCCCAGGCATCCACCTCCTGGCCCACTTCCTTGGAGGGGCTGATGGCGCGAAGATCCAATTGAGTGGGTAGATGCTCATGAATCCAGGCCTGCACCTGGCTGGCCAGCTGAGCATTGCCCTGGATGAGTGCCTCAAAACCGGCCGTATCCAACTGAGGGTTGATATGAAGCCCTTGATCTTTATTCAACCGATGGATGAAGGCCGCCAGTCGGGTAAATGAGCCCTGCTGCACGATGTAGACGTTGCCCTCTCCATCATCCATTTTGCGTCGAAGGGTGATCATGGGACTTCTCTTAAGGTATTTCGCTTCATTGGCGACAGGCCGACGAGCAGGGTGGAGTGCAGAGGATGTTCGACATCCGTTGATTGCCCTTCGCATCAACAACATGCCACAACCTGGACCTGCTAGCCAATAGTGAGGGTGAACCTGTTGTCTTTCAGACTTTGGCGGTCCATGAAATTTGAAAATCATTCCTATACCGTAATGACGGCAATTCAACGAAAGGAGAGATTCGGATCGTGGAACGGATACCTTTCTAAAATAGCTTCATTGATTTCACCTCAACCATGGTCCATGTTACCTCCTCGACATGAGTGAAACGGATCTAGGAAGAAGGAGTGATATCAGGAGCTGGCTATCAAGCATTCCCTTTTGGGGCTGCCACGTCGTGGCTGCCGTAGGGCTTGTTTACTGGGGTTGGAGTTGGGTTGGTTTTGGTGTTGCCTTGATCTTTTACTACCTGAGAATGTTCGGGATCACGGCTGGGTATCACCGCTACTTTGCCCACAGGTCTTACAAGACGAGTCGATTCTTTCAATTCCTGCTGGCACTCCTCGGGACGCTTGCGGTTCAAAAGGGTGTTCTCTGGTGGGCGGCACACCACCGAGCGCATCATCGGTATTCGGATACGGAAAAGGATATCCATTCACCTGTGCAAAGGGGGTTTTGGTGGTCTCATCTGGGTTGGATTCTGACCACACGCTATGAGGCAACCGACTGGTCACGCATCAAGGATTTTAGCAAGTATGCGGAGCTTCGGTTTTTGAATCGATTTGAATTCCCGGTTGTGATTGCTTTTGCGGTTTCTCTTTTTCTGGTGGGTGGCTTACCGCTTATTTTCTGGGGATTTGTTGTTTCCACGGTGCTGCTCTGGCACGGTACCTTTTGTATCAATTCGTTGGCTCACCTGATGGGGAGACGCCCTTACCCGACCAAGGATGGATCCAGGAACTCCATGTTCCTTGCGCTGATTACCATGGGTGAAGGCTGGCACAACAATCACCATCACTACCAATACTCCGCGCGACAGGGTTTCCTCTGGTGGCAAATTGACATGTCCTATTACATTCTCAAACTTCTTTCCTTTGTCGGAGTCGTGTGGGACTTGAAGCCAGCCCCGGCAAGAGAGGTTAAGGGTGCTTGAGTGAGAAGGTGAGGGTCGCTGACAGAAAGGGGTATTACCTGCTGATGGCTGGCTTGGTCTTCAGTGGGTATCGTGCCTACGTGTGAGGCGTGCAAAGGGTGTCGCTGGAATCGCTGGTAAGTCGCATCGGCACCAAGCAGGATTTCTTTAGGGCCAAGCTTCAACCCTTTGCTTAACCAAACTATTCAGGCCGGGGATCACCGGGTTGAAAGGCCTTGAATTCTTCGATCCTCTCGGTCAAATAAGCTGCCAGTTGGGAATCTTTGCCGGTCGTGATCCACTCATCGAGTTTATCGAGGGTTTCTTGAAAGTGGGTTCGAGGAAGGGGTAGGGTATTCCCCCGGATTCTTGCCCTGCCACGAGGTGGAGACGTCCGCCCCACTTCGCTTCGGATATTCTCCAGAGCCTGCAGAAATGGCTGACGGTTGGCAGGATTCCACAATTCCTGAAGGGTTTCCAATGAAGTTTGGAACTGCTGGATGCGGGCTTGTCGCCCCGCTCTTGCCTGAGGATTGCCTCGTCCCGCACCACGCCCTCTTGCTGGGCCCTGTGCGATGGCCAGAGGATCGAACCTTGTGTTGAGGACAGGCAGTCCAGCCTGGACTCGGTGCAGATAGTCTTCCAGCTGTTTCCTCAGTGTTGCAGCCTTCTCGGGTTGGGTCGAGGTTAGATCGTTTGTCTCACCAGGGTCGGAGGAAAGATTGAAAAGCATGCCTTGCTCTTGTTCGTAGAAGTGGAGAAATTTGAACGATCCGACTCGAATGGCGGAGTGAGGTTTACTGCGTCCGTAGTGAGGGAAATGAAACATGATGGGGTGATCGGATGGACGATGGACCGAGCCTTGGCCGGTCTTCAGCAGAGGTGTCAGGTCGATGCCAGCCAGGTTGCTGGGCAAAGCGGTGATCCCTGCAAGGGAGCAAAGGGTGGGAAAAAGATCGTAGCCGACGACCGGCGTTTGACAAAAAGCTCCTTGAGCGACCCCGGGGCCCTGCATGATCCATGGAACCCGTATGCCGCCTTCCCACAGGGTTCCTTTGCCTTCCCGTAAGGGTAGGTTCGAAGAAAGGTTGAGCCCCGCCCCGTGATCCGACATGTAAAGAATGTAGGTGTGGTCGGCGATGGAGAGCTCCTGCACTTTGTCCATGATCTTCCCGACGCTGGTGTCCAGATCTTGGGTCATGGCAGCAAAAGTGGCTGAGGTGTGGCGCTGCCCAGGCGCTTGATGTGTCTTGGCTTCGTAGTTCTGAATGGTTTGAGGGTGGGCTTCAACGGGGCCATGAACGGCATAATGCCAAAGCTGGAGGTAAAAGGGTTGACCCCGCCGAACGTTTTCTTCCATGAAGGCCAAGCCCCGCTGGGTGACTCCGTGGATATCCTTCGGGTTGTCTGGGTCTCGGGTGTGACCGTTTTCGTTACCCGTGTTGCCGTCGCTTCTGTCGTAGCCATGGGCCTGCGGGCCCTCTCCGCCCAGATGCCACTTTCCAAACCAGGCGGTGGCATAGCCTGCGTCTTGGAAAGCCTCTCCGAGAGTCCTTTCATCGGTGGAAAGGGTGCTGGTAAAGGCCGGGGTCATAAGCCTTTGAGATGGAAGGGCTCGCTGGATGCCACGACCCACGTTGGTCATGCCGAGTTGAGCCGGTGTCTTTCCGGTCTGGATGCTGGCTCGTGTGGGTGAGCACATGGGGCCGGGGGCATAGGCATGACTGAAGCGCAGGCCGTTGTGTGCCAAGGCTTCAATATGAGGGGTTTGATAGAAATCACTCTTGGACCCGGGCATGGTTGGATGCATCTGAGCCGAAGTGCCATTCCATCCCTGGTCGTCCGCCAGGATGAAAATGACGTTGGGACCAAGAGGTTTTTTGGAGTCCGAGGGGGCGGTCGCAAGCCCATGGCTCAGTCCTACGGTAGCGAAGCTGAGGATGGCCAGAAAGGCCTTCCATCCACCAAGGGCTTTGGTGAAAGCGGAGTCGTTGAGTTTGCCTGCGGGGTTCATGCAGCAGTGGAGTAGCGACATGTGATGGATATCTGGGATAAAAGTGAATCGGTGATGGGTGTGCGGGTTTCCGATGGTCTGCATGGCATCAAGCGCTCCAGAGGCCATTGAATCATGGTTTTTGGGTATGAAACCACTTTGACAGTCGATTCGATTGAGGTCAATCAAAGGGTGATGTGTGTCTTGAAATGACCTTATCCCTCGTTTTGGGCCCTTTACTGAGTGCGGTGAAGCAAGGCTGCGTAGGCTCCATCGACTCCATCCTGGAGAGGAGTGAGTTGGCGTGCGGTGGCGAGGGACCAGTTGGAGTGTTCCCGCAGAAAGGTATCGATATGCTCCTGATTCTCTTCTGGCTCCAGGCTGCAGGTGCTGTAGACCATGCGTCCGCCGGGGCGAACCCATGGTGCTGTGCTTTCCAGCAAGGCTGATTGCTGCTCGCAACAGGTTTGGATTTCTGAGGTGCTCAGGCGCCACCGGACATCCAGGCGTCTTCTCATCACTCCGGTGTTGGAGCAGGGGGCATCGACGAGAATGCCGTCGTAAGAAGGTGCTTTGGATGCCTGGCCAAGCTGAGTGAGGTTTTCTCCGCTTCTGACGTTTTGGATGCCGAGTCGTTGCAGGTTGGATTGAAGGCGTTTGAGACGCACAGGGTCGGGATCGGTGGCGTGGAGGGTTCCCTGATTTTGCATGAGACTGGACAAGGCCGCGGTTTTACCGCCAGGAGCAGCACAGGCGTCGAGGATGGATTCGGTGGGTTGAGGATCGAGCAAATGCACCGCCAATAAGGTGCTTGGATCTTGGATGTAATACTTGCCTTGCTGGAAGCTCTCCGAATCTGCTGGGGAACCCTTCGGACTCTTGAGCTCGAACAGGCGATGGTGTGCTGACCAATCATGGAGGCATTCCTTGAAAGCGATGCCTTCCTGGTTCCATTGATCCTGTAGTGATTCTACGGAACCCTGTATTGGGTTCCATCTTGCCATGATGGAAGGAGCACCTTGATTCCACTGGCAAAGTGTGGTGGCGGCAGTGGTATCCCATTGTTCCTCCCACTTTTCGACCAACCAGGCAGGGTGTGAATAGGCAATGGCAGGCAAGGTGCGTTTCCAGTCCTCCCATTGCTCCATGAAGGTCGTCTTTTCTCGTATGAAGCGTCGCATCAAGGCATTGATGAAACCGGATTGGGTGTGCAAGCCGCACCTTCGAGCTGTCTGCACCGTTTCGTTGACAGCGGCGTGTTCGGGAATGCGGTCCATCAGCCCCAATTGATAGAAGCCCAGGCGAAGAAGAGACCGGCTTCGGGACTTTCCAGGCGGTTGTCGCGCAGCGATATCAATCCAGGCGTCCAGGAGGGCTGCGTTGCGAATGACACCATAAACCATTTCCTGAACCAGTCGGCGATCGGGAGGTGAGAGGCGAGCGCTTGTGAGATGTCGTTTGAGCAATATTTCAGCGTAGCCCTCACCCGCATCCCATTCGAAGAGGATTCTGGCGGCAATTTGTCTTGGTTTTTGATCCACGGGTCAGTAATAATGATCCTTCGACGTTTTACGCGAGCTATTTACGAGGATTATGAGAGAGGAATTTGAAAAGCTGGCCACTGAAGGGAAAATCAGGGCCAAGGATCTGGACGCTCTGGAGCAACTGACCGAAAGCGGTTACTGCATGCACAGAACGTGGGGTTTGGGTAAAATTACAACGGTTGATACGGTTCTTCTCCGCTTCCTCATCGACTTTCCAGACAAGCCAGAACACTCCATGGATCTGGGGTTTGCGGCCAAGTCACTGTCCCCATTGGCCAAGGATCATGTGTTGGTCAAGGTGGCGACCGATCTTCAGGGCTTACAGGAAATGGCAGCGGTCAATCACATCGATTTGATCAAGCTGGTGCTCAAGAGCTATGGCGGGAGTGCCACCGTCGCCCAGATTCAAGATGCCCTGGTGCCGGATGTGATTGGGGATGATTGGCGCAAATGGTGGGAAGCGGTTCGCAAGGAAATCAAGAAAGATGGTCACTTCAGGGTTCCGGTCAAAAAATCCGAACCGATCGAATACAACGAAGAGGTGGTCTCACTGCAAGCCCGTCTGCTCGGTGACATGCAGCTTGCCAGAGGGCTCAAGGCCAAATTGGCCGTAGCCATGGAGATTCTGAAAAGCCAGGACGACCTTGAAAACGTCACCGAAGCCTACCAACTGGCCATGGGATTGCTCGATCACGAGCTGCCCAACTACCTCAAAAACCAGCCCGAACTGGTGCTGGATGCCATTTTTGCCCGCAATGACATGCGCAAGGCGCTGCGCATCGAAGCCAATGGCGAGCAGATCGAGGATCAGGCGGTTTGGGATCTGATCAACGATCTTCCCGCGTTCATGGAAGCCCTGCCGGCTACCCGCAACAAGCTTGCCCTGGCTTCCTACAAGCATCATCACCCTGAGAGCTGGGAAGCTGATTTCACCGACCTGCTCAACCAATCCCAGATGAAACTGGCGGGTGACATCGTGCAGCTATTCAACGACGCGGGCAAGGCGGACGAGATCAAGGAAACCTTGAGTCGTTTGGTCAACCAGCACCAGGCAAGCAGTGAGTTGATGCTTTGGTTGGGGAAATCGCGATCCGATACGTATGCCGATATTCTTGGGCCTGAGGTCTTCCGAGCGATGATCACCGCGATGGAGCGTGATCAGTTCAATGAAAAACGCACCAGCCGCCTGAATGACTTCATCATGGGTGACATGGATTTGTTGCCTGAACTGATCGAAACGGCCGATTTGGAGGTGGTCAAGGATCTGACTCGGGCGCTGCAATTCAGTTCCTGTTTCGACGACATGGACAAGCGCTCTCTTCTGGGGCGTATCGTGAAAATTTACCCTGCGATTCAGGCCTTGATTTCTGGTGAAGCCACGACTTCGGAAGATCGCGGATTATTGGTTTCATGGGATAGTTTGCTGCGTCGTCGTAGTGAGTACACCGAACTCGTCCAGAAAAAGATCCCAGAAAACTCCAAGGAAATCGCTGTAGCTCGTAGTTACGGTGACTTGCGCGAGAATCATGAATACAAGGCTGCCAAGGAGATGCAGAAGATTTTGATGAAGCGCAAAGCCGAATTGGAGATGGACCTGACGCGTGCTCGCGGTACGGACTTCGCCGATGTCAGCACCTCATCGGTCAATCCGGGAACCCGAGTTCGGGTGAAAGAGCTCTCTCAGCAGAAAGATGAAATCTACACCATTCTGGGTGCGTGGGACTCCGATCCTGAATCGGGCATTATCAGTTACCTTTCTCCTTTTGCCAAAAATTTGATCAGCAAATCCGTCGGGGATACCTTCGAAATGACTCAGGATCACGAGGTGCGAAAATACCTCATCGAATCCATTGAGCCCCATCAGCACACATTCAAGCATGCAGGCCTGCATGAGGATGATGCGGAGGATGCCACTTCTGCAGTCGGGCAGGAAGTACAGGCTTAGTTGATTCTTGGTTCTGTCAGTTCGCAGTTCATTTTCTGACAGACCCTGGTATCCATGTCTCGATGGAACCTAACGCGCCTTATCTTGCTTTTTTCGGGCGTGAAGCGGGGCGTTGCACAAGGCTTGTGACTTTCCCCATGGGTGGCACCCGATAGGGCATCCTCGTTCCACTGAGGCGTGCTCCAAAAAGAGCCGATCAGAGAATCACCTGCTTTGAGGGTTCCTGTTTTTGCTAGAGATCTTTGATGGCGATGTTT
>MDSZ01242802.1_pt1 | contig 21901 bp, 23 predicted proteins | sample 811201 | NCBI WGS metagenome assembly MDSZ01 (sample SAMN05326647, study PRJNA326480) | marine metagenome | isolation source: seawater | place: Indian Ocean: North | collected 2010 | reverse complement strand
TTAAGCAGTGATTCCCAATAATAGAATCTCTATTGATTACAGAGTTTGAAATGATTATAGAGCCATTACCAATTTTAACCGAAGGATCAATAATCGAATCCTTAGATATAATACTCTCAAATTTAAAATCTTTATAAACAACATTTATCTCTTCATAAATTTTTTTTCTAAGTGTACTTGAACCAACGCCTATTATTCCATATACTTTTTTTAAATTTTTTAGTTGTTTTATATTTCCTAAATTTAAATAATTCTTATTTTTGTATTTTAAAATTATTTTTTTCTTTGGAGCAAAATTATCAACAAAACCTATAAATTTATATTTTTTTAATTTTATAATTTCAGAAAAAACTACTTTGGCGTGACAGCCCGAACCAAAAATAACTATTTTTTTCATACTCTTTTGAAGTAAATATTTTAATTTAATAAATTTTTCTTATACAAAGGCATATATGTTCAAATATTGAACGATATACTATGAATTTTCAGCTGTAAAGGGCTAAATTTTCTGATATTGTTTTTAAAATCTCACGTAAAAACGAATGTTGGACAAATTAATTATAAAAGACAATCTGTCAATTAAAGAAGCTATAAAGAAGGTAGAAATATCTGGCCAAAGATGTGTTTATATTGAAAAAAATAATAAATTAATTGGATCGTTAACAGACGGTGACCTAAGAAAATTAATTATTAAAGATATTAATCTAAACAAAAAGATTTCCAAATATTTTAATAGAAATCCAAAATATATAGAAAGAAAAAAATTCTCAATAGTCAAAGCAAAGAAAATTCTTTTAAAATATAAAATAGATTCTCTACCAATAACAATTGATAAAAAAGTGGTGCAAGTTATTACATGGAGAGATATTGTTAAAAATAAAATCCCAACTCAAAAGTATTCTATATTTATTATAGCTGGTGGGCGTGGTGAAAGACTAATGCCATTTACATCAATATTACCAAAGCCACTAATTCCAGTGAATGGTGTTCCAATAATAAAGTTAATTATAAATAGCTTTGACTCTGAAAATACTAAGGAAATATATGTTTCATTAAATTACAAACATTCAATAATTAAATCATATTTAAATAGTGAAATTAAAGACAAAAAAATAATTTATTTAAAGGAGAAAAATCCATTAGGAACTATTGGATCAATTAAATTAGCAAATGAAAAAAATTTATCAAACAATATAGTAATAAGTTTCTGTGATATTTTTTTTCAAAATAGCATGCAAAATGTTTTAGACTTTCATGAAAATCATAAAAATGATTTGACAATTGTAGTAGCTCAGAAAAAGATTCAAGTTCCTTATGGTGTATGCAAGATATCAAAAAAAGGAAACTTAATTAAAATAGATGAAAAACCAACTACAAAACAATTCGTTAATGTTGGATATTATGTATTAAATAAAAAGATGCTTAAATACATTCCAAAAGGAAAAAAAATGGATGTAACAGAGTTGATTAAAAAAATTGTATCATTCAAAAAAAAAGTTAAAATTTATCCAATTGATGATGAAAATTGGTTTGATGTTGGGCAATGGTCAAATTACAAAAATACTTTAAATAACTTTGCTACATCAAAGATAGAAACAAATGAATAATTCATGCTTAGTAACTTTCTTTTATCCTGGAATAGAAAAAAAAATAAATAAGTTTTTTAAATGTATTAAAAGTCAATCGGATAGCAAATTTGATTTACTTATATTCTTTAATAACAAAAAAAATTTTTTAATTCCAAAAAATATTTTTAAAATTAAAATAATTAAATTAAATACTTCTATAATAAACTCAAGATTTTATATGTTAAAAAAAATTAAAAAATTAAAATATAAGAATTATATATTTCAAGACGCTGATGATTTGATGAAATCAAACAGGGTAGAAATTTCTAAAAGTTTATTAAGAAAGCACAATGTAATTATAAATGATTTAGATATATATGGAGGAAAAATAATAAATAACTACCTTAGCAAAAGAATAAAAGCCAAAAGCATTATAACGGCTAAAGATATATTAAATTATAATTTTTGTGGCATGTCTAATACAGCACTAAGGTCTAAATGTCTGAAAAAAATATCTATTCCAAATTCAAATAAGATTAAGATTTTCGATTGGTACTTCTGGACTATAATATTAAGTAAATACAAGGCTTTTTTTACTAATGATACAACAACTAAGTATTTTGTTAATAGAAAATCAGAAACACATTTGCCTACTTTAAAGAATAAAAAAATTATGGTGAAAATTTTAAATATAAAAAAAAATCACAAGCAAAAAATTAAAAAATTGATAGAAAGAAAAAAAATTATAAATATTAATGTATTAAAAGAGAATAAAATTAGTCAAAATAAGAAATATAATTTTTGGTGGGAATAAGTATGTCAAAGAAATATAAAAATCTATTCAATTCAAAAAATCACAGTAAATATATTATTGCAGAAATAGGAAATAACCATAATGGCTCGATTAATTTGGCAAAAAAACTAATTGTTCAAGCAAAAAGATCGGGGGCTGACTGTGTAAAATTTCAGACATTTAGTACTACTAGCTTATTTTCAAAAAAAAGCTTAATTAGAAATAAAAGGCTTAAATCAGACTCTGATAAATATACGTTGAAACTTAATTCATTCAAATTATTAAAAGAATATTCTTTAAAACATAAGATTGATTTTACAGCAACACCTTTCTCAAAATCTGAAGTAGATTTTCTAGTAGACAAGTTAAATCTAAAATTTGTTAAAATTGCATCAATGGATTTAAATAATTATCCATTAATTGAATATATTGCAAAAAAGAAAGTTTCTGTAATTATTTCAACAGGTTTTGGTTCTAAAAATGAAATTCAAAAAGCAGTGAATATTTTAAAAAAAAATAGAATTAAATTTATAATTCTTCATTGTGTTAGTGAATATCCTCCTGTTGATAAAAATCTTAATTTATTACGTATCAAACAATTAAAGAAATTATTTAATTGCCCAATTGGTTTTTCAGACCACACAATTGGTACAGCATCATCAGTAACTGCATTAGCATTGGGAGCAAGAGTAATTGAAAAACATTTTACTATTAATAAAAGAATGTCTGGCTGGGATCATAGAATATCATCAGACCCAGAAGAATTAAAATTTATTTGTGATTATGCTTACAGAATCGAAAAAATTTTAGGACAAAGAAAAATTTTTAGGGTCGAACATAAAAAAAATATGTTGCTTTTTAGACGTAGTATTGTTGCAGCAAAAAATTTGCACAAAGGAAAAAAAATTATTTTTTCTGACTTAGACTTTAAAAGACCGGGTGATGGACTTGAACCAATCAAGTTTAAAAATTTAATTGGTAAAATTTTAAATAAAAATATTAATTATGATGATCAGATAACTTTGAATGATATTGTAAAATAAGCTTTTAATTTAATATGAAAAAACTAATAAGTAAATTTTTGAAGTTTATATTACCTAAAAATACTTACGAAGATAGAAGAAATAATAATTATTTTATTTTTTACAGTAATTTTGAACTATTCTTACATACTTTTTTTTTAAGACTTAAAAATAAAAAATTGTTTTTTTTACCTTCTAGACATTTAGGTGCGATTTATCTATTAGATAGAGTCGCTGAGATTTTTAGAAAACACAATATTACCTTTTTTTTATGGGACGCAAGTTTACTTGGTGCAGCTCGAAAACAGAATGCCATTGCTGGATCAGCCTCTGATATAGATATTGCAATAATTTTTGATAAAAAAAAACATTTAAGTTTTTTATTATCTTTGCAAAGTGAATTTAAAATTAAGTTCCACAATAATTACAATTCTTTACAATTATTTCATGCATTGGGACTAATCGACATATCTCTTATAAACATTAAAAATAAAAAACTAGAATTAATTGTAGATATTCCTTTAAAAAAACGAAAGAATACTAAGAAAAATAAAATAAAATTTATATTCAATTCGGAAGATTTTAAACCATTCTCATATAGCAAAATTTATTCAAAAAAGTTTTGTATTCCAAAAAATTATAAACAAATATTAAAAAAAGTTTATGGAGATGATTGGAAAATTCCTGATAAAAAACAACAAGTATATTTTACTTAGTTTTTTTAGCGATCATTTTTGCTATCTTATAATCTAGCTCGGTGTCAATATTAATAGCCTCTTCTTTTTTAACAAATAAACCAGCAGTATTATTTTGAGGCAAAATACCTTTCATATTTAATAAAAAATTACGGCGTAGAGCATATACCATTCCTGCTGGTTGATAAGTCTTTGGGGCGTCTTGCCTTCTTTGGATATTTTTTCCACTAGAAATTAAAAACTTATAATTACCTTTTTCTTTTTTGAACATCCAGTATGGTGAATAAGAAGGTTCAGTAATTGTTATAGCAGATTTTGCTTTCTTCTTGATTAGTAACTCTAATGTTCTATCTATATGTTTATAATTTCGAAATGGTGTAGTCGGAGGAAGTGCAACTATGATATCTGCTTTCCATTTATATTTTTTTTCCATCCATTTGGTGGCATGTTTTAAAACATCATAAGTGCTACTTTTGTGAGTAGATATTTTTTTTGGACGTTTAAATTCAACTTTTATCTTTTTTTTTGCTTCATTGATTAATTTATTACTATCAGAAGAAAAAATTATTTTTGTAATTTTTTTACTTTTTTTTGCATTTTCTATTGCTATTTCAATTAAAGACTTACCGTTTATTTTAAGTAAGTTTTTATTTTTGATTCCTCTAGAGTTTCCTCTTGCAGGTATTACTCCTAAAATTTTTTTATAATTTGACAACTTTTTGTCTTTCACTTGATCTAAAACCTGCATCAATTATTTGTTGGGTTTTAAGAGCTTCTTTAATATTATTAATTGTATTTTTTTGTTTAATTAAACAATTATAAAAGTATTTTGCTTGACTTGGATACATTGACATTAAATTTTTTAAATCAAATTGTTCTATTTTCCATTTATTTGTTTTTCGATTATAAATTTTAATTTGGTGATTTACTCTATCCCATATAATTGTTCCTTTTTTTCCAGTTAGCTCGATATAGATTCTCGGAGTTCTAGAGAATAAATCAAAACTCATTTGTACTACTTTATTACTATTCATTTTTAGAGTCGCAAAAAAACTATCATCACTTGTCATTTTAAGCTCAGATATGTTTGTTACTAAAGCATTTACGCTCTTAACTTCTCCCAATAAGTATCTTATTAAATCAATTCCATGACTATCATCTAAAAGTGAACCGCCTCCTTGACTTTTCTTTGACATATAAAAATTTCTATAATTTTCATATTTATGCCAATCCGGTAAATAAGAACTCCACTTTAGGTGCGCACAGTAAATTTCGCCTACAATTTTTTTACTTAGTAATTTTTTTAATCTTAATAAATATGGAATAAAACGGTGGCAATAAGCAACATAATTTATGAGTTTCTTTTTTTTACATATCTTATAAATATTCGACCACCCTTTTGAGTTTAATCCTAAAGGTTTTTCTATAAATAATGCACAATTTTTTTTTACAGCCAATTTGGCCACTGGTAAATGCATGTGTGGCGGAACAGTGATCGCTACAGCATCATATTTTTCACTCTTTAAGGCTTTTTTATAGTCTAAAAATGATTTGTTAATATTATATTGTTTGATTGTATCCTTAATTCTATCATTTCTTACATCGGCTATATCAATTTGAAAGTATCTACTAAAATTGCTTATTTGTCTTTTTCCTATTGATCCAGTTCCAACAACAAGAAGTTTTTTATTTTTTTTCATTTCTTTCTAATATATCCAAAATTAATTTATTGCAATTTGTTTAATGATTTCACAAATTTTTTTAATTTCTGAAGTTTTAAGATTTGAACTTGATGGTACACAAAGTGAAGTATCATATATTTTTTTCGATAAACTTATTCTGTATTTTTCGTTAGATTTATACATCTTTTGAAGATGGTTAGGTCTCCATACTAATCTTGTTTCTATTTTTTTATTTAAAAGTTTTTTATGAAAATATAAAGGTGTTTTATTGATTTTTTTTCTATCAATAATGATTACATTCATCCAGTGGTTACTTTTTGAATAACCCATTGGTTCAAGTAAGCTTAAGCCTGGAATCTTATTTATTAGGTTTCGATAAACTAGAAAATTTTGTCTTCTTTTTTGTAAAAACTTCTTCAGTTTTTCTAACTGAGCGCAGCCAAAAGCTGCATTTATATTTGGCATTCTGTAATTAAATCCAACTTCATTATGTATATACTTTATTGGATCATTTTTTGCTTGCTCAGCTAAATATAGTATTTTTTTTTGAAGTGATTTTTTTTTAACTAATAATGCTCCACCAGAACCTGTTGTAATGATTTTATTACCATTAAAGGAAAGGCATCCTATATCACCGATGGTACCAACATGTTTATTTTTATTTAATCCACTTGAATAATATGTTCCCAAAGCCTCTGCGGCATCTTCAATAATATAAATATTCTTTTTTTTACAAATTTTTACTAACTCATTAAATTCTAAAGCGTTTCCCCACATATGCGCAAGAATTAAAGCTGAAATTTTTTTTTTTGATTTTTTATTGAATGTACTACTGTTTTTAAAATAAGTATTATTTTCTAAAAAACTAATAGTTTTTTTTACATCTAAGTTATGATTATTATCCACATCCATAAAAACTGGATTTGCATCAAGATATTTAATCACATTTATTGATGCAACAAACGTCATTGATGGAACAATAACTTCCTGTCTTTTTTTTACCCCTAAAACACACAAGGCCAAATGTAAAGCAGCTGTACCTGAAGAAACTGAAATAACAAAATTAGATTTTGTTATTTTAGATAAAGATTTATCAAATCTAATTTTATAAGCTCCATAAGTTGATATCCATTTTTTTTTAATTGTTTCTCCTAAATGTTTCGTTTCGTTTCCAGTTATCGTCGGTGCGCTTAAAGGTATCATACAAATGTTTTTTTTTTATTTTTAAAGATATTTTTTAAATACCAGTCATAGGTAATTTTTAAACCCTTATCTAAATCATACTTTTGATTGTATTTTATAAACTTTCTAAACTCTGACATATCCGGCTGTCTATTTACAGGAGATCCTGTTTCATTAATAGAGCTGTATAATTCTATTTTTTTTTCAAAAAGTTTTGCAATTTTTTGAGCTAACTTTATTATGCTTAAACTGTTATCAAATGATCCAATATTAAATGTTTTATTTATTGTTTTTTTTGATATTGAAAGCTTATAAATCATTTCAATTGCATCTTGGATATAACAAAAAGTTCTTTTATGATTTGGTGATTTAATTTCAATTTGACCGCTTTTTGTACTATACATTTTTGAAAGTAATTCAGGTATTACATGTGAAAATCCCATTCTTGGACCATAAAAGTTGTGTGGTCTAATATTTATATGAGGTAAATTTTCGGAAATATTGCATATGTATTCGCCATAAATTTTTGAAAGCATATAGGATGTTCTATTTGTATTTAAATCATCAATTGTTATTGTTGTTTTTTCCGGTGTAGGAATTTTCAAACCATAATATTTTAATGTGCCTGAATATACTTCGCTAGTTGAAAAAAATATAAGTTTATTTAAATTTTTTTGCTTGTAAGCTATTTTAATTACATTGTCTAAAAGATATACATTTTGTAGCGCAACCCCTTTTGGATCTTTATTTACATGTTTGACTCCAATTATAGCTGCCAAATGAAAAATTAAATCATAGTCTCTTTTCCAATCATTAAGGTTTATATTTAATAAATCTGTTTTGATTAAATTAACTTTATTTAATTTAATTAGATTTCTTAATTCAAAATCTATCATTCCTCTTTTAAAATTGTCAGCAATATCAACTTTAAAACCTTGTTTAATAAGTTTAATACATAAGTGATAACCAATGAATCCTGCGCCTCCTGTAATTAAAACTTTTTTCATAATTATCTACCTATTGATTCAAATTTAATTTTATTTTTTCTGATTTGATTTATTTGTTTATGATTTAGAATATAATTTGCATCAAAAATAATCGTGTTTTTGAAGCTTTTATTTAAGAAATTTATACTTTGAAATTTTTCATGCTTAACAGCAAAAATAATAATATCAAAACTATTAAAGCTTTTGATTTTTTCTAATTTTGTTGCTTTTTGTATTGAAATATTTTTAATATATGGATCATGCCAGTAAATATTAGCATCTTCCTTGATACACCCATGTATAAATTCTAAACTTGGAGAAGATCTCAGATCTCCAACATTTTCTTTATAACTAGTTCCCATAATTAATATTTTTTTATTTTTCAGATTGTTATCAAAAATTGTTTTAATTCTGGATAATGTAACAAAAGGCATCTTATTATTTATTGATATTGATTTTTTTGAAAATGAAAAATTTAAATTTTTAAATTTCCAAAGTTTTTTTGCAGAATACTCTCCAAATAATGGATCTTTAGTTAAGCAATATCCACCTACGCCAAATCCTGGATGCCTAAGATTCGCATGTGTAGGCCTTAATCTTATAGCCTCTATCACTTTATATAGATCAACTTTCATTAACTCTGCAAATCTTGCCCATTCTTCGATAAATGCAATATTTGTAGCTCGAAAACTATTTTCAAGAATTTTTCCTAATTCACAAGCTCTTATACTTTCCAATTCAGTCAATGGATAATTTTTCGTATTTATTATTTGAGTTAAAAAGTTTCTACATTTTTTAGAAGAAACTTTATTTATTCCAGCCATTACCCTCCAATAATTTTTTATTGAATTTAAATAATTACTTCCAGGCATAACCCTCTCATAAGTATACGCTAATAAAATTTCTTTATATTTAATTTTTCTTTTTTTAAATATCTCTCTATACATAGGTACAATTTTTAATTCACATGTGCCTGGGGGAATTGTAGATTCAATTATAAGAATTGCATTCTTATTTAAGTTTTCCAATATTGATTTTATAGATTTTAAAAATCTTTTTAAGTTTACTTCAGATTTCCCTTTTTTTTTTAAATCACAATTAATACTTACAATTACAATTTTTGAGTTAGAGATATCTTTAATAGAATTTGAGCAAATTAAATTTTTTTTTTTTCTTGTTGCAAAATAAAAATTTTTTTTAAACAACTTATCATTTATATCGAACGGTAGAATTCCTTTATTAAGAGAATTCGATATTTCTATTCCTTTTTTATTATTTTGTTCAATTCCTCTAACAAAGTATTTAAATTTATTTTTTTTTTTTATTGATGCAATTAATGTGGCCATCGCTGTTCCAACATAACCCATGCCTATAATTGAGATATTTTCCATTTAATTTAAATTTTTTTTATTTTGTATCTTTATACTAATTTTTTTTTCATTAAACTTTTGACACATATATTCATTATAATCATTTGTAGATCTTCTGAAATTTGCATATCATTAATTTTATAATTAATAAAATTATTTAAAATTTTTTTACATTTTCCACCATTAAAACCTAGGATACCGAATGTATTCATTTTTAACTTGTGAGCTTCTTTAATTGCACTAATTATATTTTTTGAATTTCCACTGCCAGATAAAACTATTAGCAGATCTCCTTTTGACCCTTTGCTTTTAATTTGTTCAGAAAAAATTTTATCGTAACCAATATCATTTGCTAAACATGTCATAACTGCAGAATTTGATGCTAAAGACTCTATATTTAATTTCTTTTTACTTTTTTTTGTTGCTGCTATTAATAAGTCATTTGCTATATGATTTGCATTAGCTGCGCTTCCTCCGTTTCCACAAATAAAAATTTTTTTATTTCTTTTCCAAGCTGATAAAATCAATGCATGTAATTTTGTTATTTGTTTTTGTTTATTAATATTGAGACAATTAATAAGTTTTGAAATATAATCTTCAATTATTTTATTTTTTAAAGTCATTTTTAAATTTAATTTAGCCAATTCCTATTTTTTAATAAAAAAGTTGAACTATATCTACCCCTTATTTCTCCATGATATGCCATGGATTTATCTTCATGTAGTCGATATATATTTTTCCAATTATGATTTCTAAATTTTTTTTGTAATAATTTTATATCTTCTGTATCATTCCATTGATTTTCTAACCTTAAATACATTTCATCTACAGCATCTGCTATTTCCTCTTGTGAGCAATCAATCATTTCAATATTTTGTATTTCAAGTTGTTCTCTTTTTCTTATTTGATCCTCTTTATAATTCAAAATTTCTGTTAAAGTTAAATTTCTATTTTTTTTTTTTGAAAAATAATGTTTACTCAACAAAATTGATTTATCTAGAAATGTAAATAAATGATGTAAATTGGCATTCAAATCAACTATCGGTTTTCTGTTTAAAATTGCAACATGGCTTGACCCAGTTCCACAACTAATACCAAAATAACAGTTGGAAGCTAAAAATATATCCATTAGTTCGCTTCTTAAACTAGAATTCGCATAATCAAAAATATTTTCGTCATTTAGATCAAATTTATCTTCTACCTTAGCTCCCATCCTAAATACTTTTATATTTTTCGAGGATAATTTTCTTGCTGCCAATTCAAATGATTTAATTTTATAGTTATGATGTGAAAGATAATTCCAATTTTTTTTTTTTTTAAAGGAATTCAAATAAGCATCGTCTCTATTAAATAAACATACGTATTTATTATGATTTATATCAATGCTTTTTTTTTCAAGTTCCTTGATACAGAATTTATTTTGCTCCTCATCTAAATATATAGTTGGAGGATATTTATTTAAATTTCCATCTAGGTCTCTAATTTTTGAGACAAAATTATTGACTTTATGAACATTATTTTTTTTTTCTAATTGATTTAACAGTCTGTCTAATGGCTCAAGAAAATAGTACGGAAAAATTATCATTTTTTTTTTCCATAATTTTAAAATTTCATAATTTGAAACACCATACCGCACAGTATAAAATAGATCGATTATTCTTCGACTTTCTTCCTTTTTATTAGTATTCTTTTCAAGAAAGTATATTTCAGGATTAATTACCAAATGACCATACCTATTAGATAATAGTGGTGTAATTCTAATAATTTTTACTGGTTTAATTAATTTTAAAAATAAATAAAATAATGGTGATAAAATATATGAAATGATAAGAATTATGATTTTTAAAGTTTTAATTAATATCATTTGAGGTCTATAGAGTTCATTAATTTAATATTAAAATAATATTTGTTATTTAATGGGTCATTTAATTTTTTTTGCTCAAATGCTGTTACCAATTCAGATATTGCATCCTCGATTGTATGTTTTGGTTTGAAATTAAGTAAATCACGTATTTTTTCAGATGAAATATGATATGATCTATTATCATCTGTGGGTTTTGTAACTACATTTACATCTTCACCAACAATTTTTTTTACGGAGCTAGCTAATTCGCTTACTTTTTGATTTTGGAAACCAGCGTTAAACACTTCGCCATTAATTATTTTTTCATCAAAATTTAATAATGAGTTATAGAATCCAACCATATCATATATGTTTATATTTGGTCTTAATTGATCACCACCAAATACTGTTATTTCTCTTTTATGGTAAGCTAAATTTGACAAGATATTTACAACTAAGTCTAATCTTTGTCTTTTTGAATAACCACATACAGTTGCTGGCCTAACTACAGTTGTTATAAAATTATCTGATTTATACTTAAACAATATTTTTTCACACTCCGCTTTAAACTTAGAGTAGTCAGTTAGTGGATTTAGCTCCATATTTTCGACGACATTTTTTTCTTTTTTGATTCCGTAAACGCTTGAAGAAGACGCATAAATAAATTTATGTACTCCACTTTTCATAGAAATATTAACTAAAGGCTCAAACGCATCTAAATTAATAGACTTGCCAAGTTTTGGATTAAGTTCAAAACTTGGATCATTTGAGATACATGCAAGATGAATAACAATCTCTTGGTTTTTCAAGGAAGATTTTAAAATTTTTTCGTCTCTTATATCACCTTTAATTTTGATGAGGTTATTGTGATTAGGCAATACATTTTCTCCATAAAGAAAAAGGTCTAAAACTGTTACTTTATCACCGTTTGATAAAAGTTTTTCTACCAAAGGAACTCCTACATAACCTCCTCCACCAGTAATAAATATATTTCTCATAAGCTATTTAAAAATATGTGTTAATGATTTTAATAAATTTTTGGATAAAATATTTTTACTATTACCTAAGTTTTCTACAGATTGTGCTGCGGATAATGAAGCTAAAAATAAAGACAAAATAGGATCATTAGATACTTTTATAAAAATTGAAAAAATTGACATAAGTGTATCTCCTGCTCCAATTTTATCAATTACTTTCTTAGTATATGCTGCTGAATTAAAAAATTTTTTTTTATTATGTGAAAATAATATTGCTCCCTCTGAGCCCCTTGTAACAATAAGATTTTCAATTTTTGAATTTTTTAAAAAATTTTTTATTACTATTTTAATATCAGAATTACTATCTCGCATTTCATTCCTTAACTCGTTCTCATTGGTTATTAAGTATTTTGCATTTTTATATTTATTGATAGTGTGATGACCTATGTTTGCTGCATTATATTGTGTATTAGCTACTAAAAATTTTGATTTTTTTGAAATCAAATTAGCGATATTTTGTGGAATCATGCCATGATCATAATCTGAAACTAAAATCAAATCTGATTTTTTTATTAATGATTTTGTTAATTTTAGAATTTTATTATTCTCAGACTGATTTACTTTTCTGTCTTCAAAACTATAAAAACCAATAAGTTTATTCTTTGAAAGATTATCAATATATTTTTTTTTGAGAATTGTTGGAGAGTTTTTTTTTTTTATATAATAAAAATTTACATTCTTATTTAATTTAGAATTAATAAAATTTTTGTATTCAAAATTCTCTCCTACAGTGCTAATTAAGTTAACTTTCTTACAAAAGTTTGAAATATTATTACTTATATAACCTGAGCCACCTAAATACTTATGTGATGTTAGTTGCTTGAACATCATAATTGGATCTTTGCCTGATTTTCCTAAAGGATTAACAAAAATATATTCATCTACGATTAATTCTCCTATAACTGAGATTTTTAGTGACTTTACTTTTTCAATTAATTTTTCAATTTCTTTTAAAGAATAATTTTTTCTAATATAAGTAATTTCTTTTTTTTGTTTTTTATTAAATATTTCTACCTGTTCGTTAAGTATCTTGCTCGAACTAAAGCTTATTTCATTTGTAAAAATTACTTTTCCTTTATATTTTTTTACAGTTTTTAATTCTAATTCGATGTTTCCTGTTAAATCTGAAGATTTGTTTTTATAATCAACACCTTTACAATAAAAGTCAGGTCTAATTTTTTCAATTCCTTTAATTGCAGAAACTGCGTCTATCTCTGATACAAAATCAATATATTCAATGCTGCTTAAAACTTTTTTTCTAATTTCTGCTGAAAAATATGGCTTTCCAGGACCTTTATTTATAAATTTATCAGATGTTGTTGTTACTACCAATATATCACCATGCTCTTTTGCTTTTCTGAAATGTTCAATATGGCCTAAATGAATTAAATCAAAAACTCCATGGCACATAACAATTCTATTCCCATTATTTTTTCTGTTTTCTATGATTTTTGATAATTCTTGTAAATTATAAATTTTTTTCATTGTGATAAATATTTAAACCAAGTTCTAGTTGCCTTTTTTATTTTGATTGGTGTCCATAAAGGAGCATTTTTCCAATAATCAATATTTTTAATTAATTCTTTTATACCCATTTTTATGTCAATTTTTGGTTTCCAATTTAGTTTTCTTTTAATTTTTGTAGTGTCTGCAAATGTTATATCTGGTTCACCTGGTCTTTTAGGGATATGTACTGTTTCGCCCCCTAAGTATTTAGCTATCTTTTTTACACTAACATGTTTTCCACTTCCAACATTAAAGACCTCATTTGATATGTTCGATTTTGAAGCTTTTAAAAAAGCCTCCACAACATCTGTAACGTAAGTAAAATCTCTGGATTGAGATCCATCTCCAACTATCGTATAAGGTTTTTTGTTTAATTTTTGTGTTAAGAACGTACCAAACATAGCACCGTATGTCCCAGATGTTCTAGATCTTGTTCCATACACATTAAATAACCTCAAAGAAATTACTTTAATTTTATAAACTTTTCCCCAGTGTAAACAAATTTGTTCTCCTAAATATTTTGTTAAAGCATATGGATATTGAGTTGAAATTTCATGACTTTCATTTGTAGGAACATGTTTTGTTATACCATAGCAAGAAGAAGAAGCCGAATATAATAATTTTTTTACCTTATATTTTCTACAAGCTTGAATAATATTGAGTGTTGCTGTTACATTAGATTGAAAATACTTTTCTGGTTTCTCTATACTAGGAACAATATCTGCTAAAGCAGCTAAATGAAATACACAGTCTATATTTTTAAAGTATTTAATCCATGAATTATTTTTTTTTGATAAATCACATTTTACAAACTTTATATTTTTAAAATTTGAAATATTTTCGATTCTACCTGTGCTTAAATTATCTATTACTATAATTTTATTAGATTTATATTTTATAAGTCTCTCAACTAAATGACTTCCGATAAATCCAGCGCCTCCGGTAATTATATATTTCATTTTATATTTAAATATGAGTTTTGCTTGATAAAAAAAATAGTCTCAACTTCATGAATATCTTCCTTATTTTTAACAACTATATCCTCCATAGCAAAATAAATTTTTTTTTTATTTAAGATGAAAAAATTTAATATTTCATTTCTTTTAATTTTATTTTCTCCTAGCTGATAAATGCTAAAAAATATTATTCCGCTTAAAAATTTTATTTCTTTTTTTAGACTGTTAAGTGCCAAAAAAACTCCCTTCATTTTATACTCTGTTATACTTAATTTATAATTAATACTTTTAGATTTTGCATAATCTCTTATTTTTAGATTTTGAAGTGATTGTGGAATTATATTACCATTGATCGGTCTAGATGAAACATATCCTCTATAATAGTTATTTTGTTTCATTTTGGAAATTTATAATTTTTACCCAATAAGGTAATTGGTTTAATTGTTATTGGAGTAAAAAAACTTCCAATTTCTTTGTCTCTGTAAGGTGAAAAAATTGCCTTAAATCTGCAATTAAAACTCCATCTTGTGGTTTTTTCTTTGTTTATAATATTCCCATGCATAAGATTTTGGGTAAAAACTATTCCTTGACCATAATTTAAATTAATCCACTTCAAATCTTTCTTAACTTTATTATATAAACTATTTATAGAATTATTTTTTTTAAAATTTTTTTGGTATTTTTCATGCAATTTAGGTGGGAGAATAAACATACTTTTTGTTTTATAGACATCAACTAAAGGTAGCCAAAAAACTAACTCATATTCCGAGTCTCCAGTCCAAACATCTGCATGAAGTGGCAATAATGAACTATCATCGTTTGGAAACTGAATACTTAAATTGCATTTCTTTTGCATAACAAGCTCATTGCCGCAGATTATTTCTATATATTTCCTTCCCAATTCAAAATAAATTTTCTTAAAATTTTTCATCTTGTTAATGCTTTCATATATAAAAATTCGAAAATCATTTAATTGGTCTGGATGAATAAATTTATGTGTCTGATTTAAATTGTTGATATGCTTAATATTAATACTCTTTTTTTGTTTTTTTAGCCAAATTTTAGATAAATAAATTATTTTTGTCCTTAAAAAATTTAGTTTATTTTTATCTAAAACATTAAATTTATAGTAACCATTATTCAAAAATTTTTTTTGTATACCTTTTTCAATATTATTAATAAAATTAAAATTCATTATGAAAAAAAAATAAACTCGTATTCTCCTTTATATTTATATTCCTTTAAAATCCATTCCCATTCTTTAACACTAAAAAAAGCTTGAGCAGTTAATGCCCAGCACTGTAAATTGAATAATTCCTTTTCATTTCTATAAGACTCAACAACTAAATATTGTCTTTTACTAACTCTATTAATTTCTTTTATAGATTTTTTAAGATCAAATAATTCTAAATTGTGAAGAGTATTTATGCTTAATAAGAGATCAAAATAATTTTTTTTAAATGGATATTTATTTTGTGCTCTCAAAACAAATAAGCTCTTTTTAATTTCTTTTTTAGAGTTTCTAATTGCATATGGGGATATATCAAAGCCATAGATTTTAATTTTTGGAATAAGTTTCTTTATTTCATAAAGCAAAAACCCTTTTCCACATCCAACATCTAATATTTTTGAATTTTCATTAAGTTTATATTCTTTAATTAATTTCATGGCCACAGGTTTAAAATAATTTTTTATATATTTATACCCGCCATATCCAAATTTTCTTTTTCCATCCCAGAAATCTTTTCCAAATTTTTTTGCAATTTTTATGCATTCTGGTTTATTCAAAGTCATTCTTTTAAAATAATTCCTTTTTGTTGATAGATGAATTTTGCTAATAAAATATTTTCTTTTTTTCATTAAAATGGCCCCTCAAAACTTTCATCGGGTTGGTCTATATTTGTTCTTCTTTTAGGTATTTTTTTTATTAAATTTTTTTTAGACAACATTTCCATTGCTACTTCTAAGATTTTTTGCATATCTGGATAACAGTGCTTAGCAAGAGTTATTGAACTTGGTATTGGCGAGTCTACAACCCCTATTCTTTTAATTTTAATTTTGCTGTTTATTTTTTCTGAAATTATTGCCGATACTTCTGCACTTATGCCATTTTTAATGATTCCATTATCCACAATAAGTACATTTTTTGTCGTTTTTGCAGATCTTAAAAAAATTTTATCATCAAGCGGTCTCAATGTTTTTAAATCAATTACATCTGGAAAAATATTAAGTTTATTTAAAATCTTAGTTGCTTTAAGAACTTCTATTGTTGAGTAGGAGTACGATATAATAGTTAAATCTTTTCCATTTTTAATTTTTTTTGATTTTCCTATTTCATCTTTATAATATTTTTTTGGAACATGGCTTTTTGTATCATGTAGCCATCTATGTTCGAAAAAAATTACTGGATTGGGATCTAGTATACTCGAAATTAATAAACCTTTTGCATCGTAAGCATTTGAGGGACAAACAACTTTAAGACCGGGAATATGAGAAAAAATTGCCTCTAAAGATTGTGCATGTTGAGGTCCTTGCCCCCATCCTTTGCCTATAATTAATCTAATAACCATTGGTACATTAACTTTGCCAGCACTCATAAAATACCATTTTGATATTTGATTTATTATTTGTTCTACAGATAATAGTGAAAACTCAACTCTTTGATGAACTAGGATTGGTTTAAAACCAGATATAGATAAACCCAATCCAATTCCTGTGAAAGCATTTTCAGCAGTAGGTAAATCAAAAACGTTGTTTTTAAATGTTTTATGAAGGTTGAGGGTTGTGCCAAAAACTCCTTTTGGATCGTCAACACCTAGGCCCATTAATATAATTTTTTTATTTTTTTTTATTGATTGCTCAATAGCCTCTCTTATAGCTGTATTATAATTCAATAATCTTTCTCTCATTGTTTTTATTTATATATATTTTTAAAAATTATTTTTTTGTTTGGGTAATTGCTATTAATTGCGAATTTAAATGCACTATCTATTTCAGAAAAAATTTTTCTATTTAATTTTATCAAGTAATTTTCTGATATTATCCTTCTCTTAATTAGATTATTTTTTATTCTATTTATCTCATCTTTTTTGTGCCAAAGTTTAGTTAATTTCTCATTTCTATATCCTAAATGGTCATCGTAATTGGGTCCGCAATGTTCTAAATACCTGTATGTATCGATTTGAAAAAAAAAAGGTCTAGAAATTTTTTTAACTTTTTTAACAATTTTACCCATAGTATTATAAATCTCAAATAAGTCATGAGACTTAAGATGAACTGACTCTACGCCTGTTGCTTCTGCGATTTTACAAATATTTCTTAATTTACTCTGTCTTTTTTTTATATCTGAATACACTGAAAAATTATTATTTTCGCAGACAAATATTACTTTTAAGTTATGCAAACTTGCAAAATCTAAGCTTTCTAAAAAAACTCCTTCTTCAGTTGATCCATCCCCTAAGAATATTACAACAATGTCTTTATTATTTTTTAATTTGTTTGACCAAGCTTTTCCAACTCCTATTGGTATTGAACTTCCAACTATTGGAACCGCTCCCAATATATTAGCATTTAAATCAATTAAATGCATAGACCCACCCAGTCCACCTGCACTACCAGTTTCGCGACCATGAAGTTCAGCAATCATTTTTTTTAGATTTCCACCTTTAGCAAGATAATGTGCATGAGATCTGTGAGCACTAAATATTGAATCATTTTTTTTCAAGTTTTCACAAACTCCCACAGCAACTGACTCTTGTCCTACAGATAAATGAATTGGGCATCTCATTTTTTTTTCTGCATACCTTTTTGAAATTTCAAGTTCTACAGATCTTATTCTCAATGTCTTATAAAACAAATTTTTTCTTAATGTATTATTTATTTTCATAAAATTTATTTATTGTTTTACAAATATATAATATTTCATTTTTTTTTAAGTATTGATTTATTGGCAAGGTTAAAATCGTTTTAGATTGCTTAATTGTATTTGGTAAATTAAATTTTTTAAATCCTAATTTTACTGACGCTGGCTGAAGATGAATTGGTGTAGGGTAATGAATAGCTGTACCTATTCCTTTTTGTTTTAAAAAATTTTTTAATTTATTTCTTTTTTTAACCTGAACTACGAAAGTATGATAAGTATTAAACTCTTTGTTTTTTTCAATAGGGAAAAAATAATTTTTTTTATTTAAGTTTTTTATATACAATTTTACATTCTCTCTTCTTTTTTTAATTATTTTTTTTAAATTTTGTAATCTCAAATTCAAAAAAGCGGCTTGTAAATTATCCATTCTTGAGACGAATCCAAATTCTTTAACATTATCTCTACTTGCCATGCCGTGATTTCTCAATCGATAAACTCTATCATATATTTTTTTATTATTTGTTATTAAAAATCCTCCATCACCTAAAGCATTTAAATTTTTTAAAGGATGTGTAGAAAAGCAGCCAACGTTACCGAATGTTCCAGCAAATTTATTATTGTACTTTGACATGATTGATTGGGCACAATCCTCAATAACCGCAAGTCTATATTTTCTTGCAATTTTACAAATTTTATCCATAGAACATACTCTTCCAGTTAAATGGACTGGCATTATTGCTTTTGTTTTGCTTGTAATTTTTGATTCAATAAGATTTTCGTCAATATTTTGATCGTTTTTTACATCTATAAATACAGGTTTTGCTCCAAGGTGAATTATTACAGCAGTTGAAGCTATAAATGAGTTTGAGGGTGTAATTACCTCATCTCCCCTTTTTATCCCAATTGCGAATAAAGCAAGCGTTAAAGCATCTGTTCCACTATTTAAAGCAAGAGCATATTTTGTATTGAGATTTTTCTTTAAGTTATTTTCAAATTTTAATACTTCATCTTGTGAAGTAACAAATTCACCTTTTTTAACTATTTTTTTAAAAACATTAACCAATTTTTTTTCTTCATTTAAATATTGTTTATAGAAATTTACGTAAGGTATTTTCATTTTTTTCTATAAAAGTTAGAAACTGTTTTAATTATATATTTTATTTGACTAATTGATAAATGTTGGTCACATGGAAAACTTATTATTTTTTTCGCATGAAGATCTGTGATTGGAAAATCTCCTTTTTTATGTGATAAAAATTTGACTGCTTCTTGAAGATAAATCGGCTTTGGATAATGTATTTTGGCTTCTATTCCTTTTTTTAAACAATATTTTAAAAGCTCATTTCTTTGTTCAGCAAATACGATATATAAATGATATACTATTTTATAATTTTTTATTCTTGGTGGTATAGAAATTTGTTTTATTTTACCTAATCCTAAATCTAACAATTTTGCATTTTGAATTCTTTTTTTTGCAATTTGTTTTGCTTTAGGAATCAGCCAATTTCCAACAACTGCCTGAAATGTGTCTAAACGAGAATTATAACCACATATCTTTACAGTATCTCTATCTATTAAACCATGGTTTCTGAGCAGTTTAAGTTTTTCATAATATGTTTTGTTTGAAGTAACTATTACTCCTCCATCAGACCATACATTGATATTTTTAAGAGGGTGAAGAGAGAATGCTCCAAAATCACTCCATGTACCTGCATTTTTATTATTTATAGATGCCAAAATAGACTGACAAGCATCTTCAACAATTGGTATTTTATATTTTTTTGAAATTTTTTTTAATCCAACCATGTTTGTCATATATCCAGTGAAATGAACAGCAACTATAGCTTTTGTTTTTTTTGATATTTTTCTTTCTATTAAGTTTATATCCATGCAAAAAGTATTATCACAATCTATAAATACTGGTCTTGCTCCAAGTTCAGTTATAGCGCCCACGGTTGCTACGAAAGTATTAGCGGCTGTAATTACTTCGTCGCCTGGTTTTATATTTAAACACTTTAAACTCAGTTTAATTGCATCCGTACCTGAATTAACTCCAACTGCGTATTTGGTGCCAATTAAATTTGCAAATTTTTTTTCAAATTTTAATAAAGGTTTGCCTAATGTAAAATCACCAGTGGATACAAATTTTTTTAAATCTAACCAAAGATTATTACAATTAGAAAATTGCTGTCGAAGATATGAATATCTAACTTTCATAAAATTAATATTTATTTCTTTAAGTCGTTTAACTCTTTTTTTAATTCATCGTATTCATGCATTTTTTTTTTCATAAAATTTAGAGTTAATTTTGTTTTTTCAGATAGGCCTTTTGTGGTCAATGAATATAAATAATTTATCTTATTAGGATTTCTTCTAAGATTTCTTTTGAAATGTTTAATCTTAACAAAACCTTTTTCTTGTAGAGCTCTTAAACAATAGTTTAATTTACCGAGACTGTAGCCAACTTCTTTTGCTAGTTCTCTTTGAGTAAGATTATCGTTCCTGCCGATCTTTCTTAAAACTTTAAAATATTTTTCCTGATCATCCATATGTTCAACTTTTGAACGAATATAATGTTCATTTGTTGAACTGTAAAGTAAAAATTACCTTTGTCCTCAAGTTTTTCGATTTTGCCTTTAATAAACATAAGAAAATTAATGAGTTCATAAATAATAAGTATTTCTTTATAAAAAAAGTCATATATAGAAAATTCTGAAATACATAACTAAATGAAAAATTATTGGAATAAATATTATAAACTTAAAAAAAGTCCATTGGCCTCATCTAGCTTTGCTAAATATTGTTGGAAAAATTATTTAAAAAAAAATAAATCCTTACTTGAAATAGGATGTGGGAATGGAAGAGATTCATTTTTCTTTTACAAAAAAGGAATGAGGGTTACAGCAATTGATAAAAGTAATCCTATTATCAAAAAAAATATTCAAAGAAATAGAAAGATAAACTTTATTGATATGGATATCACTAGTAAAAAATTATATTCAATTGGTAAATTTGATTATATCTATGCTAGATTTTTTTTGCATGCAATAAACTCTAAATCACAAAATAATTTGTTTAAAAATATCAAAAAGCTATGCTCAAATAAAAAATCAATAATGATGTTTGAATTTAGAACAATTAAAGATCCTTTATTTTTAAAAGGAAAAAAAATTAGTAAATATGAAAGATTAACAGATCATTACAGAAGGTTTATTGATAAAGATATTTTATGCAAATATTTAGCAAAAAAGAAGTTTACATTTATTAATATTATTGAAAAAAAAGGATTAGCTAAATATAAAAAAGACAATCCTGTTCTTTGTAGGTTAGTTATAAAAAAAATTAAATGAATAAAAAAAGTAAAGGTTTTGTGATTTGGGTTACTGGATTATCTGGTTC
>MDSZ01044507.1_pt1 | contig 21903 bp, 27 predicted proteins | sample 811201 | NCBI WGS metagenome assembly MDSZ01 (sample SAMN05326647, study PRJNA326480) | marine metagenome | isolation source: seawater | place: Indian Ocean: North | collected 2010 | reverse complement strand
ACAACAAGAACTTATTATGAATGGATTTTAATTACACCATCAGATTATGGTGTAGATTACACTTTTTCAAATTATACAAATAGTTTACAAGGGTCTAATGGCTCAACCACTGACACACAATTACTTTTATATGACTCAGATCATATACCAGATTCATCAACTGTAATTATTCAAGCACCACAAATATATAATAACTCAGCTAGTTTTGGTTTTGGTGGCGGACAAACTAACTCTATAAACAATAGTTCAATTTTTGCAGATGACGGACCTTTTGATGCAACTTTACAATTAAATGAAGAGCAATACCTAGTCGTATTCACTTCTTTTAGAGCAGATGCACTTGGCTCAATGAGTGTAGATGTACACGGACCAAATTCAATTTCATGGTCTACAATACCTGAACCAGCAACCTTTGGTTTAACAGCAATAGGAGTAACACTTTTATGGATGAGCAGAAAGAAATATCTTTCATCTCAAAAATAAATCAAAACATAAACCAAAGGAAATAACATGGAAAACATACTAACATATATTAGAGGTGGACTGTCAGCTATTATGGAAATAGGTGTCGCTCTAGTTTCTATAAGTATATTAGCAGAAGTTCTTTTCGGTGCAGGTGCCTTATTCGGTGCAGACGTTATCGGAAATGTAACTTCAATCGTAAAAGGAATAGGTGGAGAAAACGGACTAGTAGGTCTTGTAGCTTTATTTGTTCTAGTCGCTTTATTGAAAAAGAACTAAAGTAGTAACAAAGATAGTTATGGTTGACACAAAATCCTTCTGAGGAAAGTAAATACCATAACTATCTTAATTATATAGGAGTTTATCATGGAAGATTTTAGAAAATTACAAGAAGCGTTCTTAAAGAACGAGCAAGACTTACAACCAGTACCAATTCAAGAAAACAAGGATAATATTTCAGTTGTATCTGAAGAAATGATACCATTATTTAGTATTCGAGTTGCCATTGACCCTAATTCAGACCCAATTATGGCATATAATATGTCTGCAAATAGAACACCAATTTATGACAAAAATACAGGTGTACCTATCGTAGATTTCTTTACTAAGAATTATCCTACTTTATCATTATTATATTTAGCTAACTCAGATGATAGAAAGTTAATTGACCAATATCTAGAGCAAGCAATGACCATGACAAATGAAGAAGTTGATCAAGATGAAACTCCAGAAGTTGAAGAGGATCCTGAAAAGTTTGATGCTGAAGAAGAAGATCAAACAGACGTAGAAACTTCAGAAATTAAAGCAGAAGGTTATACAAAAGAAGAAGTTTACAGATTATGTCACTCTAGAGACCATGACTGTGCTACAATTATAGAACACTCTGAATTTGGTTTAGGAAAACCTTTATACGGTAGACACGCAATACCAGACGAGAAAGGTTTCGTAGAATGGTATGATGTTAGATTTAAACATGGTGTTGAAGAAAAAATTTATACTAAAGACGTTAAAATACTAGCGTCTGAATCTCACATGAAAAAAGATGAAGAGTTAATAACTGATGAAGAACATTCTGAGCATGAGATAGTAGTAGGTGATTACACCACTAAATTCTTCCATATGTGTGGTTCAGCACAAAAAGTTATGAGTGCAAATAAAGATATTCCAGGTGCAGATGTTTTAGCACAATTACAAGATGAGTTTTACGAACTAGAAAAAAATGTAATGCTTGTAGGTCAAGCATCTGAGCAAGATAAGTTAAATGCACAAACTCTTTACAACCAAATAATGACAAAAGCTGGTGAAATAGGATTAGCTGATGAGATTGATGATTACATGAAAATGCATATTGACTCAATATTAATAGGTGACCCTAAACCTGGTTTTGGTAGAACTGATACAGAAGAAGAAGTTAGTGAAGATTACATTGAAAACCCTGAAGAACATGATCACACTGATGTAACAGTTACTAAATTAAAAGGTTATGCTGAAGAAGAGGCTTATCAAGACCACCCAAAGTCAGATGATGATGATGAAAGAAGTGTTGAAGTAGAGCCTAATGAGACTGAAGAAACACCTATAGCTGAAGAAGAGATTGATGAAGGTAAAATGAAAGAACTTCATATGTTAGTATCTAAAGGTGTTAAAGACCCTAAAAAAATTGCTAAAGAATTAGGTTTGAAATCATCTAAAGATACTTTTGATGCAATTACGTCTTTAATTAAAGGCATAGATGAAGAAGTCACTGAAGCTAAAGGTGGAAAAAGAATTGCTAATAAAAAAATGAAAATTAAAAATGTTACTGATTTAAAACATTTTATTGTAAGAAACTACTCAATCACAGGTAAACCTAAAAATGACCCTGATGAATTAAGTACCTCTGATGAAATAATGCAAGCACCAAGTTGGAATGCAGTAAAAGGTATTCTTCAAAAGAATATGTTTGATAAAAATGAAATGAATCGTTTATATGATGAACTTATTAATTATCAATTAGAATCAGCAAGAGATTTTCTACAAATAGTAGAGGAAGACTAATGAAATACATATCACCTGAGCAAGCTTTTTCTAAAATGAATGAAGATAAAGTGAATGAAGATGGTCATAAAGACATCGCATCTATTAAAACACAAATAGAAATAGCGATGTCAGCCTTAACAAAAATGGCAGTTGCTGTTGACGAACTACCAGAAGATGCAGATTTACCAACTTGGTGGACTAATAAAGTTGCAATCGCTGTAGACAAGTTAGACGGAATGGCAGACTACATAGATGCTAAGAATGTTTTATCAACTATGGATGACGAGAACGATGTGCTAGATTTAGATGAAAATGCTTCTAAATCTTCTATCAATGATTTAGTTCAAGATATTAGAAGTAAAAACATTGTATATGCAGACGTTACTCAAAAATCAAGACAAAGTCATAAGTTTTATATAAAAGGTGTACCTGAAATATCAGGTGGAGACATATTAATTCGAACTGATGGTGATAAGAGTCAGTTTGTTCATATTCAAATAGAACAAATCAAAGATATTACAAGACGGGATAAAGCAGTATCTATAAATCTAAAAAAATAAGGTGAACAAATGTCTGATTTTAGAATAATTCAAGAAGCCTATGACTCTATGACTGATGAAAGCATAAAGGTAGGCGGACCAAAACTTACTTCAAAAGACATAGTTAAGAAAATCAAAAAGAATAGAAATAAACTACCTTCTCTCAAACCTTTTGAAAAAATATTTTCTAAATTTTCACCTACTGAATTACATAGTCGTGATGATTTAGAAGGTATGTTACCTGATTATGTAAACAGTGCAGAGATAACAGCTTTATTTGAAGACTCAGAAGAAATTACTGAATTATTTAGTGGTGACATGGTGAGTAAAGACATGATGCGTTCTAGAGAAGGTGCTAAATTACAATCAGAACTAAACAAACTTACAGTTCAAGCACTAAAGTCAATGCCTGGTTCACCAAATCAGAAAAAAATAATTAAAAAAATAAATGTTGTTCGCAAAAAACTAGGTATGCAACCTCTATCAGAATAAGGAGGAAAAATGTCATACTTTAGAGAATTTCAAGAAGCTTATCATTTAATGCTTGAAGCTGGTGTTACTTTCGAAAGACAAGAAAACGAATTTGTTTTAGCTATCAATAATGCCGTAATAGAAAACTCAGATCAGCCAATAACAATAAAAACAAAAGATGCAACAATAAAGAATGTAATCAAGGCAAAAAAATACACTGGTAGACAAAAATCAGGGTCAGAGCCATATACAGATGTTCAACTAATTACGAAAAGTAAAGTAATAAATCTTTCAATGAAAGGTCCGAATGCACCTAGTTTAGCAGGTGGTGGATTAAGAGGTATAGAGGAAATTATTCCTGGATTAGGTGCTAGATTTTTTAAGTCTGCTTATGATAATCATGTTAAAAAGGGTTTAAAAGCTGGTGATAAAATACCTGATACTTATGGTAAACTAAATGATAAAGACAAAAAATTACTTGTCATAGGTAATAAGTCTATGGGAGGTCCGATTGATTATATGTATATAGGTCCCATGGATGTAAAATCTACATTTAAAAAAGGTGTATTAGAACTAAATGGTAATCTCACAGACGCTAAAAAATATGCAAGTTCAAAAGATTTATTTTTTAGATTAAGAGCAAGACGAGTAGATCAAACATTTGACCCTGACGCAACTGATAGAAATGGTGTACCTAAAATATATGGTAAATCACCTTCTAGAGGTGACAGTGTAGGCAGATTGGTAGTTACAGATAGACCAGCTAGGTCAAGAGATATTATTACATTTTAATTTATAAATAAGTTAGTTGTTTAGTATAATAGTACATAAGTTTAGTAAAAAAAGGTTAGTATATGTTTTTAGATAAAGATGCACTCTCAAACTCTCTCAAGAATAAGTATCTACTAGTTGTTGTAGGTAAACTTCAAGATGAAGACAGAAGTATTATTAAGCACACATTAAATCTATATGATAAAAATAAAAATTATGTAGGTGAATCTCACATCGAGAGTGCTTTTTTCAAAGATATGTCAAGAGGTTTAAAATCTCTATACGGTATCAAAGAAAATACATCTGTCATGTTTTTTAAAAATGGATTTTTAGAACATAAGAGACAAGGTGATGAAGTTCTTTTTAATAAAAGAAGTAATATCAATGATGTCATAAATAACATCTTTCAAATTAATCTACCGATGTATACAAAATTAGGGAGATAATATGAGTGAAGAAAAACCCTTTGTAGTAGTAAACTATCCAGCAGATACATCTGGTTGTTATTTTTATAGAATGTTAGCACCTAGATTATCAGTTCAATCATGTATAAACAACGTAACTTTTACCGAGACAAGTAGATTCATAGGAGACCCTCAATGGTTTAATGATGTCAACTTATGTCATCTTCAAAGACAAGTAAATGATGTTCAATGTGACTACTATACTAAATTTATTGTACCAGTTAGTCAAAGAACAGGTATGTGGGTTGTTTATAATATTGATGATGCAGTAGGAATGGATGATATTCCAAAATATAACTCTGCTTGGGAGGCCTATCAAGACCCTAAATTAATGCAGAATGTAGCAATGATGATGCAACAATCTGATTTTCTTCTTGTAACAACAGAATATTTAAAAAATTATTATGTTTCTAAATTTGGTGTAGACCCTAAAAAGACTTTAGTAATACCTAACTATCTACCTAAATGGTGGCTTGGTCAATACTATGATTTACAAAGGTCGTTATCTAACTATGATAAACATAAAAAGAAACCTAGAATAGGTGTTATAGCTAGTAGCACACACTACGATATACATAATAAAAATGATGGTATTGATGACTTTACACATATTATACCTTTTATCAAAAGAACTATGGACAGATATAGATGGGTGTTTGTAGGTTGTGTACCTCAACAATTACAATCACCTGAATTTAAAGGAAAGTTTGATTTAGTTAGAGGTGAAAATATTATGAACTATCCTGATCTGATAGGTTCTATAAATTGTCAAGTAATAGTTCAACCACTTTTAAACAATGAATTTAATAGATGTAAATCTAATATTAAATTTCTAGAGGCGGCCGCCTTAGGTACACCTCTTATTGCTCAAAGACTTAACATATACGAACCATACACTGATTTATTATTTGATGACTCTGCTGAATTACAAGAGAAGCTAGACTATGTATTAAGTGATAGAGAAAAATTCAAATCAATCATTAAGAAACAGAAAAAAGAACTTGATAATGGTAGAGGAGGAAAAGGTTGGTGGTTAGAGAATAATCTAGAAGACTGGGCACAATTCTATAGACTAACTAAAAAATGTCTGAATATTGATTTAAATTTGATATTAGAAGAAGAAAAGAAAAAAGAAACTGAAAAAGAGCAAGAAGAAATATCAAAAGATTTGGAGATAATTAGATGATAGCTATTGGTATTGTAAATCATAAAAGACCTTTTAAATGGGTAGATTCAATTATTAAAAGTTGTGTTAAACAGACTTTATTTGAAGAGCAAGATTTTAATTTAATTATATCAACTGATAATCCAGAAGAATATAAAGACATAAAGTTTGATAGAGATATAAAAATTGAGATTATTGATAACACTGAATTAAGTATTGCACAATCAAAAAATTCTATTATTGAAAAAGCAGTTGAATTAAAATCAACAAAACTTTTTATTATAGAAGACGATATTGTGGTCGATGAAACTTATAATCAAACTTTTGAAGAATATTATAACTTACTAACTGACATGAATTTAGGTTTAGTGTTTAACTGTTATACTAAAAATTCTAATAATGTGATTAACTTTCCTTCACCTAGATTATTAATAGGATTTAAAGGTCATGCAAACTGTGAAATGTTAACTACTAACAGACATGAAGTAGGTGATTTTTCTCTGATTGATTTAGAAAAGAATAAAGAAAGATTTAATGAAGATTTAAAAATATTTGATTTTAGTGAATATGTGTTTAAATCTTGGAAGAAGGGACATTTACCATTCTTAAATCAATTCTTTGATGTGCCAGACTCTTGGGATAAAATATATGCTAATACAGAATGTGAAACATCATTAAGAGTATATAAAGATGAAGAAGTTGCTAAAGATAAAGAAATAATGGATCGTGTTGTAAATAATGAATGGAAAGTAAACAACGAATTAGATGATGTTATTAAATATATTAGAGAACAACTAGGAGTTTAAAATGGAAGAAAGCAGAAATACAGGAACAGAAGTAGCATACGAACAAATAAAAATAGGTGAAACTTTTATCAGAGATGGTAAAAGATGGGAAAAAACAAAAGACGGTGATGTTGAAATTGGAGTTGCAGAAACTACTATTGCAGACTCTGGTAAAATATTACTTGAAAACACACTTTTAAACGGATAATTTATGCAACCAGGATTTAGACAATCTGACGCAGAAGAAATATTGGCTCGTTATAATACACCAACTGACGACCATATGTATGTAGATGATGCACACAGAATAGGCTCAAGAGATGGTAAGTTTGACCCTGTAAAATGTGAAGTCTTTGGTGAAAGAGTTGCTATAAGAAAAGATGAAATGTCTGAAGAAGTAAACATGGAAGGCATTGTCATACCTACTAAAACTATTGCTGGTTTTAAAGGCTCAACAGGTACAGTAATTAGTATTGGAAAAGATGCAGTTAAAAGAACAGGTCTAAAAATAAATGATAGAGTTAAATTTGACGACTGCTCACCTTTCTATGATACATATCCGGTGATAATAACAAATTCAGAAAATGTAATAGTTAAGGTAAATGAAAAAGAAGAACATATACCTTTGAAAGAAGATGCTTTTGTTTTAGAACACAAAGCACTATCTGAGTTAGAAAAATCTTTTCAACAAAGTTCAATAATATTACCTAATTCTAATGCAGATGCTAAAATAGGTAAGGTAATCAAAGCTGATAAAGATTCAACAGTTAAAGTAGGCGATAAAATACTTATGACAAAAGATGAAACTGTCGCTGAAATAAAATCTAAAAAAGGAAAGTATTTCATATACAAACCAAACAGTTTAATTGCTGTAATTGAAGAGTAATTACTGTATAATACAGTATGTATAGAAACATTTCATACGTTCAATCAAAAGATAAAAAGTCTGCATTCATTGATTTATGGACTTGGGACGATTCAGGTAATCGAATATATAAAAGAATACCACATAAGTCCTTTGTAACTTACGAAGTTAATTATAAAACAGACTTACAAAGTATATATGGTACTAATCTTAAACGTAAATTCTTTGAAACAACTTCTTCAAGGTATCAATGGATAAAAGACCACCCTGAGAAAAAGATATTTGAGTCATCTACACCTGAATTTGAATTTCTAAATTCTAAGTATTCAGACATTTATCAAGATACTGACTTTGCAAAACATGAACTTCGCACTCACTATATTGATATTGAGATTGCGATTGAAGACGAGTTTCCTTCTACAGATAAAGTAGCTTATCCTATTAATCTTATTACAGTTTACGATAGTGATCATAAAAAATATTTTACCTGGGCATTAGGTGATTGTAAATCGCATAGAGATGATGTTCAACTATTTCTATTTGATAGTGAAGTAAAATTACTTAATCACTATTTAAATTGGCATCAAAGAAACTTTCCAGATGTAATCACTACTTGGAATGGTAAGTTATTCGATATACCTTATATGTGTGGTAGAATCAAAAAAGTTTTAGGTGAAGAAGCTATGAAGAGTATGTCACCTGTAAATCGTGTTAAACAACACAAAGATAGAATGACAGGTGAACCTTTGTTCATTATAGATGGTATCACTAACTGGGATTATTATGTTCTATACAAAAATAAGTTTCTTAAGAAATCTCAAGGCTCTTATAGTTTAGGTAATGTAGGTGACTATGTTCTAGGTATTGGTAAGATAGAATATGAAGGTTCAATGAAAGACTTATATAAAAAAGACTTTCAGAAGTTCTTTGAATATAACGTAAGAGATGTAGAAATACTTGTATTATTAGAGAAAAAAGAACAGTTACTAAAACTATCAAGAAGTATTTGTAATATGTCTTTAGCACCTTATGAAAAGATTTATGCTTCAATACCTTATATCATAAACTGTCTTGCACTTTACACATATAATACTACAGGAAAGATTTTTCCTAAAGTTACACAATCAGTAAAAGATTCACATCGTTTTGAAGGTGCATTTGTATTTCCCACAGTGCCTGGTTTCTTTAAAAATGGCGTTGCAGTTATCGACTTAAATTCTCTATATCCTAATACTTTAATATCAGGTAATATGTCACCTGAAACTAAAGTAGGTACTTTTGAAAAGATAAGTGATGATGAATATTCTGTTCATACAGTTAAAGGTGACACTAAACATTTAAACAAAGAGCAGTTTGATAAATTACTTGAAACCAAATGTATCAACACAGATAACAAAACTTTATTTCTTAAACATGAAGTTAGAGAAGGTATTGTTCCTACTTTTTGTAAAAAGATGTATGCTGACAGAAAGAAATTTCAGAATAAAATGAATGATGTTATTCGTCAAATATCAAAGACGAAAGAAGAAAGAGATTATGACCCTGAGATAATCAAAGAACTAGAGTTTGAAAGAGACCAATATAACTTTATACAGTATACTTGGAAGATTTTCTTAAACTCTATCTATGGTATGTTTGGTACTGAATTTAGTCCTATCTATGATATTGATATTGCACAATCAATCACACTTAATGGTCAGTTTGTTATTAAAGCTATACCTGAATTTGTAGTTGAACACATGAAAGAAAAGTATTCAGCAAAAGGTGATATTGTTTTATTTGGTGATACTGATTCGATAGGTATTAATTATGAGTCAGCAGTTAAAATATATTGTGAAGAAAATCAAAAAGACATAGATGATTTATCAAGACATGATATAAGAATGATAACAAAAGAACTCGATGAGTTTGTTAATAAAGACATCAACGAACATTGTTCTAAAATTGTAAATGAAAGATTTAATACTACACAAGGTTCTAATATTGCGTTTTCTAGAGAAAAGTTTTGCATGGAAGCAATGTTCTTTTCAAAGAAACATTATATATTACACATAGTAGATAAAGATGGTCATAAAACTGATGAGTTTGATTATAAAGGTGTTGATATAGCTAAAAACGAATTAGCACCTCAAGTAAAAGACTTTCTTAAAACTATATTTGAACGAATATGTCGTGAAAGATGGGACCAATCAAAGTTCAATGAAGAACTTGAGAATGTTTGGGACAACTATAAAACTTTACCTTTTGAAGAAGTTAAAAGAAACACAGGTTGGAATACAGATAAAAAATCAACAGGTTTCTTAAAAGTAGAATCACATACAGGTACTCATGTAAAGGCGGCACATTATTACAATCAAATGTTAGAACATTTTAATATTAAAGATAAATATGATGAACTAAAAGTAGGTGATGATGTTCAGTGGTGTTATATAAATCAAGATAATCCTTTCAATATCGAAGTTATCGGATACAAAGATATTTATCCAAAAGAGTTTTCAGAGGCTTTTCAAGTTGATTACACAACTAAATTTGAAAAAGATATTGTAAAACCTTTGAAGCATTTATGTGATATAATGAATTGGCAACCTTTTAATCCAAACGAGCAGACTGCTCAAAATATATTTGATTTGTAGTAAATACCAAACAGTAGGAGATTATAATGGCAATATTTGATGTATTTAGAAAAAACAAAGACGAGATAAATCCCTCTGCTGAGGTGATGCAAGATGTTCAAAACATTGATCAAGAAGAAGGTGTTGAAGTTACAAGACCTAATAGAGAAGATGAACGTATTAGTACAACTCTTGCCTATCCAACACAAGATTCAATTCATGACTTTTTGGCCGCACCCGTGTCATCTGAAAAATTTAAAAGATTAAATGAGTACAGAGCAATGTCAAATCATGTAGAAGTATCAGATGCTATTGATGAAATTTGTGATTCAATATATGCGACAGATGATACAGGTAAATTTTTAAAACTAAAAATAAACAATGAGAAAAAGTTCACGGATAAACAAATGTCTATATTAAATGATGAGTTTGAAAGATTTGTAGAACTTTATGATTTTGAAAGAAATATTTTTAATTATTCAAGACAATTTGTCGTTGAAGGTGAAATAGCATTTGAAAATATTATAGACCCTAAAGAGCCAAAAAAAGGTATACTTTCTGTAAAACTTTTAGAAAACTCAAAGTATGAATTGTTAAAAGATTTAAAATCGTATGATTTGATAGGTATATATTTTGATATATCACCTGCTGAGTCATATAAAGTTCTTACAAGTAATTATGGACAATCTTTTAGTTACTTTAATGACGTAGACAGAAACTCAACATCATATTCTTATCAAGATGCTTTCAAAGATGATAAAAAAATACCTTTGTTGTTCAGTCAAATTACATATATACATTCCGGTGTATTTGATGCAAATAGAACATATTCTGTTCCACCTCTTGATAAAGCAAGACAGGCCTATAGACAACTTATTCTAATAGAAGACGGTGTTTTAATTTATCGTGTTGCAAGATCACCTGAAAGATTAGTATTTAATATAGCATCAGGTAATACAAGTGGTCAAAAAGCACAACAACAATTATTACAAATGGTTAAAAGATTTAATCAAAGAAAAACAACAAAAGCAACCAATGGTAACAATAGAGGTATTTCAAATGAATACGATCCACATCAAGTTGTTGAATCTTATTGGTTCTTAAAACCTGATGGAACAGATGGTTCTAGTGTTGAGAGTATTGGTGGAAGTTCAGACTTTGGTGAACTAGAAGATTTAAAATTCTTTACTAGAAAACTATATCGTGCATTAAAAGTACCTTTTAGTAGATTTGAACAACCAGAAAATACAATAAGTCAAGGTGAAGATATTACTTATGAAGAGTATAAGTTTGCTAAATTTGTTAGAAGACTACAACAACAAATATCATCAGGTGTTCAAGAAGCATTTTTCACACATTTAAAACTTAAAGGTTTATACGAACAATATAAAATATCTCATAGAGATATTCTAGTAGACTCTACACCACCAGCTTTATATGAATTGTATCAGACATCAAGATTAAACGAATTAAAATATAATACATATAGTCTTCAAGCAGGTGATGATTCATTCTCAAAAACTATTGCGATGAAGAAAATATTAGGATTCACAGATGATGACATTGAAGAGAATGAAAAAATGCTAACTATGGAACTAGAAAAACAAGCAGAACGTGATTACATGATTGAGAAAATTCAAGAGTTTGGTTCTAGAGAGGCAGCCGAAAAGGCAATAGCAAAAGAACAAGAGCAAGATTCAGACGATTCAGACGACTTCTAGAAGAAAAACAAAAAAAAAGAGGAGGAAAGCACCTATTTATTTAGGTGCTTTTTTTATATAAAAGTGTAAATAATTCTAGACTCAAAGGAGAGAAAAATATGCAAGCACTAAAACTTATTACTGAAAACGATTTTTGGGGTGATTATGAAGTCATTAAAGAAAACGTAGAAGGAAAACCTAGACAAATCAAACTTCGAGGTCCGTTCATGCAAGCTGAAAAAGAAAACATGAACAAAAGAAAATATCCTTATGATGAAATGAAGAAGGAAGCAGATAGATTCAATGAAGAATTTATTAAAACAGGTCGAGCATTAGGTGAATTAGAGCATCCAGATTATGCGTACATAAACTCAGAGCGTGCCGCACAACGAATTATTTCATTAAAAGAAGGCGACAACAAAACTTTCATAGGTGAAGCAATCATACTTGCAACTGATGATGAGCATAATATTAAAGGAACACCTTTAGGTGACATCACTGCTTCATTGATACAATACGGAACTAGATTAGGACAATCAACACGAGGTGTTGGTAGATTAGAAAACGGAGTTGTTAAAGGATACAAACTTTCAACTGTTGATGTAGTTTCTGACCCTTCAATAGGTGAATACGTTGAAGGTATTTTAGAGTCAAAAGATTTCATGATTAATACACATGGTGTTGTAACAGAAATGTGTTATGATAGATTAACAAATCAGTTAAAACACTTACCAAATCATGAGAAATCACAGTACGTTGAAAAAGCTGTGAATGACTTTATAAAAAATATTAAAATAATTTAGAATATAGAATATAGGTATACATTTTTGATAAAAAATTAATGGACTTTTTTGTCATTTTTTTTACTTATTTGTATAAATAGTCAGTAAGGCATATTCTCTAGGAGATACATATATGGAACAAGCTACAGAAAACCTTTATAAGGCAATCACAAAAGGTGATTTTTCAAAGGCGAATGAAATTCTAGGAGACATTCTTCAACATAAAACTGTTGATAGAATCCAAAACATTTTAACACCCCAGGAGGCAAAATAATGAAAGAAGCTATTGAGCAGTTTGTAAACAAGCTGAATGAAGAAGGTATCCTATCAGAGGACCAGATTAAAGGTTTTGAAGAACTTGGTTCTGAAATTCAAAAACAAATCGAAGAGAAAGCTGAAGCTGAAAAAGAAAAAGCAATAGTTGAAGCTAAAGAGGATTTAAAAATAAAATTAGCTGAGTCTGAAGCACATCATGAAGATGAACTTAAGAAGATTGAAGAAACATTTGATTCTGTCATTGAAAAAATGAATGCAATCAATGAGTCTAAAATTAAATTAGCACTTTGCAACTACAAATTAAATGAAAAATTATCATTTGACGAGCAAAAGGTCGTTGAAGGTATTGACAAATATTTAACTACAGTTGTTGAAGACCATCTTCCAGAACAACCAGTTGTTGATTATGCTAAATTAGATAAGCTTGAAAAAACATTTGAAACAATGCGTGAAAGCCTCCTAATCACAAATGATGATGTTCAAGCTAAAGTTGATAGCATACTAGAAGACGTTCAAGAAGAACTTTCTCAAAAATCTGACTTACTTAACGATGCGATTAAGAGAAATATTGAATATAAAGCTAAATTAGACAGAATAGACGCAGAAAATACACTTTCTGAGAAGGTCTCTGATCTTCCAGATTATGAAAGAAAGAAACTTGAAAAGGTATTCTCAGAGTCAACTTCAGAAGAAATAAATGAAGCTTTTGAAAGTGAACTTGAAAAAATTCAAAATGAAGAATATCTAGCAGAAGAAGTTGATAATTCAGCACCTGTTATTCAAGAAAAAGTAGAAGAAGCAAAAAGTGAGTTAGATATGTACGCTCAACTCGCCGAAAGATTTCTTCCTAAGAAATAATTTAAAGATAAGAAAAAAAAGGAGAACAACTAACTATGAAAACAGTATCATACTTATCAAAAGAAGAGCTGTTGGATAAGTGGGCAGGCGTTCTTGATGCTGGTGACGGCATCCAGAACGAGCAAGTTCGTTTGACAACAGCACAGGTATTGGAAAATACCCAGTCTGACTCTACACCTGGTTCGCTAGTTGCAGAAGCACAGACTACAACGAATACTGTTGGGTTTACACAAAACTCTACAGCCATCGGAGCTTCCGATGTTCGTTGGCCTGGGATTGTTATCCCAACTGTTCGCCGTATCTTTCCTGAGTTAATGGCTCATGAATTATTCGGTGTTCAACCTATGAGTTCTTCGCTTGGTTATGCATATGCTATCCGAGCCAAGTACGACACAGGTGCTAAGTTCTCAGCAGGAGCATCTGCTGACAACACAGAACTAGGTTATAACACACAGTTAACTGAATTTACAGGTACTTCAGGTGTTATCTCTGGTCCTTTAAACCCATTATCTGCTAATGCAAATATGCAAGCATATGTGGGTGCGACAGTTGCCATCTCTGGTGACGTTGCAGGCGGAAGCCAAAACACTGGATTCGGTGACGGTCAAGGCGCTTTAGTTCAAACGGCTGAAGGTGCTACAGTTAATGGCAATATGCCAATGGCTAAAATTGACTTAGTTAAAGGAGCAGTTGAGGCTAAATCTCGTAAATTGGCTGCTAACTGGTCGCCAGAACTTGCTGAAGATTTAGCTAACCAGCATGGTGTTGACGTTGACGCTGAAATGACAAGCATCTTGACATATGAAGTTCAAGGCGCTATCGATAGACAGTTAATTACGGCTGCCGTTAAAAATGCAATCAATGATGGATTCACTTCTACTTTCACTCCTGCGAGTGCTGACGGAAGAAACCAAATTGAGCGTATTGGTGCTTTATTAACTCATGTTATCGCTAAATCAAATGCAATCGCTACTAACACAAGACGTGGAGGAGCCAACTTCGCAGTTGCTTCACCTAATGTTGCGGCGATTCTTGAGAGATTAAACTCAGTGCCAATGGTAAATGGAGGAGAAATTCCTACAGTACCACAAGCTGGTGTAGGCGCACTTGCTAAAGTTGGATTAATGAATAGCGGGAAGCAATTACTTCTTCGTGACACATTTGCTCCAGCAAACTCAAGTTACTTATTACTAGGGTACAAAGGTAACACTTCACAAGATGCAGGTATCATTTACTGTCCTTATATCCCTCTACAGCTAATGAGAGCGATTAAAGACTCTGATTTCTCACCAGAAATCGGTGTTCGTACTCGTTATGGTGTATTCGAAGGATACGGTTCAGACACTAACTGGGGAGCTGGAAGATATTATCAGTTCATCAGAGTAGCTGGAATGACTAGCAGTACCTCACAAGGTCTTGGTAAATTATTCACATTTGCTTAATCGTAAATGTAATGTTTACACGAAAAGAGCATCAAAAGATGCTCTTTTTTTTTATCTAAATATAGTTTTTACAGTATAATATAGTATGGACAAAGTTATAGTTTACACTTGTATTACAGGCGGAAAGAATGATCTTCTTGAGTATGACAAAGAAGATGGTATTCAATATATTTGTTTTTCAGAAGATGATATAAAAACAAAAACAGATCAATGGCAAATAATGGACTTAGAATGGTCTTTCGATGACCCAAGAAGAACAGCTAGATACCATAAAATAATGTCACAAGACGTTTTACCCGAACATGATTACAGTGTTTGGTTTGATGGTTCTATGTTACCAAAAGTTAACATTAGAGATTTAGTTAATTGGGTAAAAGGTAAAAATGCAGATTATTGTGCTAGACCTCATCCAGGTTGGAACTGTATATACACAGAGTCAATGAGAATTAGAGAATTAAACGGACAATTTTTTAAATTAAGTGATGAAGAGATACAAAAAATAGATGATGTTCACACTAGATATGAAATAGAAAAGTTTCCTCGTAACTATGGACTTCATGAAACAGGTGTTTTAGTAAGAAAGAATTGTAGTGAAGTACATGATTACAATGAATTATGGTGGAAAGAAGTAAAAGAAAACTCTGTTAGAGACCAATTATCATTTGATTACATTAGGTGGAAAACAAAAAAAGAAATCACAGATATAGCAAGAGTGTGGTTTGAACAAGTACAACACAAACATATGGTATGAGTAAAAAAGTATTATTAGCAGGTCCTTTTTTAGGAGAATTAGGTTGGGAATTATTTTGTTGGCAAGGTTATGTCCGTGCTAAATCTAAAGACTTTGATAAAACAATAGTTATAAGTAGACCTCTCAATAAACATTTATATGAAGACTTTGCAGAAGTTATTGAATTTGACCCAGAAAGTAATCTAACAGAAGCTTGGTGGTGTAATAATGCAAAATCACCTAATGAACTTATTAAGAAAGTAAAAGAAGAAAAAGGTGTTACTGCAATACTATTTGGTGATTTCGATATAGGTTATAGATGTCAAACAGATGGTCTACACACCTTATCTGATAAGTTTAAAGAACAAATATTCTATCAATATGGTAATTTATCTTCTTTACCTTTTACTATAGATGTTGTAATTCATGCAAGAAATAAAGATACAGGAGACTTTAGAAATTGGAGTAAAGATAAATGGCAACAATTAGTTGATAAGTTAAATAAAGAACATGATTTACATATAGCTTGTATAGGTGGTTCTGATTCTTTTCATTTAGAGAACACTGAAGATATGAGAATGATAGAAATGAATAAACTAACTAATGTTTTACATTCATCAAATATGATTGTTGGTCCTAGTTCAGGTCCTTTACATTTAGCAAGTTTATGTGGTACAAAACAAATAGTTTGGAGTACAGAACATAATAGAAAAAGATATGAGAATGACTGGAATCCTTTTAACAGTGAAGTAGTATTTTATTCAGATGAAGATTGGGACCCAAGTGTTGACTCTATCTATAATATTATATCAGATGAATTATGAAGATATTATTCGTAGGTGTTTTTACAGAAGGCTCAACTAACGTCTCTCAAAGAGATAGTCTTTTAAGATTAGGACATACAGTAGATGAATTTCCTTATCGCTCTTTTCAAAATCCAAACCTAGAATTACTTAAAATATATGATACAAAGTATGATATATTGTTAATAGCTAAAGGTAATAATATAGAACCAGACGTTATAAATCTTTTTAAATATAAAAATAAATGTTCTTTTGTTTATTGGTTTATGGACCCTTTAATGACATTTTCAGAGGAAATGTTACACAAAACAATTATAGCAGATGCGGCCTACTTCGACAAGAAAAATGTATTAGAAGTTGCAAAGAAATATCATGATAAATGTTATTATCTATGTGAAGGATATGATGAGACAATAGATACAGTTCAAGATGTAAATAAGGAATATGATATATCTTTTATAGGAAACGTGTATAATAATAGAGGAGACGTTTTAGATAAAATAAAAGATATTAAAATTATTAGTAATGCGTATGGTAAACAACACTCTATTGAAGTTGGCAAATCAAAAATAAATTTAAATATTTGTACAGATAATGGTGCGTCTGATAGAGTTTACAAAGTATTGGCAGCCGGTGGTTTTTTACTAACAGATGATTGGGAAGGTAGAGAACTAACAGGTTTAGAAGATGAAAAGCATTTAGTGATATATAAAAATTTAGATGATCTTAAAACAAAAATAAAATTTTATTTAAAGTATAATTATGAAAGAGAAAGAATTGCAAAAGGCGGACTAAATGCTGTTAAAAATTTAACAAGAGACGCCTGGGCAAGAGGTATAGTAGATGAAAAATAATCCATATAGTATTGTGCAAATGTTTGAAGAAGAGATAGCTAATTATACAGGTTCACCTTATGCTGTTTCTGTAGATAGTTGTACTAACGCCGTATTCTTATGTTGTAAGTATTTAGAAGTGAAAGAAGTCATCATGCCTAAAAGAACTTATCTATCTATACCTATGTCAGTTATTCATGCAGGTGGTAAAGTAAAATTTGAAGATAAAGAATGGTCAGGTATATATTCACTTGACCCATATCCTATATATGACTCTGCTAAAAGACTTACTTCAAATATGTACATACCAAATTCTTATATGTGTTTATCTTTTCATATTAAGAAGTTACTAGGTATAGGTAAAGGTGGAATGATATTAACTGATAATGAAGATGCAGTAGAATGGTTTAAAAAAGCTAGATATGAAGGCAGAAGTGAAAAATTTTATAAAGATGATGATATTGATATGTTAGGTTGGAATATGTACATGACACCTCAACAAGCTTCTCATGGCTTATCATTACTTCAAAACTATCCAGAACACGTTAAAGACATGGGAGAAGAAAACGGATATAGAGACTTAACAGAGTTTTCTATTTTTAAAAATATGAAAGACTAATATGCAAGTTTTAGTTTTAAGTTGTGGTAGAACAGGTACAAATATGCTTCTTGAAATATTAAGAGGTTCATCGTATCTTAAAGCTACTGATTTTGCAGAAGATAAAACTTTATTCAGAGATGGTAGAGTTTTAGAAGATGGATATTTAAGTAAATGTGATACTGTTTATATAAGTAATTCAGGTCAAATTGATAGAATTTTTCAACAAAATCCCAATTTAAGAATATTATTTACAGTTAGAGATTGGCGTGATTGTGCAATGTCTAAATTCTATAGAGGTCAACCAGGTAAAGACAATGTCGTATTGGCTGATGATGCCACAGTAAACGGTTGTTTAGAAGATATAGAATGGATGAATAATATATATGATTATATAAAAGAAAAATATCCTCATAACATATTAACTATAAAAATGGAAGAAATAATATTAGACTTTGATAGAAGAATAGAAGAAGTTTGTAAATTTTGTGCATTAGTTTTTGAAAAAGAAAAAATGATTTCATTTACAGATAGATATAGAAATAATTTTAAATCTGGTCGATACAGTGAGTTGGATAAATCCCAGGTAAAACTACATGAGAGACTAGACACTGTTTACAATGGTTTTTTCAAAGATGAAAAACATAATAAAGATATTAAAGAAGTTTTTAATCAAGTTAAACCTTATTTAGAAAAATTTGGTTATGAAAGTGATTATCAAATATGAAACTATTAATAACAACAAGAGCTGATGAACACATAAGTGAAATGACAAACATCACACACCCTATTATGAAAAAATATGCAGAATGGGTAGGTGCTGATTTCATGATGTTAGATCATAAATCTGAATGTGAACATGAAGAAGGTAAATGGCATTATCGAATACTAAAACATTATGATTTATTTAATGAGTATGACAGAATATTATCATTAGATTCTGATGTAGTAATAACACCTAGATGTCCTGATATTTTTAAAACTGTAGACTTTGAAAATATAGGTACAGTATATGAAGATAAAGGTAGTAGACAATCAGCAAGAAGAAATACAATATCTGAAGTTCAAGATTATTTTGGAAATGTAAATTGGCATGAAGGTTATATAAACACAGGTGTATTTTTAACTTCAAATATACATAAAGATATTTTTAAAAAAATAAATAATGAATTTTGGGAAGGTTGGGGATTTGACGATATTCATCTAGGATACAATATACATAAAAATAATTTTAAAGTTCAAGAATTACATTTTAAATGGAATCATATGACAATGTTTTCTGAAACCTGGAATGATCTTCCTGATAGATTTTTTTCATACATGATACACTATGCTGGATATGGTATTTTTGAACCTAATGTAAACAGTAGAATTGAACAGATAAAAAATGATACTACTTTTATAAACGAGTCTTTATATTCTCATCTAAATTATGTAGATAGTAAGGATTAATCCTTCTTAACTTCAAACTTTTCAACGTGATCTTTATCGATAACGTGTCTCTCTTGAATAAGAATTTTTAACTTAACAGAAAGTCTAATCATATCATTGTCTAATGCTTGAACTTGTTTTTTAAGTTTTCCTAGAGAACCACCACATTGTCCTAGTGCTGGTTTTACTTCTTTTGTTACCCATTTCCACACATACCAAATAAAGTATCCCGTTAACAGTAATGCTACTATTGGGAATCCGTATTGACTAATTATATTAGCCCAGTGATTAAAATCATGTCCACTCATTAATCGTCCCTCGCATCTTCTTTACCCTCACTGGCCGCAATTCTCTCAAGATTAGGTTCTGTATTAAACGCACTTGAGAATAGTGCATCAATTTTTACAATATCGTTATTCATAACATCACATTTATTTTCAAGACTTAATAGTGATGAAGATATACCATTTATTTGATCTGTAACTTGTGCTAGAATAAATTTAAGAATAATAAAAAGAAACCAACCAACACCTAAAGCAACTGCGATTGGAACACCTACTTGATTAATAAAATTTAATATATCACCTGTCATTGTTACACACCTCTCTCTTTTTTACTTATATTATTTATAATATTATTGTCTTATTCCATACTTTTTAAGTTTATATTCTTGTTCTGGTAAGTCATACCAAGATGGTATAATACAACTGTGTTCTTCACCATCTTCTAAACCTTGTTCTGTTACAAACAAATCTATTTCTGTTATGAACTCTTCACCATTCATAATTTTTTCATCAAGAATTTTAAATATTACTTTACCATTTTTCTTAATATATTCTTCTTTACCTGTTAAAAAGAAATTATTATTGTGATTTCTGATTTTTATCCAACCCTCTTTCATAGGTGTTATTTCAGGGTCATTACTTTTATCAATTATTTTTTTATTGAATAAAGACTCATATCTTTCTTTAATCCAATTAAAGTGAATACCAACTTTTTCGAATCCTAAAGATATATCAATGATTTCACCTTTTGGGTTTATCCAAATAGTTCTACCATACTTGTCACCACCATATGCTTTCATATATTATTTTACTTGACTTGAGAACTTCCAAAATAAAATCCGACTAAGGCTAACATGGTTTGCCGGACTTCAGGAAGTAGGACATATCCATTCAATTCTATCCAACCATTCCCTCTTTGAAACAAATCACCAAAAATCATTCCTAGTAGACCACCTTGTTTACCTGCTTCGATTGTGATTGGTTCGTTAAAGAACGCCATAATAAACGGTGCAAATATAACTGCGAATAAAGTACATAATGCAATAGTTCTTCTGACTATTTGTCCTGCTTGACCATCTCTTTTGGCCGCTCTATCGGCAGAGTCATCAGCAAGTTGTTGTTTTTTAATCATAGCATCTAATTGAGCTTGTTGCGCCTGTGCCTGACTGGCTATCAATTTCATGATAAATCCTGAAAGTGACCCTCCTAACATAGCTAAAATTTCTACTGGCATATTATACTCCTTTTTAAAAAAAAATTGGGGTGTTATCGGACACCCTAAACCGATTTAGTCTTTACCAAGAATTTTTTTATACTTCTTAGGTAACTCATCGATTTTAGCATCGATAACTGCTTTCGCCTCTTCGGCTTCAGCTACTATTTTGTTAAGTTTCTTGATGTTATTACGAGCTATTAAGGCACCTGCAATAATACCAACAACTAATCCAATAATTAACGTACCCATATGATTACTCCTTTGATTTACATTACTAATGTATTTATACTTCTAACATCTAAAACCTTTATACACTCTCTGATTTAGTTCACCATTAATACTTGTTAAAATATCTTCTAACGTATTTGATAATAATGAATAATAAACAGCTCTATGTATATCTAATATGGTTTTAGTTTTATCATAAATTGTTTTTTTACTTTCATCTCGACAAACACTTATTATTAGTTTTTGTATGACATCAGCTTTCTCTTGATATATAGAATCCATTCTTCTTATCATATCACCAAAAACGCCTTCCTCTTCACAGGAGCGTCTCCAGTTGAGTCTAACTTTTGGTTGAAATTGTGTCCATGTAGTTCTAAAAGATTCTATATCCAAGCTAAAATAATCTTTTTCCGATATGGTTTGGTGTATTTCATCATACATACATTTTAATTTAATGTCAAGCATATCCGTAAATAATTTTTCTCTTAAAGCACACTCATAATTTATATTTTTTATTGTTACACTTCTCCAATATAAAATATCATTAAATAAAGGGTGTGATTTTAATT
>MDSZ01135168.1_pt1 | contig 21905 bp, 22 predicted proteins | sample 811201 | NCBI WGS metagenome assembly MDSZ01 (sample SAMN05326647, study PRJNA326480) | marine metagenome | isolation source: seawater | place: Indian Ocean: North | collected 2010 | reverse complement strand
TCAAGTTTCAAACCTTTAAAGCAGAAAAATTAGTAACACGGTATGCAGAAAAAGCTGATTATCAGAGAGATGCTTCAGATGAAAAAGAGCTACAAATTAGTATGCTTAAAAAGTTAGAGCTAAATATTGAGGATCATAGAAAGCTTATTTCATACTGTAATGAGAAAAAAATTATCTTTATGTCTACTCCATTTGATATAGAGAGCATTCAACTATTAATAGAATTAGGTTTAAAAATATTCAAAATACCAAGTGGAGAAATTACAAATCTTCCATATCTTAGATGTATAGGAAGGCTTAATAAAAAAATTATTATTTCAACTGGCATGTCTAATATGAATGAAATAAAGAATGCTTTAAGAGTCCTTATAGATTCTGGAACAAATAAAGAAAACATCACAGTTCTTCATGCTAATACTCAATACCCAACTCCAATGAAGGACGTTAATTTAAATGCAATGATAAATATTGGAAATACACTAAATCTGAAATATGGTTACAGCGATCATACACTTGGTATAGAGGTTGATATTGCAGCAGTTGCTATGGGTGCAAGCTGTATTGAAAAGCATTTCACTCTCGATAAAAACATGGAAGGCCCTGATCATAAAGCTAGTCTTGAGCCTGAAGAGTTAAAAGAGATGATTACAGCGATAAGAAATATAGAAGATGCACTCGGGACAAGTGAAAAGAAACTATCAAATAGTGAAAAATCAAATATAACTCTGATAAGAAAATCAATTGTGGCAAGCAAAAAGATTTCGAAAGGGGAAAAGTTTACCAAGGACAATCTTGATATCAAGAGGCCTGGTAATGGAATAAGCCCTATGAAATGGGATGAAATAATTGGAACATACGCAACTAAAGATTATTCAAAAGATGAACTGATATGAAAAAAATCAAAATATGTGTGGTGACAGGAACGAGAGCAGACTATGGTTTACTGTTCTGGCTTTTGAAAGATCTTGAACAAGACGAAATGTTTGAACTCGATTTAGTTGCTACTGGTATGCACCTAAGTGCTGAGTTTGGTTTTACATACAAAGAAATAGAGAAAGACTTCAAGATTAGTAAAAAAATAGAAATGTCTTTAGCATCTGATTCGCCAAAAAATATCACGAAAGCTATGGGGAACGCTCAAATTTTATTTGCAGATGCTTATGATGAAATTAAGCCAGATATAGTGCTTGTTTTAGGTGATAGGTATGAAATTTTAAGTTCAGTAATTGCTGCAATGATGGCAAGAATACCAATTGCACATCTTCATGGCGGAGAGTCTTCAGAGGGTTTAATCGATGAACCTATCCGACATAGTATTACTAAAATGAGTCAGTTGCATTTTTGTGCTACAGAGAGATATAAAAGCAGAATAATTCAAATGGGCGAAAATCCAGATAGGGTTTTCAATGTAGGAGGAATGGGAATTGAAAACATAAAAAGATTACAACTATTAAGCAAAACTGAGTTTGAACAATCAACTGGCGTCAAGATTGATAAAAAAAACTTACTCATTACCTTTCATCCAGTAACTTTTGAAAAAAATTCATCAAAAAAACAATTTCAAGAGGTTCTTGATGCTGTAACAGAGTTGAATGATACGAGTCTTATTTTCACCAAAGCAAATAGTGACATTGATGGTAAGGTTATCAACCAAATGATAGACGAATATGCAGGCAGAAATAGTTCTAACTCATATGCGTTTGTATCAATGGGACAACTAAAATACTTAAGTGCAATGCAATTTATTGATGGAATAGTTGGGAATAGTTCAAGTGGATTAACTGAAGCTCCAACCTTTAAGATTGGCACTATCAATGTAGGTGATAGGCAAAAAGGGAGAATTAAAGCAAAAAGCGTTATTGATTGCTTGCCAAACAAAGCAAGCATAAAAAATGCACTAAAGAAACTTTACTCTAAGGATTTTCAATCAAATCTATCCGAAGTTGAAAATCCATATGGAGATGGATGTGCAAGTAAATATATTATTGAGACTTTAAAGACAATAAAACTTGAAAATATCTTAAAGAAAGAATTTTTTAAAATACTATATGGCTTATGAGAGTAGTTTTTATTGGTACTGTTGAGTTCTCTAAAACATCTCTAAAAAAACTTATTGATATGGATGTTCAAGTAGTTGGTGTATGTACGAGAGAAAAGTCAAATTTAAATGCTGACTTTTCAGATTTAACACCTCTGTGTAAAAAGAACAAGATCCCCTATAGATTAATAGATGATATTAACTCGAATGATAATATTAATTGGATAAAATCACTAGCCCCTGACATTATATTTTGTTTTGGGTGGTCAAGTCTTTTGAAAAAAGAATTACTGAGCTTGCCACCCAATGGTGTATTAGGTTATCATCCCGCAAAGTTACCTCAAAACAGAGGCAGACACCCTTTGATTTGGTCACTAGTATTGGGATTAGAAGAGAGCGCATCAACATTTTATTTTATGGATGAGGGTGCAGATAGCGGAGATATTTTGTCACAAAAAGATTTTGAGATAACTGAGAATGATGATGCCCGTACACTCTATGATAAGATTAGCGGCTTAGCGCTAGCACAAATAGAAGAGTTTGTTCCCAAGCTTATAAATAAAACCTTTAATGTAATTAAACAAAATCATAAAATATCAAACACTTGGAGGAAGCGCACCAAGCTTGATGGTGAAATTGATTTTAGAATGAAAAGTGAGGCTATTTATAATTTAGTAAGAGCCTTGACCAGACCATATATAGGGGCCCATGTTAATTATAAGGATAAAGACATTATTATATGGAAAGTCAGAGTGATAGAATATCCAAATATTAACATTGAAAGTGGGAAAGTCATTAATTCGTCAATAGACTCGATTACTGTAAAAACTCAAGATGGGGCAATAGAAATTTTGGAACATGAATTTAATAAGATTCCAAAAATTGGTGAGTACTTATGAATAACAAAGTTTTAGTCATAGCTGTGCATCCCGATGACGAGACCATTGGATGCGGTGGAACGTTACTGAAGCATAAATCAAATAACGATGAAATTAATTGGCTTATTTGTACTTCCATTAGCGAAGAACATGAAGATTATAATTTGAGACAAAATCAGATAGATAAAGTCTCGAAGTTATATAAGTTTGATAGTGTTCATGATTTGAAACTAAAAGCATCGCAAGTTGATGAGTATCCATTTGGTCAACTTATAGATAAAATCTCTGATGTTATAAATATTGTTAAACCAAATATAATTTATTTACCGTTTAAACATGATGTACACAGTGATCATAGAAAAATATTTGAAGCTTCCTTTAGTTGCACAAAATCATTCAGATATCCCTTTATAAAAAAAATTCTTTGTATAGAGACAGTTAGTGAAACTGATTTTGCACCGAGTTTCAAAGACGAAAGTTTTGTACCGAATGTGTTTATAGATATAACTGATTTTATCGAAGAGAAAATTGAAATCCTCAGAGTATATGAAAAAGAATTAGAACGACATCCATTCCCAAGAAGTGAAAAAAATGTACTAGCTTTAGCAACAACTAGAGGAGCTGTCAGTGCCTGTGAATATGCCGAATCATTTATTTTGTTAAAGGAAATTAACTAATGTCTAATAAAAAACACCAAGATTATATTTACTTGAAGGAGGACTACTATAGCAATCCAAAAGAATCATTTGAATTTATTAAGGATATTCTCTGCAAGAAATATGATACCCCATCCATTTTAGATTTAGGTTGTGCTAGAGGTGAACTTCTTTACTATCTGAAAAAAAATGTTGAATATAAAAAGCTTGTAGGTATCGACTATAGCGATAAACTAATTAATGAAGCAAAAAAATTTAAGGGTTTAGAAGGGGTAGATTTCGAGGTAGCTTCTGCAGATAACTTTAATTTAGACACAAGATTTGACATTATCATCATGTCTGGGGTTCTATCTTATTTTGACGATATAAATAAAGTATTCAAATGTATGAAAAATCATTTAAAAGCTAAAGGGGAAATTATTATATTTGGATTTTTTAATGAATATGATGTAGATCTTCAAGTTAAGTATAGAAATAATAAATATTTTAATAATTTTGAAAATGGCTGGAATATGCACTCAATAATAACCATTGCAAAGGAACTAAAAAAAATAGGATTGGTTATAAAAAATCATAAAAAATTTACATTATCATTCAAAAGTGAAAAGCAGGATGACCCATGTAGAGCTTGGAATATCCAAACAGAGGACGGGATTAAATTCACTAATGGCTTGAATTTTATATATGATATGTCAGCTATAGAAATTATAAATATTTAGTCATGACAAGGATAATTGTAAAACTAGACGTCAAACCACCTTATGTTGTTAAGCCGGTGCATTTCGAGGGTCTTCGAAAAATGGGAGCGCCCACTGATTTGGCGAAGAAATATTATAATCAGGGTGCGGATGAAGTGTTTTATATTGACATAGTTGCATCTCTGTATCGGAGAGAAATTCTTTTTGATCAAATAGAAAATACTGCTAATGAACTTTTTATTCCATTTTGTGTAGGCGGAGGAGTGAGGACAATAGCGGATTGTTCAAAGCTTTTTCATAGTGGAGCTGACAAAATAACTATAAATACTTATGCTGTTCAACAAAATTCAGAAATCATCAATCAAGCAGCAGAAATTTTTGGCAATCAAGCTGTAGTTGTAAATATAGAGGCCAAGAAATGGGATGACTGGTATGAATGTTACACAGATTGCGGAAGAATTAGATCTCAAAAGGACGTGATAGACTGGGCAAAAGAGGTCGAGTCACGAGGCGCAGGCGAAATCTTTCTTCAATGCGTAGATACCGATGGTAGAAGAAACGGTTTTGATTTAGACCTTGCAAAACGGGTTGTAGACAGTGTTAGTATACCAGTTGTTGTCTCAAGCGGTGCGGGGAAGCTCGAGGACATAAAAAATTTGATAGAGTATGCTAATCCAAGTGGGATTGCAATTTCTAGTTTGCTTCATTACGATATTTTTACTGTTCAAGAAATAAAAGATTATTTAAGGCAAAGCAACACTGAGGTGTCAATGTGAGTAAAGTTATAGGTATATTGAATCATGGGATAGCTGGCAATATACACAGTATAGAAAAAGCAATTAAAAAAGCAGGGGGAGACACTGTAATTGTTGACCGCAGCGATCAATTTGATTGTATAGACAAGTTAGTTATACCCGGTGTAGGTAGTTTTAAAGATACTATGCAAAAACTTAAGTCAGATGAACTCATAAATCCTCTAAAAAATAATACTAAACCAGTTCTTGGTATATGTTTAGGAATGCAAATTCTATCTACTGTTGGATTTGAATATGGTAAAACAGAGGGATTAGGTTTTATAGAAGGGGAAGTAAAACCAATTATGGTCAATGCTAAAGTGCCACATATGGGTTTTAATAAAATAGAAGTAATTAAAACTAATGATATTCTTGATGGAATAGAAAATGAGGAATTTTATTTTATGCACTCATATGAAGTTAAAGACTCTAGTGATGCCACATCTGTTTCCCGTTATGCGGGTCATGAATTCATTTCATCTATCCATAAAGGCCATGTATATGGTGTACAATTTCATCCTGAGAACAGCAGGGATGCCGGTATACGCTTGTTCAATAATTTCATAAATATAGGCGTAAAATAATGAGCGCTTTATTAGGTAAGTATGGACTGCCACTAGAAGTTACTTTCTGTAAAAAATGTACGATGAACAATCAAAGGCCAGCTTCTACAATTGAATTCAAACAAACAGATAAAGAAAAAAAACAAACTCTTGCATTTGGCAAGGACGGTATTTGCGACGCATGTCATTATGCAGATATGAAAAAATTAATAGATTGGGGAGAGCGAAGTAAAGAACTAGATGATCTTTGTAATAGGTTTCGAAGAAATGACGGAAGATATGATGTTATAGTTCCAGGCAGCGGGGGCAAAGATAGTGTTCAAGCAGCTCATATTTTGAAGTACAAATATAATATGAATCCAATCCTTATAACATGGCCGCCAGCGCTATATACAAGCATTGGTAAAAGAAACTTTGATTCATGGCTTGATGCTGGATTCGCAAACTATACATATAATCAAAATAAAAAGCTTCATAAATTTTTAACCAGGGAAGCTTTTTTGAACCTTGGTCATCCATTCCAACCTTTCATAATAGGTCAAAAAAATTTAGCCCCAAGGTTATCAGTATTATTGGATATTCCACTTGTAGTTTTTGGAGAAAATGAAGCTGAATACGGAAACGCTATTGAAGACAATAAAAAACCTACCAGAGACCCTAAGTACTATAGTGCAGAACTAAGTCTTAAAGATTTAGTTCTTGGCGGAATTCCTGCTGAAGAACTCATCAATAAACATGGCTACAAACTTTCAGATTTAGAAGCATATTTTCCAGTTAACCCATATGAGATCGAGAAAACAGCGACGGAAGTTCACTATCTTGGATATTACATTAAATGGCATCCCCAAGAAACATACTACTACTCGGTTGAAAATAGTAATTTCATGCCAAATGATCATAGAACGGAAGGTAGCTTCAGTAAGTATAGTTCTCTTGATGACAAAATCGAATGGTTAAACTTTCATACAACATATATTAAGTTTGGAATTGGCCGAGCGACTTATGATTCTGCTCAAGAAATAAGAAATGGTGATATTACAAGAGATGAGGGTATTGCTCTCGTTAAAAGATTTGATGGAGAGTTTCCAGATCAATACATAAGGGATTGTTGTGATTATATGGGAATTACACTAGAGGATTATCATGAGACGATAGAAAAATTCCGTAGCCCTCACTTATGGGAAAAGAAATATGGAATCTATAAACTGATAAACCCTATTTGGAAATCATACTAACATTGAAAAATCTTGAAGGCATAACAGTAAGCGATTCAACTTCTATTCTAGAAGTGCTCAAAATAATCGACAAAAGCTCTAAGCAAATTGCAATCGTTGTAGATGAAAATAAAAAATTACTGGGTACTATTAGTGATGGAGATATTCGAAGAGCAATACTTAAAAACATATCTCTAAATGAATCAATCAAAGAAATATATTCTAAAACACCTATTGTTGCTAGCATCAATAATTCTAAGAAGGAGATTCTTAATATATGTAGATCTAAAAAGATACACCAAATACCAATAGTAGACGATAAAGGCAACTTAATCGGACTTGAGATACTTGATGAATTAATTTCAAATGAAGAAAAACTTAATAAGGTTGTACTAATGGTTGGAGGCCTGGGAACAAGACTAAGACCACTTACAAAAGATACTCCCAAGCCAATGCTGAAGGTTGGTGATAAGCCAATACTTCAAACCATAATTGAAAAGTTTGCCGCTTATGGCTATAGAAATATAGTGATGTGTGTACATTATAAGCTACAAGTCATCAAAGACTACTTTGGAGATGGCAGTAATTTTGGAGTAAACATAGAATACGTTTTAGAAGAAGAAAGAATGGGTACTGCTGGAGGATTAAGTTTGTTGAATGATAAACCTAAAGAACCATTTTTTGTAATGAATGCTGATTTATTAACCAATGTTAACTTTGAGCATCTTCATGATTTTCATTTATCTAATAATTCAACAGCTACTATGTGTGTTCAATACTATGATTTCAAAGTTCCTTATGGAGTTGTTGATCTAAAAAATGCAAAAATCCTCTCTGTCAAAGAAAAGCCTACAGAGAAATTTTTTGTGAATGCGGGTATATACATGCTAAGCCCTGAAAGTCTTGAATATATTCCTAAAAATCAATTTTATGATATGCCAACCTTATTTGAAAATCTTATAAGTGAAAATAAGAATGTTATTTCATTTCCTCTAAGAGAATATTGGTTAGATATTGGGCGTATTGAGGAGTATGAGAAAGCTAATGAAGAATATGATGATGTGTTCTAGTGTATAAAAATAAAACATTTTTAGGAATAATTCCAGCAAGAGGCGGTAGCAAAAGGCTACCTAAAAAAAATGTATTAAACTTGTGCGGAAAACCACTTGTTGCTTGGAGCATTGAAGCAGGCCTCAATAGTTCATATTTAGACATGTTGGTTGTGTCCAGTGATGATGATCAAATTCTTGACATAGCCTCACACTCTAGAGTGCATACCTTAAAGAGACCAGATGAATTGGCAACTGATGTTGCTAGTACGTTCGACACACTAAAACATGTATTAGATAAAATTGAAAAGCATGATTATGTTGTTTTACTCCAACCTACAAGCCCACTTCGTACTGAAAATCACATAGACGATGCCATAGAGTTTTTGGAGGCAAGAGAGGCTGATGCAATAGTAAGTGTTTGTGAGGCAGATCATAATCCTTCATGGTGTGGAACTTTAGATGATAGTTTATCAATGAAGGGGTTTTTAAAGGATGAGTTCACAAATAAACGTAGTCAAGATTTAGAAAAATTCTATAAATTGAACGGGGCTATTTACATTTGTAAAGTAGACAAACTGTTGGAAGAGAAAAAGCTTATCCTTAAGGATAAAGTTTATGCATTTATAATGGATAGAAAAAGTTCTATAGATATCGATGAACAAATTGATTTTAAAATAGCTGAATCTATAATGAAAGACACATGATTATATAGTGCTTGGCTTTTTAGCCAATCGAGATAAAGGCATGTGATATTCAAAAATAGATATGACAAAAAAAAATAATCCGATACTTCTTCTTATGCAAAATTTTGGACGTTTGTTCGTTACTAAGATATATAAACTTGCTATAGGAATAAGGAACAATACATTATTCATAATTGACTATATAAAGTTCAATAAATTCATTAATAAAAACAAGATTCATCAAAAGTGTCAAAAAGTAGATAGTGAAATAATTTGTATGACTGTAATTCCATGGCTTGGCACTTCTGTTCCATGGTATGCGATTACTATGGCATTAATGCTTGAGAGAAAAGGAAAAAACGTATTCATACTATTTGTTGATATGCCATTTGGGGATGAGGGGATGTTTCACAGATTACAATCATATCTAATTTTAAAAATTTTAAATAAAATACCTATTAAAATAACTAAACTATCAAATTACAATGATTCAGAATACTGCAAAGATGAAATCACCCGTTTGTCTAAGCTTAACTCTCTACATTATGCACATGGTGAGACGAACTATGCATTAAGAAAGTCATATGAATTCATAGTTGAAAAACAATTAAAATCAATAAGTGCAAAACTCGTAAGTTTTTTTGAGAAAGAAAACTTAAGGCAAATTATTTTACCTGGAGGTATTTGGGGACCTAGTAGCGTCATTTCATTACTAGCTGAAAAAAATAATGTCCAATTGACAACTTATGACAGTGGTGAAAATGAGTTAATAATGAGTATCTCAGGTATAGCTGCTACCTTAAGTGACATACCCTATTCTTTTGAGCAACTCCTTAATAACCCTGAAGACAAAAGTTTTAGTATTCAAAAAGGACAAGAACAACTCCAAAAAAGAAAACAAGGGGAAGACTTGAGCAGCTTCGCAGGTAGCCATCTTATAAAACCTACAACTAATCTTAAGTTTGGTGATCAATATTATTTAATACTTTTAAATTCAGTTTGGGATACTGCAGCGCTTGGAATTCATACGGTCTATGGAAGCATGATTGAGTGGATTTTTGATTCCATAGAATGGATTTTAAATAATACGGATAGTCTTATTATAATTAGACAACATCCAGCTGAACGAGTAAAAGAAATTGATAACACAGATGTATATAAGGAAAAAATAAATATTAGATTTAGTAATAACAAAAGAATAATATTTATAGATGCAGCAGAGGACATAAATACATATAACTTGATTGAAAAATCTCTCTGTGTTCTTGGGTTTTCAAGCACGATAGTAGTAGAGTCAGTTGCACTTGGAAAACCTGCAATTATTGTATCAAGTGCATACTACTCAGAATTTGATATAGTTTATAGCGCAACTGACAAAAAAGAATATTATATGTATCTTAAGCAGGCACTTGAACATAATCTTGTAATAACTCCTGAAATGCGAGACAGAGCTTATATCTGTAATTATATTACTCAATCATGTAATTACTACTTAACTAAATTCACTCCAATTCGTAACAATTACATCAAATGGAGTAAACTAACGATAGATGAACTAGAAAAAGATTATTTGCCATTAAAAGCTATACTAAAAAATAAACCTATATCACTACTTCAGCATGAGAGGACTCTGAATGATCTTAAATAATTTAAAAACTCTAATAAAAAGTTTATTTGGAATAAAATATTACACAATTGGTAAAAAAAGCCACATAGCATATCCCAATAAAATAATAAATCCATCAAAAAATAAGAACACGATAACAATAGGAGACAACACCGTAATATTCTGTGAAATTCAAATATTAGGGCATGGAGGACAAGTAAATATTGGCGATGATTGTTTTATTGGCAAGAACTCATATATTTGGTCAGGCAAAAAAATCGAAGTAGGTGATAGAGTTTTAATAGGGCACAATTGCAATATCTTTGATTCAGATGTGCATCCATTTGATAAAGATGAAAGACATATTCAGTTTAAAAAAATTTTTTCAAGCGGTCATCCGAAAGATATCATCTTAAATGATGTTGAGGTTATAATTGAAGATGATGTATGGATTGGAGCCAATGTTACAGTGTTAAAAGGAGTTAAAATTGGTAAGGCATCGATTATTGGTGCTGGGAGTGTTGTTTCAAAGGATATTGAACCATATACCGTAAATGCAGGCTGTCCATCCAAAATATTAAGGAGGTTGGATGAAAAATAAATTTAAAACACTTTTTGCACTTCCAGCTACACTATTAAATAAACTAACAAGCATACAAGAAGCCTTAGGAAGAATCGAAGCTCGTCAGAATAAGAGGCTTAAGTCAAAAAAAATAAATGATTATGAATTCAAAGTATCATCTCAGTGGGGCGAGGATGGCATAATTCAGTACCTTGTAGATCATATTAATATTGAGAATAAAATTTTCATTGAATTTGGAGTTGAAAATTACACTGAATCTAATACTAGATTTTTGCTTGCAAATAATAATTGGAAAGGAATGGTAATTGATGGTTCTAAGGAAAACATCTCTTTTATTAAAAATGATCCTATTTACTGGAAATATAATTTAAAGGCCGAGCATGCTTTCATTACTGTTGATAATATAAATGACCTTATGACGAAAAATGGCATAAAAGGTGACATTGGTATTTTATCAATAGATATAGATGGAAATGACTATTGGGTATGGGAAGCTATTAATTGTATCTCCCCAAGAATTGTAATTTGTGAGTACAACAGTAATTTTGGTCCAACCCATAAAGTAAGTGTTCCGTATGAATCCTCCTTTAAAAGAAACGATAAACATTACTCGAATATATACTATGGTGCTTCGATATCTGCTCTAGATTATCTGGCTAAAAACAAAGGCTATGGTCTTGTTGGATCGAATCAAGCAGGAAATAATTTGTTTTTTGTTAGAAATGACTTAATTGCAGAATTTACGATTTTATCATCTCAAGAAGCATATAGATCTTGCCAATTCAGAGAAGCAAGAAATAAAGACGGTGAGTTAACTTTTAGCAGCATTCAAGAAAATATTAATAATATATCGAATCTTGAATTAATTAATGTAGAGACTGAAGAAACTTTTAAAATTAAAGATTTATTGTGAAAAAAATCCTTATTACTGGGGCCAAAGGTTTTTTAGGTTCAAATTCATCAAGACATCTCCATGATTTAGGGCATGAAGTTTATGGAATAGGACATGGCAGTTTATCTAAGGAGCAATTAAGAGAATTAGGACTTAAACATTGGAAGGAAGCTGATATATCAATCCAATCCATACTAGAAATTGAACAATTATTCGATATTATAATTCACTGTGGCGGCGGCGGTTCTGTTGGATACTCTATTGAGCATCCTAAAGAGGACTATCAAAAGACTGTTGTAAGCACTCATGAGGTTCTGGAATTTATGAGACTTCATAATCCGCTGGCTCACCTTATCTACCCATCAAGTCCTGCTGTTCAGGGAGAACATTCTGATGAACCTATTTCGGAAGACTTCATCGGTAAACCAACATCGCCATACGGGTATCACAAAAAAAACGTTGAAGATTTATGCATTAAATATTCAGATAATTTTGGCCTAAATATTTCTGTAGTTAGGTTATTTTCTGTTTATGGTAATGGTTTAAAGAAGCAATTGCTTTGGGATGCTTGTAAGAAAATAGTAAACTCCAGAGAAGAGGCCATCTTCTTGGGTTCTGGAAAAGAGACACGTGATTTTATTCATATAACAGATGTTCTGGCACTATTTGATTTTTTGATGAGTAAGAAAGATAAGTTTCTTATTATAAATGGAGGGACTGGTTTCAAGTACACTGTTCTAGAGATAGTAGAAATGATAAGAGACCTGATTAACCCGAAAATTAAAATAAAATTCAATAACAAAACAAATAAAGGAAATCCAATTTATTATTGGGCAGATGTACGAAAACTTCAACAAAGTGGATTTAGCACTATTAAAAAATTAAAGTATGAGATAAAAGAATACGTTGATTGGGTGATTAGTCTCAATGATTAAAATTGGATTCATCGGAACTGTCTCAAAGGAGTGGATGGGAGGGCTTAATTATTTTAAAAACCTTCTATATGCTCTGGATTCAATTAATTCAAAAGAATTAAAGATATTTTTTTTCACTGGCATGAAAACTGACCCAGATTTGAAGATGTTGTTTAATAAACATGCCACGGTTATAGAGGATAGTATATTTGACAGAATGAGTTTTATGTGGCTTTTGATGAAGATAGAACAAAAGATTTTTAAATCAAATTTTATACTTGAAAAGACTCTAAAAAAATATGATATACAAATTTTATCGCACTCATTCCTAACAGACTTCAAGAACATAAAAACAATAAACTGGATACCAGATTTTCAGCATATTCACTTACCAGAGATGTTTTCAAAGCAAGAGATTGAACAGAGGAATACATCATTCATGAAGGTTGTAAAGAACAGTGACTTATTAATTGTAAGTAGCGCTGATGCTTTAAAAGACTTTGAAAGTTTTGCTCCAGACTACACTCAAAAAGTAAGAGTATTAAAATTCGTATCACAGCCAGATTACAAATACCTTGCTATGAATCAAGACGATATCGATGAGCTGAAAAGCAAATATCAAATTAGTAACGAATTTTTTTATATGCCTAACCAATATTGGAAGCATAAAAATCATATGATTGTTCTTGAAGCAATCAATGAGTTAAAAAAAGAAGATTTTGATATCAATTTAATATGTAGTGGTCATTTATCTGACTATAGGAATAAGAGTCATATTGAGGATATAAAAAACTACATACTGACAAATGATCTGAATTCAAATATTAAATTACTTGGACTTATTGACTATTCAGATGTTTTTGGATTAATTCAAATGTCGAAAGGCGTAATAAATCCCTCATTATTTGAAGGATGGAGCTCTACGGTCGAAGAGTGTAAGAGCATCAATAAAAATATGATTTTATCAGATTTAAGAGTTCATGAGGAACAATATCCAAGCGCTACTTTTTTTGATAAACATGATGTTGAATCATTGAAAGTTGTTTTAAAAAACTTTAAAAAGTCAGAGTCTAAACTCGATTTAGATTTATTGAAAAATAGAACGAAGCAATTTGCGCTTTCTTATATTGAAATTTCAAAAGAACTTGTTCAAAATTAAGCCTTATATAACTCTATTGTAATATTATGAGTTTCGCAGAAAGACGTACTAAAAATGGTCCACTTGTATCCGTAATAACCGCTGTCTTCAACGGCGAGGATTATATAGAGAACACAATAAAAAGTATAATTAATCAAACTTATAAAAATATTGAGTACATTATTATCGATGGGGGCTCAACAGATGGAACTTTGGATATTATTAGAAAATATGAAAATCAAATCTCTTATTGGATAAGCGAGAATGATAATGGTATTGGTGATGCTTTTAATAAAGGCGTTAGAATATCGAATGGTGATTATATAAATTTTCAAGGCCACGGAGATGGGTTTATATCAAAAGACGTTATAGAAAAGCTTTTTTGTGATGTAAATCCAGTAAACGATATATTTGTTAGTGCCAGAATAAAAAGAGTAGATATAGCTGGTAAAGAAATATTTACAACAAAATTCATCAAGACATTTGACAAGAAATCGCTTTTAGTCAGAATGTCCATGCCGCACCAAGGCTTGTTTACTCATAAAAGTTATTTTGAAAAATATGGTTTGTTTGATGTAAATAATATCTATTGCATGGATTATGAACACTTGCTCAGAAGCTATAAGAAATTTCCTAAAGTATTGACTAGTCCTGTAGTGGTAGCTAGATGGAGAGCAGATGGACTTGGGAAGGACCGTATGCTTGAGATATTTAGAGAGTACGATAAGATTAAACGCGATAATCATGTAGCAAATAGCTTCACACTAGACATCATCAAATATTTCAATTTATTCAAATATTATATGAAAAAACTAATTGGAAGCTCCTAAAATATTAAGTATATTGAAAAGCAAATCAGATAATATTTAAAATAATAAAGAGCAATATTTTGCAAGATAGAATCATATGGCTAGATAACCTTAAAGCATTTGGAATATTAGCTGTGATTCTAGGTCACATAGCAACACCTCTAGGTTTTTTTATATACTCATGGCATATGCCATTATTCTTTTTTTTGGCAGGGCTATTAATAAAACATGAATTAACTACGAAACAGTTCATCTTAAAAGATTTCAAAAGGTTAATGCTACCATACTTTGTGTTTGCTCTAGTCGCATTGATTCTTGAAACTGTGAAACGAATTATATTAAACAGAGATGGTCTAAATTATGTTGATGAAATCAAGGGTATATTCATTTGGATGGATTATGGCTCCTTGATTAATACTTATGGATTTGTTCTCTGGTTTTTGCCAGCTTTGTTTTTTGCAAGAATACTAGTCTTTTTTTTAAATAAATTCACAAAAACCTTTCTCATAAAAACTGCTATTATTATTTTTTTATTTTATCTTAGTTTTAATCTTAATATTATCTTTGCTATAGATAATGCCTTAAATGCTGTTGTATTTGTTTTCATAGGTTCAGTTTATTTTCGGCTTGTTGAGAATGATAGATGGTTGGGAGCCTTTCCTTTTTTGTTGTTAGGATTGATATATTCCTTGGGTATTCCAGGTTTAGATCTATCAAGTAAATATTATGAAAACGTTCCTATAAACATCTTATACTCAATATCGATAATTTTCACGTTTATCTTAATTATAAAAAAAATAAATTATGAAAATAAGTTATTATCTCTTTGGGGGAGTAACACTATGTTGCTATTTGTTATCCATCCATATACGAATAACATTGGTCATATAATAGTTGAAAAAATTCAATTTGGTGATTGGTATTTAAAGTTTTTTATCTCTCTTTTTATTCTTCAAGGAGTGCTTATTATTAAGAAAAAATATATAGGCAGAGGTATATTCAATTATGTATGATTTCATAATAATTACTCATATACCTGCTTTTTATAAAGTTAATCTCTACAATGAGCTTGCGAAAGAAAAAAACATACTTATCATATTTATTGCTAGTAATACCAATGAAAAAAGATCAGATGATTTTGTTACTCTAGAAAAATCTCAATTTGAGTATATAACTCTCCATAGTGGTGATATTCAAGATAGAAATCTCATATTAAATCTAAAAAAATTAAAAGCTATTTTGAAAGAATGCGATTATAGAAAGATAATAGTCGGCGGATGGGATCTTCCAGAATATTGGTATATATCTTTTTCGTTTCCGAAGCTAAAAAACTGTTTGATATTAGAGTCAACAATAAATGAGAGTAAAATAGGTATATTGAGAGGTCCTATGAAAAAGCTATTTCTGACTAGAATATCAACAGTTTATGCTTCTGGATTCTTACAAAAAAAACTATTAGATGCTCTTAAATATGAAGGCACAGTTAAAATTACCAGAGGTGTTGGGATTATTAATAAACCAATATTAAATAATATAAATAAACAATATAAAAAAAACTATTTATATATCGGAAGATTATCTAAAGAAAAAAATGTAGAAATGTTGATAGATATATTTAACAACCTTGAGGATCATAAGCTTACTATAATCGGGACAGGGCCACTAGAAAATGATCTTAAGATGCAAGCAAATAAAAATATTAACTTTCAAGGCGAAATAATTAATCAAAATCTTGGAGAATATTTTGAAAATCATGATGTATTGTTACTTGCTAGTAGTTCAGAGACTTGGGGACTAGTAATAGAAGAGGCCTTGTATTTCGGCGTTCCAGTAATAATTAGTAGCAATTGTGGAGCTTGTGAAATTATTAAAGAGGGTGTAAACGGATATATCGTTTGCACAGCGTCTAAGACAAATATCCGACATACAATACTAACTTTAAATGAGGAATCTTACCAAAAACTATTAGATGGTGTAAGAAAATTTTCCATCGAAAAGAAAGATTTAGAACAACTTAGAGTTTATTTTGCAAACTGATTTACAATTTAAAGGCTATTCTTTGAGAGATTTCCTGATTGTAATGGGAGTGATTCTACTATCCAAATCCCTTTACTTTGAAACTTTCGGTGGAAACTATTTATTGATAGGATTTTTTTTCTTTTTAGCAATCATCATCATCCCAAATATTAAAAATTTCAAAATCGACAGAGTTATACTTTTATATTCTTTAAGTTTACTAGCACTTATCCTTTTGAATGCAGAGACGAACAACAACCAACTTATCGTTTTATTCGTTAGACTTATAATTGGAATTTTTATAATACACCTAATTTCTTTTGAGACGTTTTCCAGAGTATTTATTAGAGTGATGCTTGTGCTTTCAATATTTTCTTGGTTCGCAATGTTCATAATTTATTATAATATAAATACACCGCTACCACCGTTCACATCATTGCATTACATCGAGGATGTACAAGGTCGTATTCTTAGAAACTTTATATTTTTTGGAGTTGATGAGACATTTTTTACATATGATATATTTAGGGCTAGTTCCTTATGGTGGGAACCTGGCGCATTTCAAATTTTCGTAAATCTAGCATTTGCGTTTAGTTTAATTAATAATACTATTACTAAACGTACGTATACTATCTTTCTTATTACTATACTTGCTTCATTGTCAACCACAGGTGTAGTTGTCTTTGGTTTATTAAGTATTATATTTTTTAAAAAATATTTTACATTAAACAATCCTATTTTATTTTTAGTACCTATTTTCATAATTTTCATAGGTATTTTTATTGTAGCGCCAGAAATCTATCAAAAAATGATTAGCGAATCATTTAAATCAAGATATCACGATATCCTAATCAGTATAAATATGTTTGCAGAGAATATTTTATTAGGCTATGGTTATGGAACACAAGTTGAAAAAGCTATTCCATATGGTAAACAATTTCTAGGATCAGAACTTTATAATATGATGCCTCCTTCAGGTTCCGATGGAATCACAATGTTTATTGCGCAGGTCGGCATATTAGGATTATTTTTTATTTATCCTCTTCTATTTCCGAAATATTGTTTACACATGAAGTTATATTCTCGTTTATTGATAACTCTCTCATTGTTTTTACTTTTCAATACTCAATACTTTACTAATATGTTAATTTTTACAATGCTTACTTTTTATGGATTGAAAAATTACAAAAAACACAGCTAAGATTTTTAGGGTGTAATAAATATATGCAAAAACTAACCATGATTCTATTCTCTTTAAAAAAGGGAGGTGCAGGAATTGCCGCAAATAAGTTTATCAAATTGTTTGACAATAATATTCAAAATTTTGAAGTAGACTCAATTACATATGACGAATCACGATATAAGCATTTGATAAAGAGATTAATTTCATTTGGTTTAAGTAAACTTCAATATGATAATAACCCGACTAAGCATTCTCTAAATCTTTTTTCATATAAACCTGTTCTAGAACATTTTAAAAATATTAAGGATACCTCATATCATTTACATTGGATAAATAATGATATGCTAAGCATTTTTGATTTTGATAAAATCCCATCAGGTTCAATTATCACTCTCCATGATGAATGGTTATATTGTGGAGCGGAACATTACTATAAAGTTTTTAATAGTTCTAATGATTTTAAGTCTGGTTATAATTATTTTAAGCGTGACGTTTTTGGTATTCACTGGAATTCATTGATATGGAGAGTGAAATTCAAAAAACTAGGTCACAGAGATGACTTAATTTATACAGTACCCTCAAAATGGATGCTTGAAAGAGCAAAGACAAGCATTATCCTAAAGAATTCCGATGTACGTTTACTACCCAACCCAATCGACACAGAGATATTTAAGAAATATTCTGAGAATGATTTAAATCTATTTAGAAAATCTATGAACATCGATGATGATAGTTTTATGGTTGTTTTTGGCGCAATCTCGGGAAGTAAGAATAAACTAAAAGGTATGGATATACTAAAAGATGCTTTTAAGAAGTTACAGTCATCTGTTTTAGATAGCAAACATAAGAAAATTGTCTTGGTTGACTTCGGCGGAAGCACAGCAGATCAATATATTTATGGATTTCGCAATATTTCACTGGGCTACGTTGATAAGGAGGCTCACTTAGCAAAATTGTATTCTGCAGCTGATTGTGTTGTTGTGCCATCAATAGTTGAATCCTTTGGACAAGTTGCAGCTGAAGCATTATCTTGTTCTACACCAGTGGTGTGTTTTAATACATCTGGATTAAAAGATATTGTTTTACATCAACACACTGGGTTACTGGCAGACTCATATTCTGTAGAATCATTATGTAATCAACTATCCAAGATGATCCAACTCTCTAATGAGAATCGAGAAATTATGGGTCAAAACGGTAGGGAGCATGTTCTTAAAAATTTTTCTGCATCAGTAGTTTCACAAAAGTACACAAACATCCTGAGAGATGCTGCTAAAATAAAAAATTCAAATACTAAATGAAAATATCCATAATTACTGTAGTCAGAAATAATTCGGAAACTATCAGACAAGCGATAGAATCTGTCTTAAACCAGACATATGACAATCTAGAGTATGTAGTTATAGATGGCAAGAGTACCGATGGAACGCTTGAGATTCTAAAAACCTATAATGATAAAATAGATGTTTTGTTAAGTGAAAAGGACCGTGGTATTTATGAAGCAATGAACAAAGGCATAGATAATGCCACAGGTGATATTATTGGTTTTCTAAATTCTGATGATCTTTATTATGACAAAGATGTTCTGGCAAATGTTATAAAAAAATTTAAACAGAATCCATTATTAGAAGCATGCTATGCAGATTTAATTTATGTAAACAGATTTGATACATCACAGATAATTCGTTATTGGAAATCAAATCAGTTTGTATCAGGTGCATTTTCTAGAGGATGGAGCCCGCCACATCCAACATTTTTTGTAAGAAGTAATATTTATAAGAAATTAGGAGGTTTTAATCTGAAGTATGATATTGCATCAGACGTAGAGTTAATGATGAGATTTCTTGAGGTTAATAAAATTAATGTCGAATATTGTCATCAATTATGGGTAAAGATGAGATTGGGAGGTGTTTCTAATAAAAGATTAGGTAATATAATTAAACAAAACTTAGAGGTTCTTGATGCACTTAAAAATCATAATCTCCCAAAAAGTAGTCTAACTTTTATTTTTTGTAAATTACTTTCACGTTTCAAGCAATACCTAAAAAAACCTACTAACATTCTAAGTTAAGTTCTTGAAGATTTATTCTATAGAATTTGAAAATGGAGTAAGATATAAATATTATCTATATAATTTAATATTTTCTTAATAACCAAATGAGAATAATAGAAACTAATCTAATTAATAAGTTATCACTATTCACATTCGTCCTGTTCTTTATTTTTAATCATATCGCAAGAGATATCAGTAATATATTTTTGTTGTTGACGCTTCTTTTATCTTTAATTAACTATAAGATTTTGTATGAGTGTTTAAAGACTAACTATATGTTAGTCTTTAGCGTGATAGCTTTTACTTTATATGTATCTTTTGCTGGTTACTATCATAAAAGCCCTATAAGTGAGCTGGATAACTATTATCGTTTTTTGTTACTCCTGCCGCTTCTCTCAATAACATTAGATACTAAGTATATGTCTTATATTCTTTTCATTTCTGCTATAGCTGGAATGGTTAATGCTATTAGTGTTAATGCTTTTTATGACACGTCTTTTCGTTTTCATGGAACATCAAATACTGCCATTACATACGGCCATATGTGCGGAACGCTGTTTATGATATGCATTTATTATTCATTTATTAAGAATAATAGATCGTCATTATTTGCTTTTTCTGCAATTATTTTTTTAATTCTTTTGTGGGTAACGGAAACTCGGGGCCCAATAATTGGAATCATTATTGGCTTGACTTATCTTGCGTTTGTTTTCAAAAAAAATTCAAAGAGCCTTGTTAGTTTCCAGTTACCTCTAATAATCTTAGCTGTTATGTTAGTTTCAGTTGTAGCTATACCCAATCCTTTAGGTGAACGTTTAAAAGAGTTAACAAGTATTAATCTAACTGATCCATTAAAGACCAATAACTACTATCTTAAACAGAGAATATTCTATAATGTTTTTGGAATTGAAGAGATTAAAGATAACTATTTCAAAGGTATTGGACCTCAGAATGTTGCGAATAGAATGAAGCAGACCATCATGGACAAGAATATAACGGACATCAGAGTCTCCGATCATCTTCACAATGATTTCTTGGATATAGCATTAAAATTTGGTTCAACAAGTATAGTTTTATTATTTTTAATTTATTTTTTCATTGTAAGGACAAAAAATACAGATGAGAGAACCCTAATAACTCTAGTAACTATTATGCTAATATCTTCACAGCTTACACAAAGCCAGTTTGCTCATCACCAAGCAATCACTTTTTTTATATCCATACTCTATATTCTCCTCCCTAAGAAACGCACCTTGTAATAGTCTCAAATTATAATTAAGCATATAAATTACAGCTTAAGGATACTTTTTGATTTCTCAAGTTGTGTCTTAATTAAGAGGAGATTAGTTTTAAAACCGATAGAGTCACTAATCATATTTTCAAGCAAAAATGAAAATAGAAATAATGGCTGACAATAATCCTAGTACAATAACAACCGCTATTGTCTGATTATTCGCAGCATCACTGTTAACTACTTTTTTGTAGGAGTTATAGAGTTTATAAGATCTATAATTATTTTGATGTACATCAAGATAAGCACATCTACGAAGTCTTTTATTAGATAACATTACACCACTATTTTTTAAAAGCGAGCATACTTGCTTTAAGTATTTAAAATTAACTATTCTCATTGTTATATCCTTATAATGATCAGAGTTTATCACGTATTAGTACTAAATTAATTTTTTAACAGAACTAAAAATTATTTATGCAAAGCAAGATTATTAAATTATGGCTTCATTATAAAATCAAAATCTCTGGGCAGCCTATGGTTGGAATAGGGGTGAATGAGGAAACGTATACCCAACCATAGAACTACATTTTTAATCATGCAAATTACATGCCATCACTGAATAAACCTCAACAAATGGTTAAACTTAATATTTTCATACCAAAATTCAAAACTTTTGATGACTTTCCGTGCAAATTAGTGATCCTGTGATATGTAATGAATATCAGTGATAATCAAATACTTAATTGTTGAATATTTAATGTATCAGTAATAAACTTCATACATTGTTTTTGGGGCTATAGCTCAGCTGGGAGAGCATCTGCTTTGCAAGCAGGAGGTCGTCGGTTCGATCCCGACTAGCTCCACTGAAAACTCCAAAAAAACCTCAATAAAATCCCAAATA